>Ga0272449_1003381_pt1 | contig 13802 bp, 7 predicted proteins | sample YNPCB0241_FD_198679 | JGI IMG/M metagenome (GOLD analysis project Ga0272449, IMG submission 198679) | Hot spring sediment microbial communities from Yellowstone National Park, WY, United States - YNP-CB-024-1 | ecosystem: Environmental > Aquatic > Thermal springs > Hot (42-90C) > Sediment...
ACCAGGTCCCTGAAGAGCTCCTGCAAAACCAGTGCGGACCTGTGGTACATGGGGTGGCAGAACCGGTTGTCTGCGGAAATCTTCTGGCCACTGGCTGCCCGCCCGTTGATTCTCGAACTGAGCCCCTGACATTTCCGCGGCAAAGGACTTTAGGTCTTCCGTATCGAAACCCACCCTCCTTCTTTCTTTCAGGATACTCTCAAAATAACCCTCGGCGGCAACAGCTTCAATCATGGGACAAGGTGAAGCAAGAAGTTTGAGGCCCAGGTTGGACGCAGGTTGTCCAATCTGGAGCGAATGACGAAATTCATCTCGAAAAGCCGTGTGTAGGATACTCCGTCAAGACCGTCGAAAGCCCTCCTGGCTCGGACAAATTGACTACCGCAGATTAGGGGCAGGGCGAGAGTTGTCTGTGGGATGGGCGGGCAAATGTCTTCCGCGTGCAATCGAGAAGGAAAAGCCCTTAAAGATGGGACCGGTACACGGCCTGGCCGCAGGGTGTGTGTTCAAAGAATAGGCACCCGCGTACCGGCGGTTCCGCGAATCGCAACGGTGGCTCGCGAGGATTCAAAGCTCCCCCATCTGGATTCGCGATTGAGCAGTCCGTAACCCGTGTTGTCGAGGGGAAGCTGAGGGCGACACTTTCACGGGTGCTCAACATAGCATCGGCCCGAGCACAGAGAAACCTACTGTACTTGCGTATAAAAAAGCAGTTGTTCTACGAGGTGAGTTTTCCCATGGTCCCGAGGGTGGGCATTTATAAACTTAACCCTGCTTTATCGTTCAAACGGCTGCAGCCCTAGACAAATTGAGACCCGCTCCGAACCCCACCCGCTCGAGATTTCGCAGAGGCCTGGAGCCGAGGGAGCTTCGTCACCAAAAAACGATCTCCACTTACTCTTCCCCATACTTCTCCACAATCCTTTCCACGCTTAAAGCGTTGAGAACATCTTCGATGCGGTTGGCAAAGGCCACAGTTCCGTCGCTATTCCCCGCGAAAAGGAGTCCCACGGGTCTTCTGTCCATGTCCACGCTACTACTATGCAATACCAAGAGAGAGCCAGAATCTCCCGGCAAGATAAAGCCAGCCGGTCCTTGCACCATAATCTGATTAACAAAGCGTGCCACCCCACGCCTGTAGCTCACCAGCACTGTGGCATTAATCGCGGTGACCTGCCCGTAAGTGAGGCGAGTGGTCCTTCCGTATTTTTGCACAGGGAAGGAACCGGCCCCGAAAAGCTTGGAGAGCTCTGAGTTCGTCAAGTGGTTACTTCGCGGCTGGCCATAGCCGTCATAGGGAGTCGATGTATCCACCAATAAACCACCCTCCCCGTAGGGATGGCTCTCAATCTGAGCGATTGCGGCATCGACCTGATTGTTTGCCCGTCGGCTAAAGGTGATGCTCACGTACCGGGTGAGGAGTCCCACCCGCATCCAGGCATAGGGGATGCCTCCGTCAGTATCGTAAAGCCCCGGCTGAAAGATCCAACTGCCTATGGGGGCAGTGTTTTCCAAGGCTAAAACGTGATTGTTGCTCAAGATGTACCGCACACCGTCAACGTCCGCCACCACACAGCCCAGCGTGCCTGCGGACAATTGATTCTGGTTCCCCACCGACACTCCAATGGGTGAGATAGGCGAATAGGCGGGGCGGTCCGGCGAGTACTCTGGTGGTTCCCCCAATGTGTTATCGACGAACAAAGCGATGTTGTGGCTTGCCTTCTGGCCTGCTGAGTCTACCGCCTCGGCCCACACGATGTAATGGGCATCTGGATAGACAGGCTCTCCATTCTCGGCTTTCTCGGCTGTGTGCCATTGATAAGACCAGCCGTCGGCTCCGTTGGTGTCCGAGCCTAAAAGTATTGGGGGATTCTGCTGCGGACTGGAGCAAAACGCATCATAGTCCTGATAGTAAAAGTCCACGCGAACCACTTTTTTGTCATCTCGGGCATCGACTTTAAGCTGAATTGTCCCAACGAAGGTTTCGCCGTCTTTTGGGTAAGTGAATTTCACGGTCGGCGGCTTGTCGGCCGCGGGCTTGACAGCAAGCGGCTGAACCCGCAAGGGTTCCGGCTCCATCCGAGGTGGAATGGCGAAGATCTCCCCCGTTTCGATCACCTCCACCTCAACTCCGTCGAGTTTTTTCGGCAATGCTGCCGGCCAGCCTTTGCGGGTAAGGACTTTGAGGACTGGCTTCTCCAACCAGTCCACCCCCACGGCCACTCCGACAACGTCGGGCAGCTCGAGCAAGCGATCCGCATGGCGGGCGTGGACATCCACTACCCGTGCAAGCTCTCGCTGTCTTGCCTCCTCGCTCCGGCCTTGGGCAAAAGCCAAGGAAGTTCCCCAAAAGATCCCAACTCCCGCAGCCATCGCGACAAGCAAAAACGCACGTCTTCTGCAGGCGGTCATGAGCAGGTCTCCTTAATGAAACCGGTGTTCACCCCACAATCCCTCCTCGCCGGCTACCCAATTCATCCTTAATCTATTCCCCTTTCAGCGGGGACGCAAGGGGCATTCAAGTGGAATGTACTAAGGGGCACCTTCGGAGGGATGTCGACCCACATTTTGCACTCAATAAGGCACACAATTTGCGGTAGCATGTTTTTCTCTCACCTGAGGTGCTCAAGCCTGCAAAGGAAAACACCAAGTCCACGGTTTTTTGCCACGAAAACCTCGCCAATATCCCCTTTCGTGGCTGCTAGATGTTTAAGGCCGAGAAGTCAATCACCGGGATTCCGTGCTTTTGGTTCGCAGAAATTTGCCGGCGGTTTGAGTGTCGGGGCTTTACTGTCCCCTAGAAGCAAACCGGTTTTCTCCGATGAGGAAAGCCTTGCCACATGGAAATACCTCTTTCGCCCGGTTATGCTTAGCGGAGGCAACAGTTCAGAGGTGAATCACTGGCCGTCCAAATTCACTCGGGGAGATTTCGTTATGTTCCGTACCTGGTGCATTGCAGGGGCCAAGCAAGAGCAGAGACGGGGGTTATGGCGACGGCGGGGCAGCAGCCCGCGAAAACTCCTAACGTGTCATGCACGTTCTGTTATGGCCCTCATGTCGGTTGTGTTACTCTGCCATACTGGGACTTTAAGGGATTGGCAAAATGCGGTGCTTGGGCAAGTTCCGCCCCGTTTTCCCGGCGAAGGCCAGCCACCGCGACAACCCCTAGGCCCCCCTGGGCCGGAAGCTATGGGGCGAATGGAGCGGGGCCAGCAGCCATGGCAACTTGCCCAGGTAGAGGCCACTGCTATCGTCAGGTCGGTATCACCTCGGGGATTAGAGGTAGTTGCACCAGACGGACGAGCTTGGCTCCTTATCGTACGACCAGATGCCAAAGTCGAACTCCTCGGAACTGCCGAGCCAAGTTTTCTGCGTCCAGGGCAACTTGTCCGGTTCGTGGCCCAGGTGGACCGCAAACGGGAACTCGTGGAAGAACCGGTGAGTTCGCTCCTAATTTTCACTCCAAACTTTTCGAAGATTGAAACCCAACTAGGAGTTTTTCCCGAGGAAGGTGCTGGTGCCACGGGGCAAGGTGTGCCCGGAGTCGGCTTTCCGCAAGGTGGTGGTGTTCAGCCAGGCGGTAGCCCACCGGCACCTCCTGCCCGAAGAGTGAACCCCAGGGATTCTTCCCGCGGTGGTGCCACCTCCGGTCAGTTGTCCGAAAAAGTCCGGCTCGATATCCGCGGGCGGCTTTCCGGAATTACCAAACAGGGAAAGTTGGTGGTGGTCCTGCCGCCCAACGCCTTTTTGCGTGGTCCGGTGGAGGTACCTCTTGCGGAAAACCCTGAAATCCGGGTGGACTGGTCGGATACCGGGGCCTACATGATGGCCGCTGCGGGAGATCGGGTACGGGCAAAGGGAATGCAAGTAGGACCCAATGTAGTAGAGGTCTCCGAACTAATCATCGAGAAAATGGGACCCCTCGGCGATAAGACCTCAACTGGCCTACGGAATACCCGACAAGAAACTCGCATCACGCGAGAGGATGCTGGCAAACCCCGGAGCTCTCCCCGAACTTCCCGAGACCGGACCGATACCAGCGGCGAGCAAAAACCACCTCTAGAAAGTGAACCTTCTGAAAAGCCTTCCGAAGATCCTACAGAATCACTAGTCGACCCGACAAGCCCCGAGACCCTTCAGCAGCCGGCAGATTCCGGGGAGTCTGGCAAGCTGGAAGCTTCCCACGAGGAGTGATCCGCTCAAGGCCAGCCAATCTTTTGCGGAGGGTCTCTTGCCCGGAAATGCCTTGCATAAGGCAGCTAGCAAAGAAGTTCGCCGGCCTTGGGCAGTCACCGTTGTTCGTTGGCACGCTCTATTCCTATTGGCCGGTAGAATTCTCTATCGGAGGGTTGATCCCCATCAACCGCCCACAACCCAGCCCACCACGAGGGCACCGACCTTCCCAATGCTAAAGAAAACCTCCAGATATACCACCCATAAGCCTTAATCCGATTCATCCATCGGAGGGGATTCGCTTTCACAGGTGTGGCCTCCCGGTGGTATTTCTGGGGCCTCCAGTAACTCACCGTACCCCTTACCGAAGATAAGGCGGCCTTTTACCCCACTGGCTTCCGCTTTCAAGATTTTTGCCTTCTCAGTTTACCCACTGAACTTTTTCCGGTGAGAGCTCGAAAGAAGCTGGTTGGTCCGTGGGGAAAAAAGTGGACGTGCAAGCGTTCCTGATAAACTGCGGGTTCTTGACAATAAAGGGTAAATAGTGAGGATTTTGCTTGGAGGTAAAACAATAAGTTTCGCGAAATGAGAGTGGGCCTCTAGTCCGGAGATACCTGCGGGATAAACTGAATCGGTTCGGCCCAACAGGTTAGAGGACACCTTCCATATCAGCCGAGAAAACCATTGATGTCTCATTCACCGTACCTCCGCCGTGCCTCGATCGTCCTCTTGGTGATTGCTCTCTGTTTGCCCCTGTTAATCTGGGGAGCTGCAGGGAGCATGACGCGGGTGCAAAACGCGCCCGCTTTTTGGCTGCCGGAGAACTTCCCAGAACGGGAGGCCTTCGAAGACTTCTCCAATCGGTTCGGAGTCCTTGACAATGTGGTCGTGAGCTGGGAGGGATGCACCGTTGATGACCCCCGGCTTGCCAAGTTTGCTGAGATTCTTCTCTCGGACCTTGCGGAGCCCGAAGGTATTCCTCTACGGGAGCTTTTCCCCGAGGTTCTCACGGGGTACCACGCCGTTAGGCAGTTGCAACGGGAACCTCTGCGACTGAGCAGGCAAGATGCGATTCGGAGGCTGACCGGAATTCTGGTCGGGCCAGACGGACAATCGAGCGGGGCGTTGGTGGCCATTAGTCCGCTTGCCGGCCAGGATCGAGAGCGAACAATTGCCCTTTTACGCCAGGCGGCCACCCGAGCGACTGGTCTACCCGACGGCCAGATCTACATGGCGGGCTCTATCATCGACGGGGCCGTTGTGGACCGGGAAAGTGTGCGAGTGATGACCGTTTACGGCCTGCCCGCGGCGGTGATTTCCTTACTTGTCTGTTGGTGGTGTCTCCGATCGCTAGTCCAAACCTTGGCGGTGATAGCAGTAGCCACGATTGGGCAGGTGCTAGTGCTGGCCATCGTTTGGTATGCGGGATTAACCATGAATGCGGTGCTTGCCGTGATGGCACCGCTTGTGTTTGTGGTAACTGTCTCCGGTGGTGTCCATCTTTCCAATTACTTTAGTGAACAATTCCCCGTAGCCGGACCGAAGCGGGCAGTGGTGGCCGCTTTGCAGGCGGGGTGGCTTCCTTGCACTATCGCTGCCGTAACCACGGCCATTGGCACAGCATCACTCACCGTTAGCCAGATTACCCCGGTTCGACAATTTGGCATCATCGCTACTATCGGAATTCTTGCTACTCTTGCTTTGCTCTTCCTGATTGTCCCAGGGGCGATGGAATTTCGCGTGTTAAGGTGGGAGGCTTACTCGAAGCGAGTTTTGAAACCCAAGGAGAACCAAACCGAAGTCTCTTCGCCCTCCTTTGGTCCCCCCCCTGCCTTTCTAAAGTCCTGGAGAGCGTTATCTCGGGTGCACGAGCTTCTCTCATCTTTCGCGGACCGGATTTGGGGGATTTGGGGGCAGTTCGTTCTTAGGCATTGGCCCGCCTTATTAGCGGTGTGCTTTTTTGCTTCGGCAATTGGAGCATTGGGACTACCTCGATTGCGGACCTCCGTAAATGTTCGGAATCTGCTGGTTCCGGAAAGTCCGGTTCTGGCTGACTACCGGTGGCTTGAGGAAAAAATAGGTCCATTAGTGCCAATTGAGCTTGTTCTTCACTTCGACCGAAATTGTCCTTTGGACATTTTGGAACGGGTGGAACTCGTGCGGGCGATCGAGGAAGCCGTTCGGGAAGTCCCCGAGGTTGGGGGAGTAAGCTCGGCTGCCGCTTTCCTACCACCCATCCCCCAAGGAGCCGGTACTCGCGGGACCATTCGCCGTACAGTGCTCCGAAACCGCTTAGAAGCCCGATTACCCGATCTGGCCCGGGCTCATTGGTTTTATGAGGATGAGCAAGGGCAATGGTGGCGGATCAGCGGCCGACTGCCAGCTTTTTCCCAGCTCGATTATTCAGTCCACCTTCAGCACATTGAGGAGCGTGTGGAAGCAGAACTAGCCAAAACTGGCCGAGCTGGAGTGCATGTTATTTACACCGGACTCACCACCCTTGTGGAAAAGTCGCAAAAAGCTCTGCTGCATGGGATGTTTCTCAGCTTTCTGAGTGCTTTTGCCGTGGTTGCCCTCGTCTTAGTGGTTGTCCTTGGGGGATTTAGTGCTGCGGCGGTCGCCATGCTGCCGAATATTTTCCCGTCGTTAGTAATTTTTGGGTTTCTAGGGTTGCGAGATATCCGGATCGACATCGGATCAGTCATGACGGCAAGTATTGCCCTAGGAATCGCCGTCGACGGTACCGTCCATTATCTCACATGGTATAAGCGGGAACTCCAAGCGGGGGCAAGTAATGCCCAGGCAGTATGTCGGGCCTTCCACCACTGTGCTTGGGCCATGGTGGAGGCCACGTTTATTTGTATTTGTGGTTTCCTCCTTTTTGTGTTTAGCAGCTTTCTGCCGATGCGTCGGTTTGCGATTGTAATGAGCCAGTTATTAATTGCGGCTTTAGCGGGGGACTTGGTGTTGCTGCCTGCTTTACTGCTAAGTCCCGTGGGACAATATCTTTTTGCCCGTAAAGCCGTGACTATCGCCCGCCCCGTATCGCCTGCAATATCCGTTTCGTTGGAGAGCGTGGCAAAATGATCTGGATTGCCTTCGGCCTTTCCCTAGTCATCTTGGCAGCATTTTGTATTCAGCTTCCGCCTATCTTCGCTTTTATTCGCCGGGTGCGATTTGGGGCTAACACACCGGTGGGTGGGGTCCCACTTGCCCACCGTAGTGATCTGGTGGCGGATGTTCGCGGAAATAGCCGGGTTGACTATCATGCCAGACAGGAGAAAAGTTTCCATGGTGGCGTAACCGCTCTCTTAGAAGCCCCTCCCGGTGTGGAGCATCAACCGGCGAAGGCTCCCAGGGCAATATGTGTCCTCTGCCTCCGCGGCCGGGACCCGTTTTTAGAAGAATGCTTGGAAGGGCTCCTCCAGCAAGACTATCCCGAATATGACGTGTTGATTATTGTGGATTCCGAAATCGATCCGGCATTTGAAGCCGTCCATCGGGTTTTGGACCGTTTCCCCCGCGAAAAACGCCGGGCCCACGAGGTTTGGGTGGAGGTCCTCGAAAAGATCTATCCTTACTGTGCCTTGAAGGCGAGTGCCCTCATCCAGGCCGCGAGGGAAATCCGTTCAGAAACTTACGAAGTGGTGGCCCTTCTAGATGCTGACATTGTGCCCCACCCTACGTGGTTGGCTGAGCTTGTCGCCCCCTTGGAAGATCCCGACGTCGGGGTAACCTCGGGCAATCGCTGGTATATGCCGGAAGACGCAAGTTGGGGCAGTCTCATCCGCTATGTGTGGAATGCTGGAGCGGTGGTTCAAATGTTTTGGAATCGATTCACTTGGGGCGGGAGTGTGGCACTGCGAAAGGAGCTTTTTTGCGATCGTGAGCTATCGGCCCGCTGGCGACGTTCGTTGTCTACGGACACTGTAATCTATCAAGTTGCGAAACACCATGGCTGGAAGACTTGCTTCGTCCCTAGTGTACTGATGGTCAACAGGGAAAGTTGCTCTGTCCGCCGATTATTTCCATGGATTACCCGTCAACTGTTGGTGGGCAAACTTTATCACCCGGGCTGGCCCTGGGTAATCGGGCATGGGTTAGGGACCTCGGTGATTCTCCTGGCAGGCAGTCTTTTTTCCCTTTGGGCTTTTTGGCAAGGGTTTTTGGTAGCCGCTTCCCTGGTGTTGGGGGCACTCCTGCTTTATTGGGCAGGGAACGTGTGGGTTTTAGGAAGTATGGAAAACGCGGTCCAGGAGATCCTCTCTCGACGTGCCCAGGCGGTCCCTTGGCTTGGGCCAAAAGTGTGGGCTCGATTGATCTTGGCAATGCCTGCGGCTCAGTTTCTCAATGCAGCCGCTTTGCTCGCGACTTTCTTCGTACGCAGTGTCACTTGGCGGGGGATTGTTTATCGATTGGAAAGCCGGCGGATTGTCATGGAAGGCTATCGGCCTTATTGCCCCACGAGCGGGGGGCTCGGCACATCATCTAGACATTCACTGTAAGACATCTGGCCCCCGCATTTAGGTGAGGGAAGGAAGTTTGCTCCGGTCGGTTAAGGGCCCTTCACCTTTTGCAAGCCGATGGGCGACAAGTGGGCGGGCCCGCCAAGTCCATTACTTGCCAAACTGGGGCATTAACCCTGGCTGAAAATGCTAGTCGGCGGTTTTCTGATTTGCCACCATCCGGAGGTCGAGTTCTTTATTCCCAAATTGTCTTTTGATCTCCTTCCAAACAGCTTTTGAATATTCTCTCCCCCTACCTTCGGGGTACCCGGGTGTTGTCCGATAAACGTCGCGGCATGAGTTTGATCAGCCCTTTGCCCTACTCTACCTTGTCCCAATCGGGGTTACATGATTAACGAAAATGCTTGCACCGCGGAATGCTGGCAAGCACAATTTCCTCTTTGAAACCCACTTTTGAGTTCCTACCCCAAATAGATGCTAGATTTCCTGGGAAAGTGTTTGTCCGCGGGGCGGAAAAAATCCTCCTACCCGGGAAGCGTTGGATGCCAATCGGCAAACTCGGAATACCTACCCGAACATTAAGAGAAAAATGTAGAGCCTATACTCGGTCAATCCGGAGATAGCTTTCATATTAGGACTTGGGCAATAAATCTCTGATTTGCTGCCAGATTGTCCCTCCTTAAGACCGCGGGAAACCGTCCTGTACACTCGGAACTCCTTTCAGATCGGAGTGTTATACAACCACCTAACTGTTCATTCGACCGTACAAGCCAGCAATATAGTCGAGGGATACGCGAACAAGAGCACGGTGGTGACAGAGCCCTCGCCATCAGGTGATTTCAAAAACTTCAGGAGGCTGACGGATGCAAGAGGTTTTGAGACATAATGCACTCGTAGTTCGGGTTGGAATCTCGAGGTTACGAGTTTGGTTTCTTGCGGTAGTCATCGCCGGTACCCACCTCTCACCTGTGGCCGTCGGCCAGACTTTCAGGGTGAAGCTCACTCGGCCGGACTCCTTCATCGGCTGGGAGTACGGTGGTTCCACTGAGGGTTGGCGAATTGTGGATGGACGGTTTGTGGGAGAGGCTCCGGCAGCCGAACTTCTTTCGGGGTGGACATTCGGACAGTTTGACTTGAGGTTACAGTGGTCGCTAGGGCGGGAAGCAGTCGCCACAGTCGTTTTCCCGGAAGTGGGCAGTGGGGAAACCCTTCGACTTGTCCTTTCCACCGATGAGACTTGCGGACGACTGTCTCTCGGGGACCAAGAGCTTGCCCCGGGGAGGGATTTGGGAATTAAGCCGGGGCGGACTAATAAGGTTCGAGTGATTCGGCAGGAAGAAAATCTGAGTGTTGCTATCAACGATCAGGTTCTCTATGAGGTGCCACTGCCCGCCGCAAAAAGATTCGGATTAGCCCTACGGGTTGAAAAAGGCGAGGCGAGTTTTTGGGCCATGGAGGTAGAAGAGCTCGGTGCCACCCCAATGTTTAACCAGGTCGACTTCACGGGGTGGTACAGCAAAGGAGACATCCGAAGATGGCGTTATGAAAACGGCGAAGTGGTCCTGGCTGGGCGAGCTGGCGACTATCTCCGCACGGAAAAGCTTTACGGAAACTTCACGTGGTTTTTGGAATTCAAAATGCAAAAAGGGGGAAATTCTGGACTAGGCATCCGAACGCCCCACGAAGGCTGGCCCACGGCCGACGGCATGGAGCTTCAACTTCTAGATACCCCTTATGATGCAGAAATCCGAGACCAACCGATGATGGCCATCTACGGCCATGTGCCACCGCTTACACGGGCAGACCGCTCAGAAACGTGGAATCGGGTAGTCGTGAAGGCGGAAGGCTATATGATTTCCGCTTGGGTCAATGGCGAATTGGTCCAGCACGCCAATACTTTTTATCACCCCGAATTGCGACATCGCCCCTTGGAAGGTTGGTTGGGGTTCCAGGACCATGGAGCATGGATTCGGGTGAGGAATGTATCGATAATCGAAGCTCCGGCGGGCTTAGGCCTTGAGGCTTGGTACCGGCCGCAACCGCTCCCACCCATCGCGGAAATTTTGGATCGCTTGATCAATCCGGAACGGCTGTCCCGCCCCAGTTCATTTAGTACAGAACGGATCTTCGCGGCGGTTGTGCTCCCCCACGAGGATACCCTCCCTTCGAGCGGTGCTGACGGGGCTGGGCAGGCCCAGAAATCGGGCACCCAACAAACCAAGCCGCAACCGACGCTGTTATTAGACTCGTTTGGTCCCGGTATCCTCACCGGAATAACGCACTTTGGCGGAAAATGCAAACTGCGTTTTTACTTCGACGGGGAATCTCAACCTCGGATCGAAGCATCGCTCGATGAGCTTGCCGAAAAATTACCTGTGATCGGAAAGGATCGGAATCCTTTCCTCCTTTGCTTGCCTTTTGCAAGGCGATTACGTATCGAGGCCATAGAAGCGGAGCCAAGTCGGTTCTACTTTGACATGCTCCGCCTGGCTGATGGCAAAACGGTGGAGAGCTTCACCGATGTAAGGTCCAGCTTTCCCCGCGGCTGGTTCGACAGCGTCAATGCCATCCTTCGTTGGCTCGGAAGTGGTAGATACCAGGAATATTCTCCGTACGAAAAATCTGCCAGCCAACCCACCGAAATTGGGCCTGGCGAAAGCAAACGCTTGGTTTCCCTGGAAGGAAATGGGGTAGTTCGTGCCTTAAAGTTGGAAGCATCCCGCCGAGTGTTGGAAAACAACGACCTCTGGCTTCAGATTTTTGTGGATGGCCAGCGGAACCCGAGCGTGGAAACACCGGTGCGGTTTCTCTTCCCGGCACTTTCTCGGAACTATCCCAACTACGTGATGGCCGACCAGCGAGGGTTGACGATCTTTCTCCCAATCCCTTTCCGCAAAGGCCTCGAAATAGTAGCCGTAAACCGAGGGGGCCGAACTATTCCCAACCTGGTCCTATCGCTGACGATCGATCGAGGCGGACGGGTTCCCTATCAGGAAGCAGGCGAACCCATGCGTCTGCGAGGACGGTTCTTGCCTGCCCAGACCACACAAGAACTTGTCCAGCTTCGTGGCCGAGGCCGGCTCATCGGGTTGGTGTACGAGGTGCCTCCGGAGGGCGATTCCGGGATTTATTCGGTGGTGGTGGACGGACGTCCGATCGACGGTTGGTCCAGTGATAATTTGGATGCTTTGGTGGGCCGCTCGGGGGATTTCCGAGGGCTGCTCTCGGGCCGTCAAGGTGTGCTCTGCTGGCGGTTCCTCCATTTGAACCCGATCGACTACAAGGAATCCTTACTGATAACCGCCGGTGGTAACCGTGTGGGGCCGCGGTTGGTTCTCTACTATTCCAACGAGTAGGAAAGTTGCGAACATCCCTCTTCCGGGCAACCTTGGGCGACCGTCCCCCGGCAGACTACCTCTGTTTAGATTCGGAGGTTTCCGCTGGTGGGCTGGATTGTTCTGAGGAGGTAACGGGATTGTTCCCCGGAGGGAAGTAGTTCTGGGGTAAATACGGCCCGAGCTTTGGAGGCGGACCTCGGCGAAGAAAACGCCGACAGGTTTCTCAGCGGGGTGGAGGTGGAAAGAGGCTTTCCTGGTCACCCTCGGTGAAAAAAGTTCCGGGCGGTAACCTTTGACCTCATGGGTAGATGCAAGCTTGGTACATCACTAACGCAACGCGGTTAGCCGAGCACGGGTATAAAGGTCTTCAAATCGTGAGATGGCGAGGAGACCCTGCCGCTTTTGGCTATTAACGGCTATTCTTTCCCTCTATTAAGCTGATGCCTCCCTAAATGCCCGTAAAGCGGCGTGTAGGGAGGAACGGGGGCCGTCAAACGAGATAGCAATCTCGGGATACCCCGCCGGTCAAGTCCGATTGATCGGAGCGGTCTTCCGACATAATTTCGGCCTTTCCCCGGTTCTCACAAATCCGTTCGAGGGCCATTGCAACTTCAGTTCTGTTCGCCTCGTTAGGTTAATCCCCGCTGATGATGGTACTTGGGATACACCTCCCTTCCCCAGGTATCCAGGGATATACCCGTCTTCCCCAGGTATCCAGTCCCATCACCCCTGTGGCCCTAAGGAAATCGCTCCTTGCTGAAGCAGAGATGATGATGAGAGGAGGTGAGAGGGTACTGACAGAGTCTCCAGCTTCTTGGGCTTGGCGAGCCGACCGCTTTAGGCAATAATTAGATTGGCGGGGATGGTATCCACCACCTTGGTTGCACAAAAAAGGTGGGATTATGTCACCCGTTAGTGGAAGCTCGGGGGTAGGCCACCGGACCGTAGTAGTCAAATTGGGTGGTCGAGGAAGTTTTCGGGCCTCTCCAAGGGAATCTCGGACTTTCAACGCCGCTCGGGCACGGGTAGGTCAGCATGTATGTTCTCAGATGGCGGGTTCGCAAACGAAAAGGAGTTTGTTTTGGGAACCGGAGAGAGTCAGGCTAGCGGACCGGGAGATTTCGCCGATTCAAAGCTTGCTGGATTACTTCGGGAACTGGCCTACGAGCTGCATGATGGACCAGTTCAGATCCTTACCGCAGCGGTAATGGATCTCGAGGGAGCAGTAGGTCCACCCTTTTCTCCCGATCGATGTCAAGAGAAGACCCGCTCCGCCCTCGCCAAGGTTCGAAGTGCCCTCAAAGACTTGCGGCAATTCATACATGGCCTCGAATCAGGGGAGTTTGCCTGGGCCTCGGCAGAGGATTGGAAGAGAGCCGTTGCTCGTGTTGCCGAATTTGCCGAGGCGGCAGGAATCCGGTGCGAAGTAATGTTTCACCAGCCCCTTGCTGACCTTCCTCCTACGGTGGCATGGCGGTCTCTGAGGATGATCCAAGAGGCGATCAGCAATGTGGTTCGTCATAGTGGTTCCTCCCGGGCACAAATTTCGGTCACTCGAGTTGGCGACACATTGTTTTTTTGCGTCCGCGATTGGGGAAAGGGTGTTGCTTCCGGCGACGTTCTCCAAGAGGGAACCGGTCTCCGTTCCATGCGATATCGGGCGAACAGCTTGGGGGGATGGCTCTTGATTGAAGGAGCACCAGGAAAAGGGACTAGGGTTTTCTGGGCAATTCCCCTCCACCCTGATAACTTGCCTGCTCGGAGTGGTTCTTAATTCATATTTGGCACGAACCCAAGGGAGGGAAACATCACTCAAAATCGGGCA
>Ga0272449_1003386_pt1 | contig 13796 bp, 15 predicted proteins | sample YNPCB0241_FD_198679 | JGI IMG/M metagenome (GOLD analysis project Ga0272449, IMG submission 198679) | Hot spring sediment microbial communities from Yellowstone National Park, WY, United States - YNP-CB-024-1 | ecosystem: Environmental > Aquatic > Thermal springs > Hot (42-90C) > Sediment...
ACCATGTTTTTCACAAGTCCTCGAGGTTATGTAAATCGTTCCTTTTTGAGGTAAAGGAACAGAAAACCTGCAATTTGGATAATTCGTACATCCAACAAACCTTTTTCTCGCTCTTTTTATAGCTATTTCTTTTCCGCAGACCGGACATTTTCCAATAACTTTCTCATTCTTCCCGGGCTCCAAGCTTTTAAGTGTTTTGAGTGTCTTAAGTTTCTCCAAGTTACCCATCCTGCTTATTATTTCTGCCAGAATTTTTCTAGATCCTAAAACTACCTCAGATTTTGTTTTTTTCCCCTCAGCAATCTCATCCAATTCCTTCTCAAGCTTTGCTGTCATCTCTGGAAGCGTAATTGTCTCAACTTTTTCCTTTAAGACATCTATAACTGCAAAGGCCAAAGGAGTAGCTCTGTACGGATTTCCTTTTATATATCCTCTGCTGATCAGCTTCTTTATTATCTCATGTCTTGTGGATTTAGTCCCAAGATTCAATCTCTCCATTAGCTTTATCAAGGCAGAAGGTGTGAATCTTGGAGGGGGTTTTGTCTTCTTTTCTTCGATTTTTTTCTCCCTTATTCTCAATTTATCCCCAATCTTAAGTACGGGTATCTCCACTTCCTCGACATTCGAGTACGGATAGACTTTTCTCCAACCCAACTCGACTAACTTTCTTCCGACAGATACGAATTTTATTCCATTGCTCTCCAGCTCTGCAACTCTTATTTCCCAAATCGCATCACTTGCCAGAGTCGCAAAAAACCTACGAACAATGAGCTCATAAATAGCCCATTCCTCCCTTGTAAGATTGCTCTTATCCGCAACAGCAGTTGGATGTATCGGCGGATGATCTGTTGTCTTCTTTTTACCTCTAGAGGGTTCAATTTTCTTCTGACCCAAAACATATTTCGCTTCCTTTGAAAAATAACTGTTCAAAAAACTCCTTAAAATTCCGATCAGGTCAATGGTTTCCGGATAAACTGTGTTATCAGTCCTTGGATAGCTGATGTACCCGTTGATATACAGGTTCTCAGCTATTTCCATTGCTCTATGCGGGGACATGATCCTGGAAGCCTCTCGCAGAAATTCGGTTGTGTTGAATGGTATTGGCTTCGACTCGATTTTTCTTTTCACTTCGAATTCCTTTACAGTTGCAAAATCCCCTATCTGGGATAAAACCTTCTTTGCCGATTCCAGATCCTTGTACCTCGAGGGATGCCTTGCAAGGAAACCCAGATCTATGAATATCTCATAGTATTTTTCGGGCTTAAAATTTTCTATTTCTCTCTCCCTCTCAACTATAAGCCTTAAAGTGGGAGTCTGAACCCTGCCAACACTTAGAAAATCTTTTCCAAGTCTTCCCGAGCTTAAGGAAACTAACCTTGTTAAAACTGCGCCCCATACAAGATCTATCTCATGCCTAGCAAGAGCGGAAAAAGCAAGATTAAAATCGACTTTCTCAAGGTTTGAAAAGGCTTTAAGTATTTCTTCCCTAGTTATCGCGCTAAATCGTGCTCTATCAAACTTAATATTCCTGTTAACTCCTCTAAGAACTTCAAGGGCTTCTAAACCGATTAACTCTCCTTCCCTGTCGTAATCAGTTGCAATTGTAACTTTCTCTACTTTTTTTGCGATTTCCTTTAGAAGGGCTATTATTTCCTTTTCTTTCTCAACTCTGATAGGTTTTGCATTTATCAGCTCATTTAAATCAGTTTTAATCCAATTGCTGTACTCTTTTGGAAAATCTAGTTCAACTATATGTCCCTTCAGCCCGATTACATACGCATTAGATGAAGGGGAATAAAAAAAGACTATATTTCCTTTTTTTAATCTTTTAATATCATTAAATAATATATTTGCAATTCTTTCTGCTGCCTTCTGTTTCTCGGTTATGATTAACCAACTCATACCCAGTCGAGACTCCTCGCTTTCAAATCTCTTCTCCTCCTCTCCACAAACTTCAAAACAGTTGAATGCTGGGAGCCTTCAATTAGCATATTTATCGCTTCTCTCGCTATGCTTAGATTTTCAAATTCGCCGATAATGGATACGTACTTATCGTAAATGCTTATATTAACGTTAAGCAAATCTTCTATTTGTTTTTTTATCTTCCCTTCCTTTCCAATTATCCTTCCAAGTATTCTTTTTATAGCCTTCTCAGAAACAAGCTGGGAAAGATCGATCGACTCAAATACAAGGTTTTCGTCGTCAAGCAATTTCATAGCGATATCTGCACTGAAACCCCTTGCAATTGCTAGAATTACGTTTTTAGCCTTCATGAAACTCAGGGTGTCCTCGTAATCAACTATCACAGTATTTTTCCCAAAACTGAGCTTGCAGTTACACTTTTGCTCTATTATTTTCTTTATTTCACCATCTTTCCCTATTAGCACCCCCACCCTGTCTTCGGGTATCTCAATCTCCATTCTCATTTTCCCCACCCGTGATTTCTTCGAACAGCTCTTCCTCAGAAATTCCAAGTCCAAACTTGTTGAAGAATCTTGCTATATTTCTAACATCTCTTTTCAAATACAGAATGGCTTTGGGGTGATCAATAAGTACTGCCTGGCTCAAGTCTATTATCACCGGTTCCTCGAGCAGAAGGATATTGTACTCACTAAGATCCGCATGAACTAACTCGGCCTTTCTGTAAAGCTTCACCATATTATCAACGACCTTTTCAAAGATCCATTCAACATCCAATTCAGCAAGTTCCTTTCCAATTTCAACCAAGCTAGGTGCGGGAACTTCGTTTTCGCCAATGAATTCCATCAAGAGAACGTTTTTCAGGTAATCATATGGTCTGGGAACTCTTACGCCGTTATCGTAGGCTCTTTCAAGGTTTCTGAACTCCTTTTCTGTCCAGACATATATTTTCTCTTTCGCGGAGATCCTATAATCAAATCTTCGATCGCCAAAGATGTATTCATCCATTTTGTCGAAAGAACTGGTCTCTATTCTGTAAATTTTAACAGCCATCGGAACGTCTTTTCCTTCGAAAACTCCGTCTGCATAGAAAACGTTCGCTTCTTTACCCGTGCTTATCACTCCTCCCATTGCTTTTATGTATTTCGTAGAGAGCTTGTAGAGAACTTTCAGAGTTCTTTGATCGAGAACCTCTGCGTAAATCTTTCTGTCTTCTTCGCCGATTTCCTTTATCCTCAATCTGTCTAATGCTTTATCAAGATCTTCTATCTTTCTCATCCCATCCACCACGATTCGTGAAGAAGACCAAGAAGACTGCTGAAGAAGCTAGGAAAATAGCAACATAAGCAAATGGAAAGCTCGAAAATTTAAACTTCACCCAGAAACTTCCATTTCCCTGATATACAATGACTTTTTGTCCTCCAATTTCCCTATATTCCTTCTCAAGGTTTTTGAAGTCTTCAATTTCAACGAGGGGTATTAAAATCACCCTTTCGTTTCTGAGTTCCCTTTTCATGGTGTTATCTTTTAAGGTATATGCTATCCTTATGGTCCCGTTACTCTTTTCGGCTATTAAGAGGGATTCAAATATAAGCTTGTCCCCAGAAACGAAGGATTCCAAAAAATCCAAACTTGAAGAAAGTATCTGGATGTTTGATATTTCGGGCAAAGAAATTGCTAGATTACCATCAAAGTTCAAATCGCCGTTGTTAGAGATCAATATAACTTCTTCAACGTATCCACCCTGAAAAACGATCGAGTGGATAGTTATTCCCAGAAATTCAGTAGAATTCGTAAAGCCCAAGTTGAATTCAAGAACTTGATCGGAAGACACGTTTACTTCCTTAACAAAAGTTTTATTTAAAGCGCTGAGTTCAAACCTGTAAAACCCGGGATTTAATTTCAGAATATCTCCTGAACCGACTTTCCCTTCAAAAACGACTCCGGAAGCGTTAAAAATTTTGAGTTCAGCATAATTATCATAATTTTTCAAAATAAAGGTAACGTCCGCAGCGTTCGCAACAAATAGAAGAATCAAAATACTAAACCCTGCGTATCGCATCCCATTCTGCCTCCTTTTTTCTTAAAAAGTCCCAAAGGGCCGAAATCGCAGAAACCTGTAGAACCATCGAATAAACAATCAGACCGATCGCAATCTTCAGCTTGGATACTTTCCTGTAATAAATCAGGATTGCAAAAAATGCAATAGGTAACAGAGGAATTAAGAGAATTGGAAAATAGGTAACCGTTAATGCCAAAAACCATGATAATCTTACCTCCTCGTTCTTTATTATTTCTTTTCTGTATTTCCAGAGTTGCAAACCGCCATAGTACCATCTTTTTCTTTGTTTATAAAAATCTTTCCAGCTTATTGGAGCCTGTTCGAAAAAGGCACCCTCAACCATTAGCCCTCTTAGGCGTTTAGCATGCATTCTCGTAGCAAAATCGGCATCTTCAGCCACTGCATCTTCATTCAATCTTTCGCAGAGAATTTCGTATCTTAAAACTCCTATTAAACCATTAAACTGCTTGAATGAGCTTTTTTTAAGTAGAAAATTTATAAACCTGTACTCGGCCTCGATTGTTTCGGGCAGGAGACCTGAGCCATTCAAGACAAATCTCCTTGCAGAAGCTATGTACGCTTCACTATCCATCGAAAGGGCTTTGATGCAGTTTGAAATCGTTTCCACGTCAGTTCTCGAGTCTATATCCAATATAAGCACAAAATCCGGCGGATTTTTCTTCAAATAATCAATAGCATCGTTTATAGCTCCTGCTCTTTTACCCCTCCTTCCGTTCCTCTCTATAACTTCAACTCCCATTTCCTTTGCAATCCTCACTCTTTCATCTTTTTCAGAATTTTTGTCAATAACGTAAACAATACTACAATTAAAGTGTTTTGCAATCCCCTTTACATGTTCTATGCTGTCTTTCAAAGCCTTTTCTGGCTCAAAAGGGGAGACCGGAACCACAATTGCCAATCTCATCCCAACATTCTTGCTATTATTTTTGCAGTTTCCTCCGGATCAGCCCTACCTTTTGTCTTCTTCATCACCTGCCCAACTAGAAAGTTCAATGCTTGCTTTTTTCCGCTGTAATAATCCTGAACAGCCTTTGGATTTTCCTCAATTGCTTCTCTGCAAAACCTCTCTATCTCGCTTTTCGGAATCGCAAACAATCCCTTTTTCTCGATTATCTCCTCTATCTCTCCTCCCTCATCAAGTTTCGTTCTTATAACTTCAACGACACCTTTTTCAGTTATTTTCTCCTCGATGAAGAAGCTAAGAAGTCTTGCAAATTCCTCCGGGCTCATGAGATTGAAGCATTCATAAAAACTAAGATCGCGATAGTTAAGTTCCCCGCGAAGAATATCAACAATCCAAGTAACTGCAATCCTTGGAGAAACCAATTTCGCTACTTTTTCGAAATATTCTGCCATCTTAAGATCCAAAATCAGAACTCTTGCGTAATTGTCAGGAATTCCATACTCCGCTTTCAGTCTTTCTCTCTTTTCCTCAGGCATTTCTGGAAGCGTTCCAATTACCTCTTTCACGAGTTCTTCTGTATAGATAACCGGCAGATCTGGCTCAGGGAAGTACCTGTAATCCTGCTCCTCCTCTTTGCTCCTCAAAGAAACGGTAATTTCTTGGGCCTCATCAAAATGTCTAGTCTCTCTCAAAACGGATTTGCCTCTCTTTATCAGGTTTCTCTGCCTCATTATTTCATAATTTAAAGCCTTTTCAACTCCCTTGAAGGAAGATATGTTCTTTATCTCCACTCTTGCACCACCGGCTATTGATACATTTGCATCAACTCTCATAGCTCCCTCCAGTTCGCCATTAAAGACGTCTAGATACTCCAAAATCATTCTAAGTTTGTTGAGAAAAATCCTTGCCTCTCTGGGGGAGCTTATCACAGGTTCGGTTACGATTTCCAGTAGAGGCATTCCGCTCCTGTTGTAGTCTATAAGCGAATAGCTCGCGGTGGTTATGGAGCCTTTGTAACTAAGCTTTCCGGGATCTTCTTCCAAATGAATTCTCTTCAGCGTGATTTTCTTTTCTTTTCCGTCTGATTCTATAATTACATGTCCCCCAAGCGCAAGGGGACGATCATACTGACTTATCTGGAAGTTCTTGGGAAGATCAGGATAAAAATAATTCTTTCTGTCAAAGACTATCATCGGTTGTATTTTTGCATTTAAAGCCAATGCAACTTTTATTCCGGCTTTTACAGCTTCTTTATTCACAACCGGCATTGCTCCGGGCATACCAAGGCAAACCGGACAGACATGAGTGTTTGGAGGGCTTTTATGATAACTCGTTGAGCATGAGCAGAAGAGCTTACTTTTAAGTTTGTTCAACTGCGCATGAACCTCAAGTCCTATGATGACGTCCATAAAAGAAGTTACATTGTTTAAAAAAATTCTCAACCTAATCTCAAAACTATCCTTTCATAATCTCTCTCGATCTCTCTCAGCAACACTTCTTCATCTATCCCCATTTGATGCGCAATAAATGCCATTCCTCCAGCTCCGACACCCTCCTTAACGAATCCGTAAGCATAAGCTCTCAGCCCCTCATACTTCGATTTTTTAAGCGGAATTCTCGCAACATGAACCCTGCAAGGAGCTAATGATAAATCTGCATTTCTGTCATTTGCAACAAATTCTGTAGTGGCTATGGAGAATTCACAGTCCAAATTCTTTGCCAAATTTGCAATTGCCACCATTTGAGTGCCTCCCGCAAGCAAAGCTTTCTTGCATCCGTTTAGTATGCCATAAATTCCCGCCATTACGGGATCACCAACTGAGGCTATTATTTCTATTGGATCTCTGCCCTTTACTCTTTTAACAGCCTCGTTTATAACTCTCTGCTTAAGCTCGATTGGATTGTTTGGCATGCTTGAAGAAACTTTAGGTTCAAATCCAAGCGCTTTCAGGACAGCTCCGGCAGTTGTAGTTCCAGCCGGAATGCTTTCACCTATTACGATCAAATCGGCAAGCTTGGAAAGTTGTTCCCCAAGTATTTTTCCATTTCTTACAACTCTCTCAACATCTTCTACTTTCATCGCAGGATTAATGGCTATATTTTCCCCAACAGGAGCGTCAAGGGAAATATACGGAATCTTGGGTTTTACCATAAGCCCCGAATCCACAACAAGCAAAGGAATACCTGTAAGCCTCAAAGCGGTGTATGTTATCAGAGCCGGAGTAGGCTTACCATCTGGGGTTGCGGGAATTGAATCAATACTAAGGCATCTTCCATAATAAAGCAACTCCGCATCTGCAGGAGGCGTATATTTTATCAGTTCTTCATTCGCACCTGCAATCGTAATTCCCGGGATTTCAGCCGTCTTCGTATTACCCACAACTAATAAAAATAGGGCTTTTCTGAAATCAAATTTTTCTGACATGAAATTAAGATATCCTTAAGATTTATAAAAATTTCTATTTCGAACTTAAATCCTTTGCAACAATTTCGGCTATTCTTTTGCCGCTCGGGAGCATTCGCCAAAAATTGGACCCATTCGAGGTTATGAAGCAGTTTCTCCCTAGCGTAAGTTTATTAACTTGAATTACTTAAATAACCCAGATGCCAGAGAATCTCTACACGACCGGTGAAGTTGCGAAGATCTTCGGTGTATCTCACGTAGCTGTGAAGAAGTGGGCTTACTCGGGGAAGATCAAGTACATTAAGGCTTCTCGGCGAGAAAGCACTAAAAGGCAGGGTTGCGATTTATGCTAGGGTAAGCTCGGCGGATCAGAAAGAAGATCTGGAGAGGCAGAAACAAAGACTTGTCGAGTATGCTAAGAACAAGGGGCTGTGAAGAACCAGATACCAGATGGATGCAGGAGCTTCCGTTCGCCCCGAAGGCCCTCCCATGAAAAAAGGAAGGAAGGATGAAAGTTAATGCTAGACCAGAACGGCAATGAATTAACCGCAGTCACAGCTATCCCCGCAACGTAGAGCCATCAAAGATCTTCCCGGTTTTTTTCAACAACGAGTTTCTCGGATTTTTCTACAAAAGCTGATCTCTCACCAAGAACTGCTATTTGAAGGCAGCTACTGCGATCGCTTCTGCATCATCTCATGCTGTGTCTACAACTGCTCTACTCTCTGTGAGCTACCGCCTTTAAAGGCGAGGTGGCTCACCTCGGATTCCAAGGCTAAAAAAATCTTGGAAAGAATTAAAAATTTTTGCTTTCTCTTGCCGAAATAAATTCAAAAATTAATTTAGCAGCAAGTGTCTGAGTTATCTTGTTTTCATCCGGAACTACTTCCACAATGTCCATTGCAACGACTTTCTTAGCAATCTCGGAAAAAATAGGCAAAATTATTCTCGGATCTATCCCAAAGGGTTCCGGAGTCGAAACACCAGGAGCAAAAGATGGATCAAAAACATCCATGTCAATGGATAAATAAATCCTGTCATATACACCCAAAATTTCGAGTAAATCTAAAGGTTTTTCTATATTCCAAGAAAATCTGTAAACTACCCCATTTTTGTCCGCAAACTCCCTCTCCTCTTTACAACCACTCCTAACACCCAATATAACAACCTCAAAACCCTCTTCAAATACCCTCCTACTAGTGCATGCATGGTTGAATCTGTTACCATCGAATTCATCTCTAAGATCGAAATGGGCATCAAAAACAACAAAACAGGATTTTCTGAACCTTCTAGTTGTTAAGATGCTTATGCTATGTTCCCCACCCAGTGCAATTGGTATACCCTTAACTTTAACCAAAAATTCGTCGATCCTTTTTCCTATGTCCAAGAAATTACCATCACAAAGAATATTTCCTGCATCGCAAATTTTTGCTAACGACAAATCAAAGGAGAAGAACTGAGAATACGATTCAAGATTCCAACTCGCCTCTCTTATCGCATTTGGAGCGAATCTAGCTCCAGGTTTAAAAGACTGTGTTGCATCGTATGGAATACCATATATAACGTAATCGGCTTTCTCTATTTCAGAATTAGAAATTGAAAAATATGAATCAATATGCATTACGCTAGCCTCTCAATTTTTCTCTTTCCGAGAGATTCCAGATAAACCACTTCGACTCCTGCTTGAATTTTATTCTTCAAGTTCTCTGGAATCGGAAGTTCAAATGTCTCAAAAGTATTCAGATCCATCAGCTGTGCGTTCTCTTTTGTAACGCTCAAAACTTGTGCTCTTTTTCTTTCGACAAGTGGAACATAAACCTTTGCTGTGACCGGTTCAACTATGCTCCTTTTTTGGGAATCGAAGATACCAATAGCATCTATTCGAGCCTTAGCAGCCCCATGCTTTCCTGGTTTACTAACAGAAATGCTAATTATCTCACAGGGCTCTTCATCAATTACTATATATCCCCCTTCCCTCAGCTGTCGGACTTCTACCTGCTCTTTCATGTGACTCGAAAAAATACAAGAAAATTTAAGTTTTTGCATTCAGTTTACAACTGAAAGTCCCACCCTTCAGGGCGGGATGATGGAAAAGTTTGTTATGATTGTCCTCTAGGGTGTCCTGAAGAACCAACCATAAAGATGCTGATTGAACCTCTGTATTTGTCTTATGCTCTCCGAACAAAAAACTGGGAGGCAAAGATGAAGAGGACTAGCATTGGAGCTTTCATTGATAAGAATGCTGAAAAGAAGCTGAAGCTGGGGAAAAAGGATTTGCAGAATACGAGTCTACGCTGAACAAATATGGCCTGAAAGCATCAAAAAGCTCAGAAAAATGAAAAGTGGGGAACTTCAGCAACGTCCATGTTTGGACATATGGCTACCTGCTCAGGAAAATCTATGAGGTTGCTGAGGAATATAGCACTGCGGTTTCCTTCGTTGACGAGGAAAAACCTCACCAAAATGCCAGATACATGGAGATAGCTGCGGGAAAAAGATTAAAGGCTGAAAAAGTTTTCAACACATCTGGCAGCTGCTTACAACATTCTCATAACCCGAGTCCTGAAATTGATAGGGGTAATTGGCCGGCCAGGAATTAAATCCCCGAAAAGGGAGATGTAATCCCGAAACTCCCCTGCTCTTGCAGCGACAAAATTCAGAAAAAGCCGCAAAAATTTAAAAATTTCAAGAATACTTTATTTATGACCAAAGTAACCTTGTATGGTTTAACAACCTGTCCGCATTGCAAAAGGGCTTTGGAATTTCTCAAAACCGCGAAAGCCGACTTCGAAGTTATATGGGTGGACAAACTGGAAGGAGAAGAAAGAAAAAAAGTGATCGAAAAAATATATAACATATCAAAAAGCTATTCCGTCCCCCTAGTTGTAAAGGGGGATAAATGGGTTCTTGGATTCAACAGAGAAAAGCTTGAAGAGCTTCTTAAGGATTAAAGTATTATTTCTATTCCCAGTTTTTCTGCAAGCTCTTTGTATCTATTTCTTATTGTTACCTCAGTCACACCAGCAACTTCAGCGACTTCCCTTTGCGTTCTTCTTTCGCCCAAGAGTATCGAAGCCACGTAAATAGCAGCGGCAGCAACTCCAGTCGGACCTCTGCCGCTCGTAAGTTCTCTCTCCTCAGCTTTCTTTATTATCTCTATTGCTTTTCTCTGAACTTCTCCGCTTAGATTCAAAGCAGCGCAGAATCTTGGAACATAATCAGCCGGACTAGTTGGCATTAGCTTTATTCCCAGCTCTCTAGTTATGAACCTATAAGTCCTACCAATTTCCTTTCTGTCTACCCTCGAATACGTCGCAATTTCTTCCAAAGTCCTTGGAACGCCAGCTTGTCTGCATGCACAGTAAAGAGCTGCAGCTACAACTCCCTCGATGCTCCTCCCGCGGATAAGATTCTTTTCGACTGCCTTTCTGTAAATAACTGAAGCGGCTTCCCTTACACTTTTCGGCAATCCTAGGGCTGAAGCCATTCTGTCAAGCTCGCTAAGCGCAAATGCGAGGTTTCTTTCAGCTGCATTGCTTATTCTAATCCTGCGTTGCCACTTTCTGAGTCTAAAAAGTTGCGCTCTGTTTCTGACTGAAATGGCTTTTCCGTAATAATCTTTGTTGCTCCAGTCAATTATTGTCGAGAGACCTTTATCATGGATCGTAAACGTTACCGGAGCGCCCACCCTGGCTCTTCTGTCTCTCTGCTCACTATCAAAAGCTCTCCATTCTGGACCCGAATCTATGTACTGATCTTCAATTACTAGACCACAGTCCTGACATATGAACTCTCCCCGCTTATAATCGCGAATAAGTCTGGGACTCCCACATTCAGGACAAACTTCTATATCTTCCTCTCTTTCAATCTCCTTTCTTTCTACTTCCTTTTCTACTTCCTTTTCCAACTCCTTCTCCTTCACCTTTTCTATCTCCACCATAACCTCTCACCACAAACAAATCCTCATTAACAACCTTGCTCGGCTTAACCAAGGCAAATGGAGATGATACTGGCCCTATTAAATCCACAATTACGCCCACCTCTTCCATCTTCCTCGTTACAACCCTATCTCCAATTTTCGGGATATTGGTGGGAGATACTGGAACGAGAATGAAACCAGACTTCGTCGTTTTCGCGGGTTTTCCAAGATTGATTAGTTTTCTCATGCAATATATAAGCTTTGCGTAAAGCTATATAAACTTTTCGGAGTTCGGATATATAAAGATTTTTCTTAACTTTTTAGTTCTATGTCCAATAAATAATTGTGCCTGCAGTCTCCTATCTTTACTCTCCTAAATTCTCCCAATTTACCCTTCGTTATCACGGCCCTGTAAGAATCAGTTCTTGAAAGCATCCACTTCTTCCCGTGACTCGTCACTAGAACTCTAAAATCTTTTCCAATGTACTTCCTGTTGTTCTCCAAACTTATTTTGACGCAGAGCTCTGTGAGTTTTCTAGATCTCTCTTTCACAATCCACCCAGGTATCTGCTTCAATTTTCCAGCCAGTGTTCCTTCTCTTTTCGAAAATCTAGTTATATTCACTATGTCGGGTCTAACCTTTTCTATCAGCTCGTAGGTTTTCCAGAACGAATCTTCATTTTCAGTTGGATATCCAACAATTATATCAGTAGACAAAGTTATATCAAATCTTTTTCTGAAACTGTCTACAACCTCCAAGAAGTCTTCAACGGTATGTCCACGTTTCATATGATCTAAAACCACATTATCCCCGCTCTGAACTGGCAAGTGCAGGAATTTGTAAATCTTCTCATTATCGAACGCATTTAAAAGATCCTCAATCATAGCTTTAGCGTATTGTGGGTTCATCATTCCGACTCTCACTCTGAAATCTCCCTCAATCTTTCCAATCCTTTCAAGCAGTTCTGGTAACATCAGCTTTCCTTTATCAAGACCATAGCAACCTGTGTCTTGAGACGTAATCTGGATTTCCTTGAAACCCTGTTTAATTGCATTCTCGACTTCTTCAACTATTTTTTCTAGGGAGAAGCTTCTAAGCCTCCCTCTTGCAAATTTTGTCGCACAAAAAGAGCAGTGACCCATGCAGCCCTCAGAAATCGAAACAATAGCAATTACATTTTCTCTTAACCTAAGCTTTGGTAAAAAGGTTTTATCTAAATCTCTCCACTGGAGAAAAGCTGACCCACCATTGTAAGCCCCTTTTATTGCATCTACTATTTTGTCAAGATTATCTGGAGCTACCACAGAGTCTGATAATCTTAAAGCTTCCCTTGAAATCCTTGAAAGACAACCTGCGAGAACAACTTTCTTGCCCAGACCTTTCAATTCTTGAATTCTCTTCAATATTTTCCTTTCTGTAAAATCGATTACTCCACATGAATTTATGACAACTACATCTGCTTCCGAAACATCAGAGAGAGTAAAATTCTCCGAAATAAGTGCCCTCATGATATCCGAATCTGCTTGATTCATCGTGCATCCATACGTTTCTATCGCAACTTTCACAAAACTAATTTCACTAGCTTCAAATAAGTATTCCGGAGTCGTTCTAGTGAGATGCCCCGCCTTTAAAGCAAGGCTTCCGGCGTTAAGGGAGGCTTTACGCTTCCTTTATCTGTAGGTTTAAAGCCAAGCTTCCCCATCCCATGCCTCTCATTAAGGCATTGGCCATGTTGCAGCCTCATCTTGGGCAACATGCCTGCATCTGCAATTTTTACATTTTTTATTTATTTAGGCTTCTCAATCTCCGTCCTGAAGCGGTTTCCAAACCTCCCTCGAAAAGTTTGGGGTTATGAAGCAGTTTCTCTCTAGCGTAAGTTTTAACTTGAATTACTTAAATAACCCAGATGCCTGAGAAGCTCTACACAACCGGTGAAGTTGCGAAGATATTCGGTGTATCTTACGTTGCTGTGAAGAAGTGGGCTTACTTGGGGAAGATCAAGTACATTAAAACGCCCGGCGGTAAATACAGATATCCTGAAAGCGAGATTAAGAGGCTCCTCGGCGAAGCACCAAAAGGCAGGGTTGCGATTTATGCTAGAGTAAGCTCAGCGGATCAGAGAGAAGATCTGGAGAGGCAGAAACAAAGACTTGTCGAATATGCTAAGAGCAAGGGGTTATAAGCCCGCAGGTACCAGATGGATGCAGAGCTTCCGTTCACCCCGAAAGCCCTCCCATGAAAAGAGGAGGGGGGATGAAAGTTAATGCTAGACCAGAACGGACTTTTCAAATTTCTACTATAAACAGCAAGACTTTTGATTACCGATGTATCAGGTAATACTAAAGTGTTTACTAGACCTCTAAGATGAAAAGTGCGGTGAGATGATGGACTGTATAGTAGTCGTTGATTATGGGGGTCAATATGCACATTTGATAGCCAGGAGGGTGAGAGAGTGCAGAGTATACTCTGAAGTGGTACACGGAGACAATGCATACGAAGAGATAACGTCGCTACCACCAGAAATCAACGTAAAGGGGATTGTACTCTCTGGCGGCCCGATGAGTG
>Ga0272449_1003389_pt1 | contig 13792 bp, 14 predicted proteins | sample YNPCB0241_FD_198679 | JGI IMG/M metagenome (GOLD analysis project Ga0272449, IMG submission 198679) | Hot spring sediment microbial communities from Yellowstone National Park, WY, United States - YNP-CB-024-1 | ecosystem: Environmental > Aquatic > Thermal springs > Hot (42-90C) > Sediment...
ATGCTGGCATACGCTGAGGCGCGAGGCTTCCCGTCGCTGGAAGTGGACGGCTACACCATTCGCGGCGATATGGCGGGCTGGAGACAGGCAGCGAAAGACCTCATAGGCTTGCCTGCCGTTGCGCTGGCAACCCGCATGCTACACGCTTTGGATGCGAGCGGTACTCCGCACGCGCCAACACACAACACACTGCTTCACAACGGCGACGCGAGTCTGACTCCGTCGCAACTTTCGTTAGAGGAGGTATAACAAATGCCAATCACCATAACAGTACGCGGTAAAGAACCCTTACCTACGGGTGAATACCGCGTGGAACTCACGGCGATTGAACTCAGCACGGGTCAATTCGGCGACCAGCTGAAGTGGACTTTCCGTGTGCTGGACAAGGGGCGCCATCTCGTGGCATACTCCAGCATCTCAGATAGCCCCGATTCCAAGTGCATGCGCTGGGCGGGCGCGCTCATGGGGCGCGCCATCCAGCTCGGTGAACAAGTGGACTTCGAGTCGCTGGTCGGGAAGACCGCAATCGCCGTCGTGGTGAAGCAGCGCAGGGAGAACGGGCAAGAGTTCAATCGGGTTGAAGAACTGCTGCCCGACACCACCAACGCTGCCGACACGAGTACCTAACACAAAAGGGGCGGGCGTGTAGCTGCACGCCTGCCCCGTTCTACTTCGAGAGGTGATACCCATGAAAAATATACCAATTCCGAGCATAAAAGTCAAAAACCGCCTACGCCCGCTGGACGACGCGAAGGTGGCTGAGCTTGCCGAAAGCATAGCGCAAGTAGGACTTCTGCAGCCAATAGGCGTGCGCCCCGACGGAACGCTCGTCTATGGCTACCACCGTCTGGAAGCGTGCAAGCAACTCGGCTGGACAGAGATCCCCGCTGTTGTGGTGGACGGCGACGACTCGCACGCCGAGCTTGCTGAAATCACCGAGAACTTGATTCGCAACGAACTCACGCTGCTGGAACGCGCCGAACACCTCGCGCGAATGCGGGCGGTGTATGAGCGGTTGTACCCCAACGCGCGTGGCGTTGGGCGACCTGCGAAAAACTCGGCAACGGTTGCCGCTTTTTCGGAGTGGGCGGCGGCGCAGGCAGGGCTGGCGCAACGCACGATTCGGCACTATGTGCATCTGGCGGAATCGGTTGCGCCCGAAGTGCGGGACGCGATACGGCGCACGCCGATTGCCAACGACGGAGCCGAGCTGAAATCGCTGGCGTCGCTGGAGCCGAGTAAGCAGCGAGCCGTCGCCGAGCTAATCGCGAGCCGTGCAGTAAGCAGCGTGCGCGAGGCGACGCGCGAACTCGCACGGCGCGAAGCATTGCATCGCGAAAGCGCAGGCGAACTGCCGACGGGGATAGCGATTCGGCACGGCGACTTCCGAGAAGTGCTGGGCGACTTGCACGGGCAAGTGGACGCGATGATCACCGACCCGCCGTATCTCAGTGAGTATATTCCGCTTTACGGCGAACTCGCGAAACTGGCAGCCGAACTACTCAGACCGCACGGCGTGCTGGTCGTGATGACGCCCCACCTCCACTTGCCCGAAGTGGTGAATTGCATGACCCCGCACTTGCGCTACCGCTGGATCTGCGTTTACCACATGGGCGACACGAAAGCGAATGTCTCCGCAGCGAAAATCGCTACCAGCTGGAAACCGCTGCTTGTGTTCACGCGCAATGACGCCGAGAACTTGCGCTTTGTGTGCAGCGACTACTTCTCAGCAGCGCACAACACAGCGGACGGCGTGCAGAAAGAGCTTCACCACTGGCAACAGTCGCTGGACGGGTTCATCCAGATCGTGGAGCGGTTCACCGAACCCGGTGAACTGGTCGTTGACCCGTTTCTGGGCAGCGGGACAACGGCGGTCGCTTGTCTTCGGCTGGGCAGACAGTTTGTCGGCTGTGATACCGACGCGGGCGCAGTGGCAATCGCGCGTCGGCGCGTGCAGCATGCTCTAAACGGGGGTGAACTGTCATGAGCCGTATCGTGAAACAGTCTATGACCGATGCCCCTATGCCGATTGATGACGCTTTGCAACGCTTGCACCGTGCGATTGAGAGGCTCTGGCAACTGGCGGAAGACGGGGGCGACACTTGGGACGCCCACCAAGCGGAACGCGCCCTGCAGCGCATTCGCGAGGTGCTGACACCGTGCAACGCGAGCGGGACTTCCAGCGAGCCGTGATTGACCTTGCGCGACGGACGGGCTGGCGGGTACACCACACCCGACCAGCCCTCACGCAGCGGGGTCGGTGGCTGACGCCCGTTCAAGGGGATGTCGGTTTTCCCGACCTCGTGCTGTGTCGCCCGCCCCGTCTCATCGTCGCCGAACTCAAGCGGGTGGGCGGTCGTCTGACGGCAGCACAACGCGGGTGGCTGGACGCACTCGGTCAGTGCGCGGGAGTGGAGTGCTATCTGTGGCGTCCAGAGGATTGGGACGCCATCGTGACAACACTGCGATAGCCCGTGGACATTCACTTATGAGCCAAGGTCGTTGTTTTCGTCGCTATCGGTCGTCTGAAGACTTTGGCGTATCGCGTCCATCTCCGATTCCGTCAAGCCCCATACATGCGCAGCGAGTTCATCAATCTTCTTCTCTACTTGCCCCAACCGCGCTGTGTCGCCCCGTGCTACGATGACATGCGCTTGCCGAGATAGGTCTGCCAACTCACGATGCACAGGATTATTCGGGTCATAGCGTGGAATGCGGATGTGGTCAAGGATGTGTGGGTCAGGGTGAAGAACGATGTATGCTTGGGCAGCCAAGCGACAGGGCGATGAATTAATCAACGCACAAATGTAATTCGCTTCTGTACCGTCTGTGCAAGGGATAAGTACGATGGTATGTGCAGGTATCACAGGAAGGGACCGCACTGAGCCAACAACAGCAGCGTCCAATTCATTTGCAACTTCACGCCACACCACCTTCCACGGCACGAAGGTATAGTGGTCGATATCCATCAGTCCGTAGAACTCTTTCTCGCGTCGGGAGAGAATTTGCTTGTATCCGCTGCGATTACGCAACTCACTCTCAAAGTTTTTCAGGTATTCATAAGTCTTCGGGTAGTCCGTCTGCAACTGCTTTTCGGGGCATGCGCGTGAGGGTCTTTTTGGGTCTTGGGGCACAATAATCCAAGCCGAAGGCGTTGCTTGCCAACGCTGCACATCGCGACCACGCAGTAGCGGATACAGCAAGTCGGGTTCCACTGTCCACTGAACATGCGCTACCTTCGTCTTTGCGCCCTCAGTGATATTCTGAACGAAGACACTTCCGTCAGGGTTCGCGCGAATCCGTTCCACCCAGTAGACGGCGTTCGCGCCCCCAGTATTGACCCCTAAATGTGCTTTGTAATCAGCCGTCCCCATCACCCTACGGATGGCTTTCAAGGCGTCCGATTGCGCTGTGAGCCACTGGGAGGTAAGGTCGTTCGGATCAACGGGTTCAGCGTGCCATGGGTGTTGTTTGGTAGCACTGCGCACTTCGTCCAGCGTGCTGTCGTAGGTGAAGCGTTCTCCCGACGCTCTGCGCCATGCGGTATAAGGCACTGGGTACTCCGTAGATTGCCCCTTCTGCAGCACGAGGACAGCGGTGCGGTTGCTCGCGTTCTCGAACGGTTGCAAGGCAACCATATCGTCTACATGAGCAACCTTTATTGGGCGTTTCTGCTGATTCTGCTCAGGTAGTTCAAAACGCCGAAAGCCCGCGCCCGCAGCGGTTTTGAACACACTCTGGGTAATCACAAAGCCCAGTTTGCCCCCGTCTTTCAGTAGCGTATCCATTACGACATAGGTCATGAGTGTGGCGATGTCTACCTTCACTGCGCCCAGTCGGGGGCGTCCGCCTTTGTAGGTTCCTGTGAGCCGATAGCGTTCCCACAGGTCTTTCGTGTTCTCGCGATAAGCGTTAGGGAGGTGTTGCCAGTTAATCCACGGGGGATTTCCGACGATGTAGTCGAACTGACCAACCGTAAGAGGGGCAAAGTTGTTTTTCAGCAATCGCGCCCAAAGACCGTTGAGACCCTCCGCATGCAGTTTGAGCAGTTCTGTGTAGACGCACTTGACACGCTCGGCGTCTTCGGTTGTCCAGCGCATGGGAACAAGTTTCTTCTCAACGCGCTGAATGAAACTGTCTGCGTCCATCCCAGCGTTTACGCATGCTTCCAACACGTCGCAGAATCGGTCGAAGACCCCCACATGACAGAAGATGGCAGGAATCTCAAATTCGCCGACAGCCGTTGGGAAAGTGTAGGCGTCATGCTGAAAAAGACCTTCCCCTTGCGCGGGTGTGCGTATCGAGTCGGCGAGATACACAGGCAACACGATGTTGTCTCGTCCAAACGGCAGTAGATCAGCAATCGCAAGTAGGTAGTTCACCCGCGCGGTTAGCACCGCCAACGGGTTGATGTCGAAGCCCACGACATTCTGGAGAATGGCGTTCAGGAGGTCTCGTTCGTCGATGGGAAGGGCGCGTCCCAGTTCGCGCAGACGGGCAACGAGTAGCACAAGAAAAGTGCCTGAGCCCCATGCGGGGTCGAGGAACCGGGTTTCCAGTATACGCTGACGCAACTCGCTTTCTGTTTCGGGGGTTGGCTCTGTGAACAGTTCGGGCACTGTACGCTGAAGCATATGCATGGCGAGCCAATCGGGAGTGTAGTATTCCCCCAAGTTGTGCCGAATCTCACGGGGCAGTAGGTAGTGATAGAGTTGCTTGAACAGGTCGCGCGTCTCTTCGGGCACGACCGCGAGCGTGGTCGGGTCATACTCATCCAGTCGCTTTAGAATTTCGCGCAGGGCATTCTCTATCTCCTCATCCCAAGTGTACCGATACCACGCGAAAAAGTCGCCTTCCAGCAGGTTCACGATGCCCAGATGCCTGAAGATACCTCCAGACTCCAACTCGCGCAAGCGTTCCTGGAGGGTGGTCGTGTCGGTAACCCAACTCCCCAGCCCAGACACGCCCAGTTTGGGGGTCAGTAGTTTGGACACGGCGAGGTATCCCAGCAGTTTCGCCAGTAGCGCGAAATGGGTGTGCATTACGAAAAAGAGCCGTTTTGCTTCGTCTGCACTTTTGATGTTGATGCCCGCCTTGTGTGCCCACTTCTGCAGCCGTTTCAATTTGTTTCCACCGAATGCTTCGCTGTAGTCGATGGACTGGCTGAAAAAGGTCTGCCACTGGCGGAAGAGGTTGTCCACCATCGGCTTCGCGGGATGGTTCTGCGCATTCGGCCGGAGCGCGGCGTTGAGACCGTCGAAAAGGGCGCGCAGAATCCGCTGCGTGCGCGGCTGCTCGATGCCAAAGTCGCGCGTAAGGTTTTCGGCGGTGAGCGCAATTCCCGACGCTGTGCTGGAAAGCCAAGTCAGCAAGCGTTCCAGCGTTGCTTGGGTTGCGGGTACTGGGCGTTCTACAGCGAAGTTCCCGTCTCGGTAGCGCACGAAGACAAGAAAGCAACCGTCAAAGACGACCCCAGCGATGCGGGCAAGGTCTTGGCGTTCATCGCGAGCGAGTTTACGGAGGTACTCTTTGAGTTGTTCTACGGCTTTGCTTGTCTTGGGATGAGCCAGCGAGTCGCCCAGTTCACCGGGTCTTTTGTATTCCACTACAAAGCGGTTGAACACAGAATCGGCGCGTTTTCCCGCTAAGCCGTATTCAGTGCGCAACTCTATCTCGAAGCCCAGTTTCTCGCAGAAGTCATCCAGTACCCTGTTGACACGGTAGCGAAAATCACTCTCGTTGGGGGACTGGGGCACAATCTCGTCCAAGACCCCCTTGAGACACTGGGCATAGCGCTGGATTAGTTGCTCACGCGACAAGTCAGCCATACTCAAGCGTTTCGGCACTGGGGCGCAGATTCCTCTCAAGACCAGCAGGAATCTTCCAGATGGACGCGAATAGAGAAAGTGCCCGTCCCGTTGGGCTGAACGGGCGGGCGTGGCTTCAGCAGTGGCGGCTGTCGAAGCGGGATAAGTGTACCGCGTGCGCTCCGCAACCCATGCTGATTGCCCCTGAAGTTTCAGCCCGCGAAAATCGGGAGCCTGACCCTACAACAGGCAACGCTGGCAGCGGGAAAGACCTGCGCACTCGACGAGTTATTCGGAGAGTGTCCACAAGGGGTATGGCGCAAGTTATGAGTGAGACGCGAGATAGGGTATGCACTACTGGAGTGTGCGCCGATTTACAACTGTATCTTGCGGCGCACTCGTAATGCGCAGGTCGTGGGTTCGAGTCCCACTGTCGGCTCCAGACGCCTCGCTCACCGTGAGCATCCTGCACCGCATTCTGGAGACCAAGCGCGAGGAGGTGGACGCCCGTCGGCGCGCGACGCCGCTGGCGGAACTCAAGGCACGCCTCGCCGATACCCCACCCATGCGCGGATTCCACCGCGCTCTGCGGAGTACCCCGAACCCCATCGCGCTGATTGCCGAAATCAAACGCGCCTCGCCCAGCAAGGGCGTCATCCGCGAAGACTTCGACCCGCTGCGCATCGCCGAGCAGTACCACGAAGCCGGTGCGGACGCCCTCAGCGTGCTGACCGATGAACCCTACTTTCAGGGCAAGCCCGAATACCTCACGCAAGTCCGCGAGCAGGTTCCGTTGCCTGCCCTGCGCAAGGATTTCCTGATCGATGCGTACCAAGTCTATGAGAGCCGCGTGCTGAGCGCAGACGCGATCCTGCTGATTGTCGCTGCCCTCCCCGACCGCGCTCACCTACACGACCTGCGTGCCCTCGCCGAATCGCTGGGCATGGACGCGCTCGTGGAGGTCCACGACGAGTGGGAGCTGGAGACCGCCGTCGAGTCGGGCGCGACGCTGATTGGCGTCAACAACCGCGACCTGCGCACCTTCGAAGTGTCGCTGGAGACGACCCTGCGCCTGCTGCGCTACCTCCCCGAGGGGATCACGCGTGTGAGCGAGAGTGGGATAGAGACCGCCGATGATGTGCAGCGACTGCACGCAGCGGGCGTCGACGCGCTGCTGGTGGGCGAGACGCTGATGCGCGCGGCAGATCCTGTCGCCGTCGTGCGGCAGTGGATGGACGCTTGCCGATGAGACTCGCGCTGCTGCACACCAGCGACGCGCACAACCGCTGGAACGAAGCGTTCGTGAACCACCTGCGCGCCCTCAAAGCCCAGCATGACGCGCTCCTGCTCGATTCGGGCGACGCCATCCGCGCGGGGAATGTCGCCATCCCGCTGCGCCCCGAGTCGGCGTGGGACTGGATGCGCGAGGCGGGCTATGACGCGATGACCATCGGCAACCGCGAGTTCCACCTGACGGCGGCGGGCTTTGCCGCCAAGACGCGCGGCGCGCCGTGCCCGCTGCTGTGCGCGAACCTGCGTCCCAAAAGCCCCGAGGCGCCAATCCCCGTGCAACCCGTCTGGCGCACGGAACACAGCGGCGTGCGCGTCGCCATCGTGGGGCTGACCGTGCCGATGATTACCCCGCGCATGAAGGTCGCCGCGCTGAGCGCGTACCTGTTCGACCCGCCGCTGGAGGTCGCACGGGAGTGGGTTGCCCGCCTGCGCCCCGAAGCCGACCTGCTGATTGCACTCACGCATCTCGGCATCCAGCGCGACCGCCTGCTGGCAGAGGCGTGCCCCGAACTGGATGTGATCCTCGGCGGGCACTCCCACACGCCGACCGAGACCCCCGAACGGGTGTGCAGCGTGTGGCTCAGCCATGCGCCCCCGTTCTGCAAAGGCGCGACACTACTGACACTCACACGCCGCCACGACCGCTGGGATCTGGAGTAATGGCTACTCCAAGTCCATCAGTTCGTCGGTCTGGGGGTTGCCGTCGCGGTCGATGTTGCCGAGGTTATAGCGACGGTGGGGTTCGTAGGGTGCTTCTGTGCGCAGCACCGGCTTGAACGCTTTTGCGTGCCCGTCGCACCACAGCACAATCCCCATCCCGTTGTGCCGCCCGTGAAAGGTCGGGTTGCTGTAGGACGGCGGTTCGAGGAAGCCTGTGCCCTCGAACGCGGGCGCGCCCGCGCCCCAGGTGCGCCACTGCGCCGAGTCTGCCAGCCACACGGTCTCGGCAGGGCTGTTGATTTGCGCCAGTGCGACCGCTATCGGTGTGTAGGTCGGCGGCTGCATCGGGCTAAGGTACACATAGTTGTAGCCGTAGCCGAGTAGCCCGTACTGATAGGCGCGACTCTCGCGGAACGACGGGCACGCCTGAAGCTCCGCGTTGCGCATGTACGGATACAGGAAACTGCGTCGCGTGTCCAGCCGCTGGTTCTGGCGATCCACATAGCCCCACCAATAGTGCGACCAGTCGTCGTAGGCGATTGGGAACAGCCGCTCGTCGTAGTCTTGGGCGTACATCAAGCCTGCGGTTCCGATTTGGCGCAGGTTGTTGAGGCACGAGGTCTGACGCGCTTTCTCGCGCGCCTGAGCGAACACGGGGAACAAGATCGCCGCCAGAATGGCGATGATCGCAATCACGACCAGCAGTTCAATCAGCGTGAAGCCGTTGTCGCGGCGCGTTCGTTGTGTGTATTGCATCATCCGTACCCTCCACATGAGCGTTGCGCTCTGTGGTCGGGACGAAGGCTTGCGTAGCAGCGTCTGCCGCTGGAGGCGTCCAGCCGCAGGCGAGTGCTAACGCGCGCTCTTTCGCCCAACCCGCGAGGCGAAACGAGCGAGACACGGCTGAATCGGTCTTCGGGCTTCCGAATCGTCCTACTGGCGACGCCTTCCCAGCCGAAGCCAGTGGCGTAGTGTCGCGTTCGTCCTCGGTCACCGCTGCGCGTCAGCGTCGGATTTGCACCGACTTCCCGTGCATTCAGCCGCCGCGAACTCGTTTGCCGAAGTGGGGGTATTATACCGCGCCGATGACCGTTGGCGAGGCGATTGCGTGGGTGGGGGCGCGGTTGCAGGCGGCGGGGCTATCCGAGCCGCAGCGCGAGGCGCAGGCGCTGGTTGCGGCGTGCTTGGGTTGGGAACGCGCGCGGCTGGTGGCGCATCCTGAGGCGCGCCTCTCCGCGTTGCAGGCGCACCGACTGGAACGCTGGGCGCGTCGGCGGGCGCAGCGCGAGCCGCTGGCGTACCTCACGCGCCGCGCATGGTTCTACGGGCTGGAGCTAATCGTCGGGCGCGGCGCGCTCATCCCACGCCCCGAAACGGAACTGCTGGTGGAGGTGTTTCTGGGGTGGGCAGGTAGCCTACCCCCCTCCGTAAGGTTCCCCCTGCTTCGCGAGGGGAACCGACCCGATTCGGTTCCCCCTGCCCGCAGGGGGAACCTGAAGGAGGGGGTCTCTTGCTCACCAATCCTCGTAGACGCAGGCACAGGTACAGGCGCGATTGCGCTGGCGTGCCTCATGCACGCCCCGCGCTGGCTGGGGGTGGGGATTGACCGCAGTCGCCGTGCGCTGCGCATCGCGCAGGCGAATCGGCATGCGCTGGGGCTACAGGCGCGCCTGATGTTGGTGCAAGGCGACTGGCTGCGGGGGCTGCGCACAGGCTCAGTGGACGCGGTGCTCAGCAACCCGCCGTATGTGCTGCCCGATGAGTGGGACACGCTGCCGCCCGAAGTGTCGCGCTACGAGCCGAGAGGCGCGCTGCTCGTACCTGCAGGCGACCCGCTGCGCCCGTATCGTCGGATTGCGCGGGGGGCGCATCGATCGCTGCGTCCGAGCGGCTTGCTCGCGTTGGAGACCAGCCCGCGCCTTGCGCCCATAATCGCCGAGCAGTTGCCTGCGTGGGGCTTCCCGTCGCCCCACATCGTGCGCGACTACGCGGGCGCGATGCGCGTTGTGTGGGCGGTTCGGGCGTAGTTAGCGGTTATCGGGGTCGCGCCGACGCGCCTTGCGCTTGATACGCGCCAGCGCGTTGTCCACCGCCTTCGGCGAGCAGCCCAACCGCTCGGCAATCTCGCGGTAGCTGAGCTGCTGCAGGTACAACGCGACCACCTGTGCCTCCAGCGGGCTGAGTTTCGTCGCCAAAAACTCGCGCTGCCGCCGCCGCGACTCGCGCTCGCTGAGTTGCTCATACAAGTTCTGACGCGGGTCAGGCAGCTGCTCCAGCCACGCCTGTCCGTCCGCCTCATCCGACAAGCTCACCACAGGCACTGCCCACCGCTGCGCGCGCTTCAGCTCGGAGAGAATCTGCCGCCGAATGCACACCCGCGCGAACGCCGCGAAGCCTGCCTTGCGCTGCGGGTCAAAACACAGCACCGCGCGCCATAGCCCCATCAGCGCAATCTGGCACACATCCTCAGGCTCATAACTGGGCACAAAGAACCGTCCCGCCACGCTCTGCGCCAGCGGACGGAACAGCGTCAGCACCTGCTCCGCTGCGCGTTCGTCCCCCTGCTGCGCCCGCAACACCAAGTCGTCTGCCGAAAGGTACTCACCGTACGCCTCCATCGTGCGCTCACCCACCCTATTATAGCCCAATTTTATGCCAAGAGGGGGTGTGCGTGCGGCGAAATTCCGATTCTTCCACCTGACGCCCGCATCCGCACTCGCAGAAGACCCAGTTTTGGAGCGTCGTTGCAAAAACGGGCGCAAAGTGGGGTATACTGCAGTCAAGAACCGTTCCCGCAAGTTTTTTTACAATCCGAGCAAGCCGAATCTGCGTCAACAACGCGCGGACGGCACCTGGATTGCTAATCTTTTGAAAGAGGTCAGTGCGATGATACCCGTAGGTCTATTTACGGTTCGGCAGGCGGACTATGCCGACTTAGGGCGTATTGAGGAGTTAGATCGGCTGTTTGGCAACGCCGCGCTCACGCGCGACTATTTCGAGGCGTGGCTGCGCCATCACCCAGAGGGCTTTCTGGTCGCCGAGTACGATGGGCGCGTCTACGGCTACAGCATGGTCATCTACCTGCACGGGCGCCAGATTCGCGAGAACTGGTACCACGACACGGGCGGCGGAACCTGCAGCACGCACACGCCGCTGGGCGAATACCTGTACGCCGTCAGCATCGCCTCGCAGAAGCAGGAGGCGGCGCGCGCGCTGTTTATCGCCAGCCGACGCACTTTCATCCGCTCCCATGTCTACCAGACCGTTATCTTCGGCAGGCTGCCCCGATTCCGCAAATGGGTCGAATCGCAGGGCTACGCGCCCGAATTGCTGGACAAGGCAACCAAGCGTCGCCTGCTCGACATCTATGTGAACACTCTGCACGACCCGTACCAAGTGTTCTACGAAGGGATGAACTTCATGGCGGAGTACGGCGTGGTGGACTATCTGGAGGGCGACGACGAGTCACTCAACTGCGCGTTGAAACTCGTGTGGCGCAACCCGTATTACAAGCCGCTGATGCTGAATCGCGCAGTCGCCGAAATCGTCGAGCCTGTGCCTGCTGTCCGATAAATGCCCCTTGCAGTAGCGGCGCTTGGCGATTCTGCCGCCGCTGCTGCAGGGGGCAAATCCCGCAATAAAACTGGCAGGAACAAAAACAGCCCTTGCCGAATCTAATGCGCACTATGAGACGACATGGCTTTACCTTGATCGAGCTGCTGGTCGTGATTGCGATCATCGCGATTCTCGCCGCGATTCTGTTCCCTGTGTTTGCGCAGGCGCGTGAGAAGGCGCGACAGACCCAGTGTACGAACAACATGAAGCAGAACGCGCTCGCCGTGCTACAATACATTCAGGACTACGACGAGCGGTTCCCGATGAGCATCTACCTGACGACCCAGAACAACCAGCCCTGTATCTTCACCATGTACAACGCCATCTATCCGTATGTGAAGAACGCGGATGTGGTACTGTGTCCGTCAGATCGGCAGGCGTTCGATGTTGTGGGCACATTTGGCTCGTTCGGCGTGCCCGTCTGCACCATCCCGAACTTCCGCTACACGGGCTACATCTTCAACTGGTGCGTGTTCGAGAACGGGAATGTGCCTGGGCTGATTACTCCCAACCCGGTCGTCTCGCTGGCGCAGATTGAGTTCCCTGTGGAGACCTCGATGCTGTACGATGGCACGCTGGGACCGCCCACGACGATTCAGTCGTATTTGCAGGCGCGCCACAACGGGCTGGCGGGCGCGAACTTCGTGGATGGGCACGCCCGCACGGTTAAGGGGCGCGTGCGCGAGGGCGCAAACAGCACCGCGCCGACTTGGGACGGCAAGCAGGCGCGCATCTTCGATGTCGGCGAGGTCGGTCCCTATCAGGGTCAGTTCAACCTGTGGGGCGTCGCGGCGCGGCGCGCGAACGGTACGCCCTGCCGCAACTGCCCGAACCGCAACGACCCCGGCAACTGCAACTAATACCAATCGCCGAGCTAGAGTTCACAAAAAACAGCAGTTGATGACCCCCTCCTTGAGGTTCCCCCTGCAAGCAGGGGGAACCGAGTAGGCGCGCCTATCGCGGTTCCCCTCGCGAAGCGGGGGGAACCTAAAGGAGGGGGGAAATTGTAAACTCCGCCCGCGCGATTGGTATAACTTTGGCAGCACCGCCTACACCAACGGCGCAATCGGTTTTTTAGAACACACGGCAGGAAGTTTCGCGCCGCCGCCGAACATCTTCCCCGTCGATGCAGACACTGCACACGAGGTGAGAGAGACTATGGATCGCAATTTAGGCATGGATTTTGTACGCGCGACTGAGGCGGCGGCGCTCAGTTCGGGGCGTTGGGTTGGCAAGGGCGACCGACACGCGGTAGACCAAGCCGCTTGTGAGGCGATGCGCCGCACGCTCGGCGACATCGACATGAAGGGCGTCGTGGTCATCGGCGAGGGCGAACGCGACGAGGCGCCGATGCTCTACATCGGCGAGGAACTCGGCACGGGCAACGGCTACGCCGTGCAAATCGCCGTCGACCCTGTGGAGGGCACGAACCTCGTCGCCACGGGGCAGCCCGGCGCAATCAGCGTCGTCGCCGCCGCCATCGAAGGCGAGGGCAAACTGCTCCGCGCGCCCGACATCTATATGGACAAACTCGTCGTCGGTCCCGCCGCCAAAGGCGCGGTGGACATCACGCTCCCGCCACGCATGAACCTCAAGGTCATCGCCAAGAGCCTTGGCAAGGAGGTGCAAGACCTGACCGTCGGGATGCTCGATCGCCCGCGCCACGAGCAACTCATCCGCGAGATTCGGCAGGCGGGAGCGCGCATCCGCTTAGTGTCCGACGGCGATTTGTCGCTCGCGCTGGAGGCGTTAGACCCGCAGGGCGAGATCGATGTGCTGATGGGCATCGGCGGCGCGCCCGAAGGGGTGCTGTCGGCGGCTGCTGCGCTGTGCATGGGCGGCGAGATTCAGGCGCGATTGGTGTTCCGCAACGAGCAGGAACGCGAGCGCGCCAAGCAACTGCTCGGCACAGAGGATGTTGACCGCGTGCTGACGATGGAAGACCTCGCGTGGGGCAATGTGGTGTTCGCGGCGACGGGCATCACGGGCGGCAACCTGCTCGGCGGCGTGCGCTACACCGGCTGGGGCGCAATCACCCACTCGGTCGTGATGCGCTCGCGTAGCGGCACCATCCGCTGGCTGGAGACGCACCACCACTTCCACCATGACCCGCGCTACTGACAGGGTCGCCCCCGCGTGGGGTAGAATGATTCCGCGTGCGCGAGGGCGCATGCAGCACGGGACGCAAGCGTGATTACCATCGACTCTGTGGGCGACTCGCTGCAGCGGGTGGAAGCGCAAATCGGGCGCGTGATTATCGGGCAGCAGCGCGTGATCGAGCAGGCGCTGTGCGCCCTGCTCGCCGATGGGCATATTCTGATTGAGGGCGTGCCTGGCATCGCTAAGACTCTGCTGGTGCGCGTAATCGCCCAGACGCTGGGGCTGCAGTTCCGTCGCGTGCAGTTCACGCCCGACCT
>Ga0272449_1003391_pt1 | contig 13782 bp, 10 predicted proteins | sample YNPCB0241_FD_198679 | JGI IMG/M metagenome (GOLD analysis project Ga0272449, IMG submission 198679) | Hot spring sediment microbial communities from Yellowstone National Park, WY, United States - YNP-CB-024-1 | ecosystem: Environmental > Aquatic > Thermal springs > Hot (42-90C) > Sediment...
AGGAAAAGAGGATTTCTATGCTTATGTTTCAAATCTACCAGCGGATATGTTATGCTGGGAGCTTTACAGAAAAAGGATGAAAATAGAAGAGAAAAGGAGGAAGGCAATAGGGCTTATAGAAGAATTGGAGAAGGGGATAATAAGTTTAATAAATTTGGGGATGTTGTTATTAACAAATTTTTATAGATTGAGGATAAAGATAAGTAAGAAAAGAAGATTAGTCCTAATGTTTGAGGGGTGAGAAAAGTGATTACAGGTCAGATCAATTCGACCCCTTGACAAATATATGGGGGGAGAGTAAAATATAACAAAAAGAAAGAAAGTGAAAATTAAATAAGATAGCAAAAGAAAGAAAGTGAAAATTAAATAACCCCGGGCTATAAGAGCCTATAAATAAGGGGTACGCACCTTAGAAAAGTGAATATTGGGATAAAAAGTACAATTAGCTACTAAGAGACTTTCTTGTAGTCTCTTAAGTCTAATCTGCCTCTTCAGCCCAACTGATAAGATGTCCAACTATGTTAGGTCTAGCATAGTCTCTCCAGGCATCTAGAAGAATATTTATACATATGAGAGCTATCCTTCATATCCATTGCTTCCTCCTAAAAACTCTGGCTTTTTCTAGCTCATAGTCTATCCAATATACGTTTCATATATTTCTCAACGGAGAAACGATTCTTGCTATAGATACTCTTCCATCTTTCTGAGCCTTTAACTATCCCAACCTCATCTAGCTGAAGAGTCAGAGAGGGCTTATTCTTAACTACATTTGGATGTTTAGGAGAAAGTTTCTCAGTTTGATTAGATGGCTTTTTAGGCTTTTTATGAGGGAGCATAATCTTGCCAGGTTCGTTGTTAGATAGCCAGAATCTATTTAAGAAGTCGTAGAAGGTGCTGACACCTGGGACATCGTCAGGGTCAAAGCCACAGATGATAGCAAGGATTTTATCTTTCTTAAGTTTTTCAACCCATAAAAGCTAGTGAGGAGGTGAGAATAGGAGAAGGATAGATAAACTATAAATTGAAATTTTCAATAGTGGGGGTAGAAGAAGTTAGTGAGTAGGAGTATCTTGTAAGTTTTCCTCTGTAAAAGAGGAAGGAGAGTTATAAAAGACTTAAAGACTATAAGTAGAGGAGGAGAAGAATGATGAAAAAGGGTTTTTATAGGTTATTTCTTACAGTTTTTTTGATAATGCTATCTGTTACCATGGTTATTACCATGGGTGATTCTAAAAAGCCAGTTTACTCCTGGCAAAAAGATACATCACCATTTACGTTTGATATTTACTTTTATGGAGCATGGGGGTCTTTTTACCGTTGGACAGGAACCCTTGTAGAGAAGTATATCACTGATGCTACTGGCGTTACTCTTAATGTTATTGTCCCAACAGGAAACGAGAAAGAATATCTTAACGTTATGATTGCTTCTGGTGATCTTCCTGATGCTATGGTGCTTGAGTGGTATGCACCCGAGACTAAGAAGTTGATCGAGGCGGGTAAAATCTACTCTATAAATGAACTATGTGAAAAATATGCACCAGACTTTTGGGAGCAGATCCCTGAAGAAATAAAGAATTATCACAAGTATCCTGATGGAAAGCTATACTATATACCGTCATTCTTTCCTTCTAAAGAAGAATATGAACAAAGTCTTGAGAAATGTATTACTAGATCGTTATTTATTCAAAGAGGGATATATAAAGCCCTTGGTAATCCAAAAATCAATACCCCTGAAGATTTTATACGACTATTAAGAAATATCAAAAACAAGTATCCTAATCTTAAACCTTTTGCGATTGAACCACCTATAGATGTCAATCAATGGGGATTAGCAGGTAGTCTTACCTTACAGTTCTTTGCAGGTATTTTTGCCCCAGAAACTTACGGTAGGGATCTATATCTTGAGAAAAACCAGATAAAATTCATTTTTGAAAACCCGAATTTCATTCAAGCTGTTAGATTCCTGAATCAGATTTACAGAGAAGGGCTCATTACTGCAGATCTGCTTATGATGAAGCATGAAAACTATGGAGAGCTAGTGGATTCAGCACAATGTGCAGTTATTGCACGATTCCCTATTGATATTTGGAAATCACATAACCCCAAGGTTCTTGCATTAACAGGTGATGAAGGAAAAACCTATATGCCGCTACCTTTCTTTAGATATCTAGGTAAGAAACCGCAGTTTGCAGGAACAAGAGGACCAGGCTGGGTTGGTTCGATGGTAACAAAGAATGCTAAGAATCCAGCACGTATTATTAGATTCTTCCAATATAGTTGGAGCGATGAAGGACAGTTAACCAACCTTTTTGGTAAAGAAGGAGAAACTTATGACATGGTAGGTGGATGGCCTCGATACAAGCCGGAAGTATTAAAAGAATTAATGGAAAATCCAGCAACACTAGATACTAAGTATGGTTTTGAGAGAAGACTCCTTATGTGGAGATCGAAGTGGGCAAGCTGGCAAAGAGTTGCAATGGCACCCAAAGAGTATGAAGACTATCTTAGATCAGTAGCCCCCTATGCTGTAGATGTATGGGATCTTGGACTTGATAACTTAGATCCTGATCCTACGTCTCCAGAAGGTGTAGCTTACGCAAAGATAAAGAATATTTGGAATAAATATCTTGCTCAGATGATTCTTGCTAAAGATAAGGCACAATTTGACGCTGCTTATAAGGCTGCAATGAAGGAGATAAAGGATGCAGGTCTTGAAAAGGTAAGGAAAGTTATGTGGCAAAATCACTTGAAGGATTTAGCAAGAAAACAAGGTAAGTAACTGATCCTTAGCTTTATGATTCCCAGGCAGGTTAGCTAATGGTGACCCTGCCTGGGAATCTAAGGAAACATTGAGGAGTGAGGAATTTTCTTATGAGAGATTTTATTGGGATAGAGTATAATTTCACAGATCATCCCTATCACCTTTGTTTCAACAAACCGGCTAATGCTTGGAATCAAGCACTTCCACTGGGTAACGGTAGGCTTGGTGCAATGGTTTATGGTCATACCTCTATAGAACGAATTCAGTTAAATGATGATTCACTATGGTCTGGAACATTTATTGATCGTAACAATCCTTCTCTTAAGGAGAAACTTCCTAAGATTCGAGAGCTCGTACTTGCAGGTGACATATATCATGCGGAAGAACTTATTATGCAATACATGGTAGGTACGCCTGTCTCTATGAGACATTATACAACGTTGGGTGAACTGGACCTAGCATTAAATCAACATTTGCCCTTCATTATGGGATGGGTTCCAAGTAGTATTGGCTGTGAAGACTATTATTGTGATCTTGACCTAATGAATGGACTTCTTAATATCAACTGGACGTATGCAGGCGTGCGTTTCTATCGAGAGATGTTTATTAGCTATCCAGCACAAGTTATGGCTATCCGTTTTATAAGTGAAAAACCAGGGACGATTAATCTAGATGTAATGTTAAACCGTGCTGTTATCTCTGACGAAGTAGTTATAGATGAACGTAGACCTGGAAGACTAATAGGGAGAGGATGGCCGACAGTCAATGCTGACTTTATCCGCACTGTAGATGATCGGACACTACTTATGTGTGGGAATGAGAGTGGAGTGAAGTTTGCTACTGCAGTGCGAGTTGTGTGCGACGGTGAACTGGAAAATCCTGTTTCTCAGTTGCTTGCTCGGAAGTGTAAAGAAGTGATATTGTATTTAGCATCCTCTACCTCTAATCGGTGCGAGGACCCTGTATCAGAAGTATTTAGACGACTAGATGCAGCCGAGAAAAAAGGTTATACAACTTTACGCGAAGAACATATTAAGGATTTTTCTTCTTTAATGTGGCGATGCATACTAGATCTTGGTCCATCACCAATAAAACCTGTTGACGAAAGAATTGAAGCGGTACGTTCTGGTGATAATGACCCGGCACTGGCAGCATTGTATTTCCAATTTGGTCGTTACTTAATTGTTTCTGGCAGTCGCGAGGGCAGCGCACCGCTAAATTTGCAAGGGATATGGAACGCCGACTTTATGCCTATATGGGATAGCAAATATACTTTAAACATCAATCTCCAGATGAACTATTGGCCTGTAGAGATTTGTAATCTTTCCGAATTGCATATGCCTTTAATGGAATTGTTAGAGAAAATGCATGAAAAAGGGCAGAAAACAGCTAAGGTTATGTATGGTATGCGTGGTATGGTCTGTCACCATAATACGGATTTTTATGGTGATTGTGCGCCACAGGATTTGTATATGGCTGCTACGCCTTGGGTGACCGGTGGAGCATGGCTTGCTCTACATATATGGGAACATTATTTGTTCACGAAGGATCTGAATTTTCTGCGCAGAATGTATCCAATTTTGAAGGATTTGGCGATGTTCTATGAGGACTTTTTAATTGAAGTAGACGGAAAACTTGTGACATGCCCTTCAGTATCACCTGAAAACCGTTATATCTTACCAGATGGATATGATACGCCTATTTGTGTAAGCCCTGCAATGGACAATCAAATATTGCGTGAATTCTTTGCAGTTTGTATCCAGGTAGCAAATCTTCTAAATATAGATCAAGAATTGACCCAAAAATGGACGGAAGTTATTTTACGTTTACCTAAGGATAAAGTTGGTTCGAAAGGTCAATTGCTTGAATGGGATCAGGAATACCCTGAACTTACACCGGGAATGGATCATATTTCACACTTATTTGCCTGTTACCCTGGCAAGGAAATTAATTGGAAAGATACACCAGAATTAATGAAAGCTGTCAGAAGATCGCTAGAACTCCGCATAGAACACGGTGCAGGCAAGAGAGGTTGGCCACTAGCATGGTATATCAATATATATGCACGGCTTCTAGATGGAGAAAAGACAGATGAACTTATCCGTAAAATGCTTACCGACTCTAGTGCTCGTAACTTGCTAAATGCTATTCCAATCTTTCAGATAGATGGTAACCTAGGTGCAACAGCAGGTATAGCGGAATGCTTGCTACAAAGTCATATTGCGTTACATTTTCTTCCCGCATTGCCTACTTCATGGCGGGAAGGGAGTGTCAGAGGTTTACGTGCACGAGGAGGGTATGAGGTTGATATAAAATGGAAAGAAGGAAAGCTTGTTGAGGCTATTGTCCGACCGCAATTTACGGGAACTATTGAAGTGGTTGGTGAATTGCTAAAAGTAATATGTGAGGAATCATTAATCCCAGTAGAAAAAACAGAAATTGGATTTAAGTTTTATGCAGAGGGTAATAAATTATATAAACTTGTACCAAAAAATTAGAAATGCTGGGGGAGTGTGAGGGGCAGTAATCTCCCTTAATTCATTGAGAGGAGAACGTCACCTTTCCTAGCTTGAAAAGTCTTTGAGTTATTTCTGAAGAGTCTAGAAATATTGATAATGGATGAGTATTTAATATACTGCTACTAGTATCATATAGGTTTGAGGTAAGAGGAGGCCTACGAAATATAAACGGTATCCAAAAAAAGTAGGTGTTTTTGCAATGACAGTTTCGAAAGTTATAAATGGGAAGAGGGATGTAAAGTCTGAGTAAAAAGAACATGTCTTAAGGGTATGGAAAAGAATATTTAAAAATTTAAAGAAAGGAGTTATACAACAATGGAGGAGAAATTTGTTTCTAAAAGAAAAAATTTAATTTGGAAGAAATTTTGGAATCAACGCTATATTATGATCTTAGTATTACCTGCTGTATTATGGATGTTAATATTTAGTTATTTGCCTATGCTAGGTATCATACTGGCTTTTAAGAACTATAATCCTTTTCTGGGTAACTTTTTAGAAAGTTTCATAAAAAGTCCATGGGTGGGGATAAATAATTTTATAGAGATTTTTACTGATAAATATTTTTTGCAGGCATTGAGAAATACTATTTACTATAGTGTTTTGAATCTGATTATCGGTTTTCCCTTCCCGATTGTATTTGCCCTTTTGCTTAACGAAATTACCAATATTTGGTTTAAAAAGTTTGTACAGACGGCGAGTTATCTACCATATTTCATTTCTTGGGTGTTTGTGATTGGTTTTATATATGATATATTTTCTGATAACGGTGTAGTAAATGGTCTTTTGTTAAAGCTCAATATTATTAAAATGCCAATATCGTTTCTTGTAACACCTAAGTTTATCCCGCCTATAGTAGTATTAAGTAACTTGTGGAAGGTATTTGGATGGAATTCTATAATATATTTAGCAGCTATCGCCAGTATAGATCCAACTTTATATGAGGCTGCTACAGTTGATGGAGCAAACAGATTTGCCCAAATATGGCATATCACTTTACCTTTAATAAAGCCTACCATTATCGTTTTACTCATATTTAATATAGCAGGACTTATTACGAATTACGGTTTATTTGAACAGATGTATCTCTTGTCTAACTCGGCAATTCAAGATGTAACTGAGATTATTGATACCTATACATATAAAATGGGGATTGTATTAGGTAGGTATTCATATGCCACTGCGGTAGGTTTGTTCCGTTCTTTGGCGGCTATTATATTATTAGCAAGTGCAAATTTTATATCGAAGAAGTTATTCGAAGAGGGTTTATTCTAAAGGAGGAGGTGAAAAGATGAAGCTAAAAGATAAGAATTTAGGAGAGGATATCTTTATTATCTTTAATACTATATTTATGTGCATTATATTATTCATAACCTTTTACCCTTTTTACTATGTGATAATTGCATCTCTCAATAACCCCCTTGATTTATTGAAGGGTCCAATATATCTACTCCCTAGGAAATTTTCTCTTATTAATTACGAATATATCTTGCAGGATAGAAGGATATTACAGGCAGCATTAATTACAGTATCCAGAACAGTAATAGGGAGTTTAAGCTCAGTATTATTCACAGCTGCATTTGCTTATGGTATTTCCAAAAATTGGCTATTAGGACGGCAATTTTTTGTTATGATGGCATTGATAACAATATATGTTAGCGGTGGTTTGATTCCAACTTACCTGGTTATTGCTCATTTCCTTAAATTACGTGGAAATTTTCTTGTATTTATTATTCCTAATTTGTTTAGCGCCTTTAATGCGTTTATCATGTCCTCATTTTTTAAAAAAGATATACCTTCTGAAATAGAAGAATCTGCTAAAATTGATGGAGCAAATGACCTCTTAATCTTTTTTAGAATAGTTCTCCCTTTATCTAAGCCGTTGTTAGCAACTATGCTTTTATTTAATGGTGTATGGCATTGGAATTCGTGGTTTGATGCTCTTTTATATGGTGGAAGAAAATTAGAGACATTACCACTCTATTTAGTTAGAGCTATTCAATCAGCTAGTGCGACGGGACAGGCAGGAAGTTTTATCTCAACGTTAGGTCTAAATACATATTCTGTTAGGTTGGCAACAATGGTGATTACTACTTTCCCGATTGTTATCATATATCCGTTTTTACAGAGATATTTTGTAAAAGGTCTTACGATTGGGGCGATAAGATGATAACTTTTTAGCCTTCTATTGGCGGTACTAAAGAAGGAAAATTTAGATATTCTAAATTTAATCCTACATTCCGCAGTATAGTATAATGTATAAAAATTTTTCTTTCGAGAAAGTATGGAGGATTAGAATTGAAAGTTGCTAAGAAGAAGAGATAGTAAAGGTGACAAATTTAAGGGAAGTGCCCAAGAAGATTCTTTCATTGATGGGGAAGGAGCGTGAAAAATATTATAATTAAAAATAACACGTACGGAATGTGTCTGGGATACAAACTTTTACAAGTTTTCATAATAAAATTAACCCTTTCTTGGAGGTAACAAAAAATATATCCTCTAGAGGGGATTAATTTTAATTGAGTAATTTCTGACGAGTCATTATTTTAATTAATGTAGAGGTTACTGGATGAAATAATTTAGATGAGGAATTCTATTAGTAGGAGGGTAAAATGTCTAAGAATTTACTTATTGATTCCATAGATAGGGCATTTAAGAGAGGAGAAGGTCTTTGGGCAGAATCTCTCCTTGATACTTTAAAAGGAATAAATTTTGAACAGGCAATTTGGAAACCAAAAGAAAATGTGAAATCTATATTTGAAATAGTTAATCATGTAATATCTGGAAAAGAATATATTATTTCTGCCCTTGAGGGAAAAACACCATCATATGAGGAGGAAAAAAAGGAAATTAGTGAATCCTCATGGAAAGAAACCTTAGAGAAATTAGAAGAAGTTCATAATAAATTAATAAATCTCTTAAAGGAAAAAGATATTAACTTAGAAGAAAAATTTCCTGGGGAAGATTTTACATGGGGATATATGCTTTATGGTGTTCTTGCTCATGATTGTTATCATACAGGTCAAATAGTAATACTAAAGGATCTTCAAGGATTAGGATAAAGTTGGACAATATATTAAATGAGAAATTAGAAAAACTAAAAGATATTTTGAGACGGATGGAAAAAGTTGCAGTTGCATTCTCAGGAGGGGTTGATAGTACATTACTTTTGAAGATAGCCCATGATGTATTAGGAGATAATGTTATTGCTATAACACTTGTTTCTCCACTTTATCCTAAAAGAGAAATAGAATCTGCAAAAGAAATTGCAAAAAATATAGGTGTAAGGCATATTGTGGAAGAGGAAATGGATATTCTTAATAATGATAAATTCTTAAAAAATCCTCCTGATAGATGTTATTATTGTAAGAAAGAGGAATTTAAAAAAATAATTGATTTAGCAAAAAAGTATGATATAAATTACGTCTTAGATGGAACAAATAAAGATGATCTTTCTGATTATAGACCTGGAAGAAGGGCTCTTTTAGAGCTTGGAGTAAGAAGTCCATTATTGGAGGCAGACCTTACAAAAAGTGATATAAGAGTTATTTCTTTTGAATTGGGTCTCCCTACTTATGATAAGCCTTCATTAGCATGCCTTGCATCAAGATTTCCTTATGGTGAAGAGATTAATATAAGTTCATTATTAAGAATTGATGAAGGTGAAGAATTTCTGAGAAGTCTTGGGGTAAAACAAGTAAGGGTTAGAAATCATGGAAATATTGCAAGGATAGAAGTAGATGATGAAGGATTTAATATTATATTAAGAGAAAAAGAAAAAATTGTGGAAAAATTTAAAAAATTGAATTATATTTATATTACCTTAGACTTAGAAGGATATAGAACAGGAAGTATGAATGAGGTACTGAAAAGAAATGAATAGGGATAAGTTAAGAGAAATTATGGAGAAGGTTAAAAATGGTGAAATTTCTATTGATTCTGCCCTTGATTTAATTGGCTTTCTTCCATATGAAGATCTTTTTTTTGCAAAGATTGACCATCAAAGAGAAATTAGAAAGGGTTTTCCAGAGGTAATTTTTTGTCAAGGTAAAACAAAGGAGCAAGTTTTGAGTATTATGGAAAAGATTCTTGAGAGAAGCTCTAAGGTTTTAGCAACAAGAGCAACAAAGGAGATATATATTGCTGTAAAGGAAAAAATAGAAGATGCTCAATATAATGAATTGGCAAGAGTAATAAAAGTAGAGAGAGAAAATATAGAGAGGAAGGGAAAAGTTGTAGTAGTTTGTGCTGGAACAGCAGATATTCCTGTTGCTGAGGAGGCAGTAGAAACTGCAATGATAATGGGAAGTAATGTGGAAAGGGTATATGATGTGGGAGTTGCAGGTATTCATAGACTCTTTAGTAAATTAGATATTCTTAGAAATGCAAATGTATTAATTGTGGTAGCAGGAATGGAAGGAGCTCTTCCCAGTGTTGTAGGAGGATTAATTGATAAGCCCATCATTGCAGTTCCCACAAGTGTAGGTTATGGGGCAAATTTTAATGGTCTCTCAGCTCTTCTTACAATGCTAAATAGTTGTGCTCCTGGAATTGCGGTTGTTAATATTGATAATGGATTTTCTGCGGGATATATAGCAAGCATGATTAATCTATTAATAGAGGAGAAAAAATGATTATTTATTTTGATTGTTTTTCTGGAATTAGTGGAGATATGATTTTGGGTGCCCTTTTAGATCTTGGTATTGATCCTGAAGTTTTTTTAAAGGAGCTTAAAAAGATTCCCCTTGAAGATTACGAGATAAAAATACAGAGGAAGAAGAAAGGATTTTTAGAAGGAACTGATGTAGAGATTATTTTTGATGATAAAAAGACACATCGTCATATTAAAGACCTCTTGGATATAGTAGAGAGAAGTAAATTATCTAAAAGAGTAAAAGATTTATCTTGTGAGACATTTATTAAGATTGCTAAGGCGGAATCAAGGGTTCATAATGAACCCATAGAAGAGGTACATTTTCATGAAATATCAGGAATTGATACCATAATAGATGTTGTCGGAAGTTTTTTGGCATTGGAGCTTTTAAATATAGATAAAGTTTATTCTTCACCTCTACCCTTAGGCGAAGGGTTTATAGAAATATCACATGGTATTATTCCTGTTCCAGCTCCTGCTACTGTTGAATTGTTAAAGGGAATTCCTGTTTATTCCAATGGTGTTAGAGGAGAGCTGGTAACCCCAACAGGTGCTGCAATTATAACTACTATGACAAAAGATTTTGGCCCTATGCCATTAATGAGAATTGAGAGAGTTGGTTATGGGACAGGAAAAAGGGACTTTAATATTCCTAATCTATTAAGGGTTTTTATTGGTGAAAAAGTTAAGGATGTAAAAGAAGAGAAAAACTTAGTTATAGATGTGAATATTGATGATATGAATCCTCAAATATATGGCTATATTATAGAAAAGCTTTTTGAGAAGGGAGCTCTTGATGTAACTATAACACCTATATATATGAAAAAAGGAAGACCTGGTGTTCTTCTCTCTATTCTTATAGAACCATGGAAAGAGAATGATATAACTGAAATATTATTTAAAGAGACAACAACTATTGGATATAGAAAATATTATGTAGATAAAATTATGATGGATAGAGAGATAAAAGAGGTTGAGACAATTTGGGGTAAGGTAAGAGTTAAAATTTCAAGGTATGGTTCTTTTGTAAAAATTTCTCCCGAATATGAAGATTGCAAAAGGATTGCAGAGGAAAGAAAAATACCATTAAGGCAAGTAATGGAAGAGATAGAAAAAAGGACTCTTGATATCAATCTATAATTAAATAACTCTTATAAAATTTATTAAAATTGACCATTTCTTACTTTATATAATATAATTATTTTTGGTAATTTTGGTTTTTTGGGAGGAGGGAAAAATTGATGATTACTGAAACTATTAAGAGAAAAGCTCTGAAGAGTATTTTAGATCTTCTTACAAATCTCTCTGATGAAAATCTTATAAACCTTATTGATATGGGAGAGAAAATTTTTGCAGATGAATCTACAAAAAGATATACTCAGGAGATTAAAAAGGCATTCCAAGAGAAACACCCGTCCATAGAACTTACAAAAAATACTTTAAAAAGGCTATCAAAAAATTGTAGGGATAAATTGATAGAAAATTTCTTTATTAATGCTGGAATCCTTGGAATGCAAAAACAGAGAGAATTGAGTAAAAAATATGGGTTTGGTCTTCCGTGGTTTTTTGTTATTAGTCCCACAGCAAGATGTAATCTCAATTGTATAGGTTGTTATGCAGGAGAGTATGTGAAAGATGAAGGTTTATCCTTTGAAGAAGTTGATAGAATTTTAAATGAGGCAAAAAATGATTTAGGTATTTATTTTGTTACAATCTCTGGAGGAGAACCATTTGTTTGGCGCCATCTATTTGAAATTCTTGAGAAGCATAATGATATGTATTTCTTAATATATACTAATGGAACTTTAATTAATAAAGAGGTTGCAAAAAGATTATCTAATGTTGGGAATTGTGCTCCTGGAATCTCTTTGGAGGGATTTGAAAAGGAAACTGATGCGAGAAGAGGGTCTGGAATTTTTGAAAAAGTGATGAATGCGATGGATAATTTGAGAGAAGAAGGAGTTTTATTTGGATTTTCTGTAACAGTAACAAGGCAAAATTCAGAGCTTATTATGTCTGATGAATTCATTGATTTTATGATTTCAAAAGGTTGTGCTTTTGGATGGTATTTTCAATATGTTCCCATTGGAAGAAATCCAGATGTAAGTTTAATGTCTACACCAGAACAAAGAAATGCTTTAAGATTAAAAGTAGAAGAATTTCGTGCTAAGAAACCAATTTTTATTGGAGATTTCTGGAATGATGGTCCTCATGTAGGTGGATGTATTGCAGGTGCAAGACCTGGTGGTTATTTTCATATTAATAGTAATGGTGATGTGGAGCCATGTGTATTTTTGCAATTTGCAGTAGATAATATAAAGGGGAAAAAATTAATTGATGTTATTAGATCTCCATTCTTTATGGCATTTCAGGAGAAACAACCTTACTGTGATAATAAAAATCTTTTAACTCCATGTGCATTAATTGATAATCCAAAAGTATTGAGAGATATTGTTGAAGAATTTAATGCAAAACCATCATATAATGGAAGTTATGATGTTATAAGTAAGAAAGAAATATGTGAATTTTTAGATAATTATTCTCAAGAATTCAAAAAGATAACAGATAAGATATGGGAAAATGAATTATCATTAAAGTATAAACATTGGAAAGATAAAATTTCAAATTAAATTTAAAAAAATTTTTTTGAATATATTGACATGCAAAAAATATAGATTTTTACTTGATTTTTATAGAGGGTATATCTTTAAAAATATAGATTTTTCCTTGATATAAAAATTTGACAGAAAAAATTTTTAATGTTATATTAAAACTGCCACAGGCATCAAGGGGTCCGTAAGGGCCTTGCAGGTGGTAGGCTGAGACAGAGTAAGTCTCAGATCCTAAGGAAAAGTAGGGAGTAAAGCTCTCTACTGATTACTTGGGATAGTCTTAGAGAGTATTAGGGGCTTTGATGAATAATCAGGTCTCTAAGAAATCTAAGATGAAAATGAGGCTGAAAAGTCAAGGCGCTATCTGTAGAGGTTTCTGAAGGGTCCGTTGAGCCTGTGGCTTAATTTTTTAAATGTTTTAACCTCCATCTCTTCTTTATTAATCATTTTGAAATACCAGATTCCTCTTTTATTATTTCAATAAATATATCTGCTAATTTCGGATCAAATTGAGTTCCCGCACATCTTTTTATCTCTTCAATGGCTTCATCAATTGTTAGAGCCTTTTTATAAGGTCTGTCACTGGTCATTGCTTCAAAAGCGTCAGCGATAGCTAAAATTCTTGACTCAAGAGGAATATCTTCTCCAGAGAGACCATCAGGATATCCTTTCCCATCCCATCTCTCATGATGATGTCTTATAATTTTTGCTATATCTTTAAATTCTTCCACTTCAGAAAGGAGTTCTTCACTTTTTATAGGATGAATCTTTACAAAATTATATTCATCATCAGAAAATTTGGAGGGTTTATTTAATAATGTCTGAGGAATAAATATTTTACCAATATCATGAACATATGCAGACCAATATATTTTTTTAATTTTATCAGTAGGAAGGTTAAGTCTTTCTGCAAGTTTTATAGCATATTTTGTAACTTTTTCAGAATGACCCTGAGTATATATATCATAATATTCCAATGCTTTTACAAGAATTATTATTAATTTACTTAAATATGTTTCCCTCTCTTTTATATAATTTCTTATGGCATAAAAGACAGAAATTGTATTTGCAAACTGTTCCAATAATTTTAAATCTCCTTCATCATAAAATTTATTGCTCTCCTTAGGAATATCAAGGCAAAAATATCCCCATATATTTTCATACCATTTTAAAGGGACAATTGCAGACTCTTTTATAGGTTTACTTAATGTTTTAAGTTTCATGTATAGATCTTTTGAT
>Ga0272449_1003392_pt1 | contig 13782 bp, 9 predicted proteins | sample YNPCB0241_FD_198679 | JGI IMG/M metagenome (GOLD analysis project Ga0272449, IMG submission 198679) | Hot spring sediment microbial communities from Yellowstone National Park, WY, United States - YNP-CB-024-1 | ecosystem: Environmental > Aquatic > Thermal springs > Hot (42-90C) > Sediment...
GAGAAAAGAAAAAATAATTATTTTTTTCTTATTCTTAAAATAACTTTTATTACATGAACACTTGTTCGTTTTGCGGAAAATCTGAAAAAGAAGTAAATATTTTAATCAAAGGATTAAGAGGCTACATCTGCGATGCTTGTGTAGAACTTGCTTATGATATAGTTTCAACTTCAAAAGAAACATCAAGAGCTAAATCTAAAAAAAACTATCAACGGACTAATACTTTTGCAAAATACAGTAACTTACTTAAGCCAAATCAAATTTACGAGTTTTTGAATCAGTATGTTATAGGTCAAGACGAAGCAAAAAAAACACTTGCTGTTGCAGTTTACAATCATTATAAAAGAGTCTTTTCACCAGAAAGCATTAATAATGATGTTGAAATTGAGAAGTCTAACATTATAATGGTTGGCGAAACAGGCACAGGAAAAACATTACTCGCTCGAACCATTGCTAAAATGTTAGATGTTCCTTTTACAATAGTAGACGCAACTGTATTTACAGAAGCAGGTTATGTAGGAGAAGATGTTGAAAGCATATTAAGCCGTTTACTTCAAGTAGCAAATTATGATGTTGCTAAAGCCGAAAAAGGAATAGTTTTTATAGACGAAATAGATAAAATAGCTCGAAAAGGAGATAATCCTAGTATTACAAGAGATGTTTCCGGAGAAGGAGTTCAACAAGGATTATTGAAACTATTAGAAGGTTCAAAAGTAAATGTGCCACCTTACGGCGGTAGAAAACACCCCGAACAAGCATTCATTGAAGTAGATACCCAAAACATACTTTTTATTTGCGGTGGAGCTTTCGAAGGTATTGAAAAAAAAATAGCTCAACGCTTAAACACCAGAATGATAGGTTATAAAGCAAGTCAAGAAAATGAAAAAATAGATAGAGATAATTTACTTCAGTACATTGCCCCACAAGATTTAAAAGCTTATGGACTTATACCAGAACTTATCGGTAGATTACCTGTATTAACCTACCTTCATCCACTCGACAGAGAAGCTTTGAAAAGAATTCTTTTAGAACCTAAAAATGCTTTAATAAAGCAATATCAACAATTATTAGCAATAGATGGGATAAATTTAACATTTACAGAAGATGCTATAAACTTTATAGTCGATAAAGCAGTAGAATATAGATTAGGTGCTCGTGGCTTACGTTCTATTTGTGAAGCCGTTATGCGCGATGTTATGTTCGACGCTCCATCTATGAAAATTAAATCTGTTATAGTAGACGAAGCTTATTGTAAACAAAAATTAAGTATTAATGTATTAAATAGATTAAAATCGGCTGTGTAAAAAGTTACCTTGGATATAAAAATAATTTTTTATATATTTGCAGTTCAAATTTTGAAAAAAATAATTGAAAAATTAATGATATGGACCCAATTAAGTTTGTAGAGAATGAGCTTTCGCCATTAAGAGAACTTCCTGAATTTAAAAGTGGTGATACAATTACTGTTAATTATAAGATAGTAGAAGGAAATAAAGAAAGAATTCAAAGTTTTCGTGGAGTTGTAATTCAAAAAAGAGGAATAGGTTCGAGTGCTACTTTTACAGTGCGAAAAATATCCAACGGAGTTGGCGTAGAGCGTATTTTCCCTTTGAATTCTCCATATATCGAAAGCATCGAAGTAAATAAAAGAGGAAAAGTACGTCGTGCTCGCTTGTTCTATTTAAGAGGTTTAACAGGTAAAAAAGCTCGTATTAAAGAAAAGAAACTATCACTTTTAACTGTTGAAGAAAATACTTCACCTGAAAACAATATACAATAAATTTAAACTTGTAGCTTTTTTATCTAATCAAATTTATTGCTCCAGATTTTTCATGAAGTATTCCGTTGAAATCTCTAAATGTAGCTAACCATGTATATGTTCCAACAGGTGCTATTTTGCCATTTTTAACCTTTCCATCCCACCCTTTATCTATGTCGTTCGACTCCCAAATAATTTCACCCCATCGATCGTAAATTTTTATTGAAAATGTTGACTTGTCTATTCCATTAGCAAAAACTTTAAAATACTCGTTAATTCCGTCACCATCAGGACTAAATGCACTCGGAGCATAAAAAGTAAATACATCATCAACATATACGTAGCCTTTAGCAGTATCTACACAGCCTTTGTTTGTATATACAACTAATATAACTTCGTATTTGGCTGGAATAGCTTGATATGTATGTGTTGGATTAAAAATATTTGATGAATCACCATCGCCAAAATACCATTGAACACTATCGGCTAATGAAGAATAATTGATAAACTCAAAAACGGGCTTCAAAATATTAGTTCGAAGTGGTTCGTTCTGAAATCTTGCAACAGGTGCAGGATAAACAGTAATCCAGTTCGGATAAACATTCACTGTCTTACAACCATAAGTATTTATTACTGTTACAGTTATTGTATATACACCATCATTTTGAAATGTATGAGTTGGATTTTTAGTATATGCAGCTTCACCATCGCCAAAATCCCAGATGTATGTTTGTCCTTCGTCGGGGCTACCGTCGTTAAATTGTACAGTTAACGGTTCACAACCTGCAATAATATTTGATGACGGATTTAATGGTGGTAAAGGATAAACATAAACAGGTATATTTGCTATTGCTGTGTAATTGCAACCATCTTTTACCATTAATTGATACGATTGTGAGAAAACCGGATACAAATGTATTGGAACATTATAAGGATCAGCATTTACAAAGAATTGATAAAGTCCCCCATTACCACCACTAACTATTGGATATATACTGAACAATTCGCCAGGACAAATAGAATCAGTAGAAGTTGTGTAAGAAAGCTGTAATGGTGGATAAACATAAACAACAAGGTTCTCGGAAGCCTGACAGCCATTGGCATCAGTAACTGTTACAGAGTATGATGTAGTTTGGCTAACAGATACATTTATATACTGTTGAGTTTGTCCAGTATTCCATTGTAAAGTATATGGATATGTTCCACCTGTAACAGAAGCAGTAATAGTAATAGACGAATCTTTACAAACTTTTATAGTATCCGGAACTGTAATAAATAATTTATCTGGTTCGTAAATGTAAGTTGTATCAAATGCTTTACATCCTTTTGAGTCGGTAACTGTAAGATAATAATATCCTTCTGATGCATTTGCTATGAAAGAATAGGGTACACCATTCGACCAGTGATAAGTATATGGTGGTGTTCCACCCGTGACATTTGTAAATATTTTGCCATCCATTGCTCCGTAACAGCTAATATCTTGTTTATTTAAACTAATTTCGAGTTTTGGAGGATTTATTACACTTATGGTTGTAAGTTGAGATATACATCCGTGCTGACTTACAACTAAAGAAATATTGTACGCCCCATCTTGTAAATAGTTAATTGTATATGGTCCTCCCTCACTCCCACTTATAATATTGGCATTCCCAAAGTTCCAATTATAAACAACTGCACTATCGACCATTCCAGTAAATGTTACTATTGCAGTATCTTGAAAACAGTTAATAGAACTAACAGTGAAAGTTGAAGTAGGAATATAATTAAATATTTTAGTAACCGTATCACTACTTATACAACCATGATTATTTTCTGTCCAAATAAATTGATAAATACCGTAATTTGAAACTGTAACAGATGAAGTTGGACTATTAGCATTACCAAAAATAGCATTTCCGGGACCTGATAATTGAGACCAAGTACCTTGTCCTACGGAAGGAATAGCATTCATTTGAGGATAAGTTAATGAACAGACAGAATCAAGAGTTCCTGCATTTGCAACAGGTTGCGACCATAATGTAACGATTACGTTGTCGCTACTAACACAGCCGTAACCGTTGTCTTCTGTCCATTGAAGTGTGTAAGAACCTTCTGTATTTGTGCTTATTGAAGTATTTGGATCATTTATATTAGAGAAGTTTATTGTTCCAGGTCCAGAAACTTGCGACCATGTTCCAGTTCCTACCGATGGAACAGCAGATAATGTAGTGTTAAGTTGACATAAAGTAATATCGTTTCCAGCATTTGCTATAGGTTGCGTTGTAAAGCGTATGTTAACTGTATCTTTAGAAATACAACCGTTGTTATTTTCTGTCCATATAAAACTATATAGACCATCGGCACTAACTGTAACAGTTGCATTTGGGTTATTAATATTTGAAAAATTAGCTGTGCCAGGACCAGTATACGACCATGATCCAGTACCCACACTTTGAATAGCCTGTAAAGTATAAGTATGGGAACAAACATTATCATCTGGACCAGCATTAGATTGTGGAGGTATAATAACGTTCACAGTAATTTGGTCTGTAAGAGTGCAACCATTTCCAGCTGTTACAGTTACAGTGTAAGTAGTTGTTTGGTTTGGGGTTACTGTTATAGTATTGCCACTTTGACCTGTACTCCAAGTATAAAATTGTCCACCTTGAGCTGTTAAAGTAATACTTGTACCTTGACATATTGAAGTATCAGGAGGCAAAATTGGCGGTACAACACCACCTACTTGTACATTAAAATTTGCCGTGTAAGTACAGCCAAATACATCATGGACAATGACATTATAAGGAAAAGTACCAATATTATCAGCAATCATATAACCTGTTGTATCAGTTAATTGTGTAAAATTATATCCTTGAAATTCAACATAATCTACAGGGACAGAATAAGTCCAACCACTAAGTTGAGCTTGGTTTTGTAAAGTTAGCGACCACCAGAATACCCAACCGTCATCAATTGCCCAATTATCGCAAATTTCAATGCTCCATGTACCATTTAATGGACAACCTATAAGACCGCTTAATGGGTTTTCTGGTGTTAAATAATTTGTATGATTAGTCGTATTAGTTGCAGGAATTGGGCTTGTTCCAGCATCCAAATTGTTAAGCAACCCTTGTTGCGGATATATTTCCGACCAGCAATAAGTCCACGGTGTGCCCTGGGCACAATTAGGTGGGTTGCTTACACAAGATCCACAGTCTTGGTCTGCTGCCTGCCCTAAATATGAGCCACCGGAGTTATCGTAACTATCTAACACAACACTTTGACCATTTGGGCAAATTATTCGGAATGAAAGATCACCGGCAAATGAATGTTCTATGTTAATACAAATTGATTCAATATCGCTAGCAGATTGTATTGTAGCTCCAGCAGGAAAATTAGTAAAAGTTACTGGAGTTCCGTAACACTGTTGTGGGCAATTTGGACCATCGGGAATGTATGTTACAGTATTATACATTTGCGTTTGCGTAATTCCAACATTTCCAGTGGTTACAATAATAGAAGATGGAGAATAAGTTGCATCAATAAACAAAGTGTCGCCTGTACATATTGGAGAAGGAGGATTTACGGTTACAATGTGGTTTGTAGCTATTCTAACCCTTACATAAGCTTGTTGAGTACTGGTACAACCATTTTGGTCTGTTATAGATAAAAAAACATTATATCCCCCTGGCGTAGTATAAGAATGCGTAACGGTTTGTCCAGTGCCATTCGACATATCGCCAAACGACCAATTAAAGGTGCAATTGCTGGCACTTTGATTATAGAATATGTTATTTTGTGGGAAAACCGTACTATCGGCAAGAGCTGTAAAAGTAATGCTTTGTCCTTCGCATATATCTATGTATGTGTATCCATTTTCTATATGTGGTGTAGGTTGAGTGTTTGCAAAATCTATTTGTGGAATAATAGCTTGACAAGCTTGCCCACATATTATTGTTGCATTCCAACCGCTTCCAGTATTACTCCCGTTTGTTTTTAATCGTACAGTGAGGGCTCCAGAGCTATTATTTAAAGTTGCCATTACCATTGTATTGCTACCAGTTAATGGATTATAATTATTATTATGTTTGCTTAATAAAGGAGAAGTTATAGAAGGTCCATCGTATATATAGAGAGTGTCGTCTGGTTTTATATCGAAACTTGCAAAATTTAATCTAACATGTGTATTCGGGGCAGCATTGCCAAGTAATGTTATCCAGTAATCTTCGTTATTACCATAGTTTCCAGAAGAACCCCCACTATCATAAAACCAGAATCCGCAATACTGACCCGAAGTATTATGAGTACTTGCCGATAAAGTAATTACTTGATTTTGACTGTAATTATATTTAACATAAAATATTAATATCGCAATAAAAAGCTTTTTCATAAATTCTTTATTTAGATTTATATTTTTTTATCAAATATTCTTTTGAACGTAATATTAAGAAATAATTTGTATTATTAATTGAATAAATAGTTTTTGTAGTATCATTGAATTTTACAGGTAGTAAAAAGATGTTAATTAATTCTGAACGAGGAATACCATTTTGTATTATTTCTTCCGGTATATTAAGTGCTATAGCTTTTTTTAAGTCTTCGGGACTCATGTTACTTTTTTCGGTTATTAAAAAACCATTCGTACAAACAAACTCATAAAATTTTAACGAATCAGGATAATTATTTTTTAGGTTTTCGAATTGTTCTTTACCAAATGCAAGTTCAATTTTTTCCAATGTATTTTGACTGTAAAAATTGTTTATAAATAAAAAACTTAATATTACTAAGAAATACTTTTTCATTTTTTTATTTTAAGACGTGATTTTAAATAAAAGGTTGTTTTTTAAAATAAAAAAAGAGGCTAAAAAAATAGCCTCTTTTAATATAATTTTTAAGCTAAATTAGACGATATAATGGACATTATAAGATTTAGCTTTTTTCTTAGTTTTTTCTTTTTTATTTTTTTTATCAAAGCGCACAGCTGCTTGAGCAGCAGCAAGGCGTGCAATAGGAACTCTGAAAGGAGAACAACTTACATAGTTTAGTCCAAGAATATGGCAAAATTCAATTGAATTTGGGTCGCCTCCATGTTCACCACATATTCCAAGTTTAATGTCTTTTCTTGTCTTTCTGCCTTTTTCACAAGCTATTCGCATAAGTTCTCCTACACTGTCTCTATCTATTTGCTGGAATGGATCGTAAGGTAATATTTTCTTTTCAAGGTACTCAGGTAAGAAGCTTCCTATATCGTCTCTTGAAAAGCCAAATGTCATTTGTGTTAAATCGTTTGTTCCGAATGAGAAGAATTGTGCATATTCAGCGATTTTATCAGCTGTTAAAGCTGCACGTGGTATTTCAATCATTGTTCCAATAAGGTGTGGTATTTCCTTTAATTTAAACTTTTCGCATACTTCTTTGTGAACTCTCTGAATAAGTTCATATTGATGTTGTAATTCTGTTTGAATACAAGTAACAGGAATCATTATTTCAGGGAAAGGTTTTTTGTTTTCTTTAATAAGTTCGGCTGTTGCTTCAAAAATAGCTCTTACTTGCATTTCAGTAATTTCTGGGTATGAGATACCTAAGCGGACACCTCTATGTCCCATCATTGGATTATTTTCGTGAAGCGAATCAGCTCTTCTGTTAAATTCATCTAAATCTATGTTAAGGCTTTTAGCAAGTTTTTTTCTTTCATCAGGGTTTTGTGGAACAAATTCATGCAAAGGAGGGTCTAATGTTCGGAAAGTAACTGGCAATCCATCCATTACTTTTAAAGTACCTTTAACATCTTCTTTAACATATGGGAACAATTCGTCTAATGCAGCTCTTCTTTCTGATTCGGTTTTTGAAACTATCATTTTTCTAAGTAGGAATAGTGGTTTTTCGCTACCTTCTCCGTAGAACATATGTTCTGTACGGAATAGTCCTATACCTTCTGCTCCAAATTCTCTTGCTTTTTTAGCATCTTCCGGCGTATCTGCGTTGGTTCTGATTTTAAGCTTACGAAGGCTGTCACATAATTTCATAAATTTAATAAAGTCTTTATTTTCTTCGGTTGCTTTTATCATTGGTAATTGTCCAAGGTATACAATACCTTTAGATCCATTAAGAGTTATCCATTCTCCTTCTTTTAATATTGTGCCATCGCTACAGTTCATTTGTTTTTTCTCAACATCTATAAGAAGGTTGCTTGCACCTACAATACAACATTTTCCCCAGCCGCGAGCTACAAGAGCAGCATGGCTTGTCATTCCGCCTCTACCTGTTAATATTGCTTGGGCTGCTCGCATTCCATCAATATCTTCTGGATTTGTCTCTTCTCTAACAAGGATAACTTTTTTACCTTGATTTGCCCATTCTACGGCATCTTTAGAACTAAATACAATTTGTCCCGAAGCTCCACCAGGTCCTGCTGGCAAACCACTTCCAATTTTTTTAGCATTCTTTTCTGCTTGTGGGTCAATTATAGGATGTAGTAATTCGTCTAACTGTGCTGGTGAAACTTTTAACACTGCTTCTTCTTTTGTAATAAGCTTTTCTTTCAGCATGTCGAGTGCTATCCTGACGGCGGCCGGTCCATTTCGTTTACCTACTCTACATTGAAGCATATATAATTTGCCCTCTTGAATGGTGAACTCAATATCGAGCATATCTTTGTAATGCTTTTCGAGTTTTTTTTGAATTTTTAGCAGTTCTTTGTATACATTTGGCATAGCTTTTTCTAGTGAAGGCAAATGTTTGTTTTGTTCGTTCTTACCGGCTTCATTAATAGGATTAGGAGTTCGTATTCCAGCAACAACATCTTCGCCTTGTGCGTTTGGTAACCATTCACCGTAGAAAACATTTTCACCTGTGGCTGGGTTACGTGTGAAAGCAACACCTGTTGCCGATGTTTCACCCATATTTCCGAATACCATCGATTGAACATTAACTGCTGTGCCCCACCAATCGGGTATTTTTTCAATTCGGCGATACGATACAGCTCTTTTACCATTCCAGCTTTCAAAAACAGCAGCTATTGCTCCCCAAAGTTGTTCTTGTGGGTCTTCGGGGAAAGGTTTACCTAAAACTTCTTTAACTTTATTTTTGTAAATGACAATTAATTCTTTCAAGTCATCGGCAGAAAGTTCGGTTTCGTGTTTTACTCCTTTTTTGTGCATCATCTTTTCTAATTCTTTTTCGAGTATCTGTCTTATGCTCTTACCTTCTTCGGGTTCAATACCAGCTGCTTTTTCCATTACAACATCAGCATACATTTGGATCAAACGACGTTGGGAATCGTAAACAAAACGAGGATTTTTTGTTTGTTTTATGAGTCCTTCGCGTGTTTCATCGTTTAAACCAACATTTAAAACTGTTTCCATCATTCCTGGCATTGAGATTCTTGCTCCTGAGCGAACCGATACTAATAATGGGTTGTCTTTATCACCAAATTTTCTACCCATTATTTTTTCAACTTTTTTAAGTGCTTCATCTACCTGTTTTTTTAGTTCTTTGGGGTATGTTTTATTGTTTTCATAATAGTAAGTGCAAACTTCTGTTGTAATTGTAAAACCAGCAGGAACAGGTAATTTAAGCAAATCCATTTCTGCTAAATTAGCTCCTTTACCGCCAAGAAGTTCTTTCATATCAGCTCTTCCTTCGGCTTGACCATTTCCAAAGGAATAAACGTATTTTTTTTCTTTTGATTTTTTTTCTTTTTTTCCCATGTTACTTCAGTTTTAAGTTTCACTTCATTTTAATATTGCGAATTTAATAATAAAATTCTTATTTGATGTTAAATATTTGAAAAAAATATTAGCTTTAAAAGATTTTTTTTGAGGTATATTTGTCAAAAAAAATTTTATGATATCTCCTTCGATACTTTCGTGCAATTTTTTAAGGCTCGAAGAAGAAATAAACATGTTAAATTCGAGCGAAGCTGATTTTATCCATATCGATGTAATGGATGGTTTGTTTGTTCCTAATATTACTATTGGAATTCCTGTAATAAAGCAAATTTCACAAATAGCTAAGAAGCCATTAGATGTCCATTTAATGATAGTGCAGCCAGAGAGATATATTAAAGATTTTTACGAAGCAGGTGCTAATATTATCACTATTCATTATGAGGCATGTACACATTTACATAGAACTATACAGCAAATAAAATCTTTTGGTATTAAAGCGGGTGTATCTATAAATCCACATACGCCTGTAAGTTTATTAAAATACATTTTAAATGATGTTTATTTAGTTTTGGTAATGTCAGTAAATCCAGGTTTTGGTGGTCAAAGTTTTATTGATTTTTCTTATGAAAAAGTGAAAGAGTTAGACATTCTTCGCAAGCAGTTGAATTTATCTTTTTTGATAGAAGTTGATGGAGGGGTTGACCTTAATAATGCAAAAGAGTTATATGCTTGTGGTGCCGATATTTTAGTAGCAGGTTATACAGTTTTTTCTTCTCAAAATCCTTTAGAAACAATTTCTTTGATAAAACGTCAACGTTACTCTTTGCCTAATAAATAATCAGTTAAGTATTCGAAACGTGGTGTAAGTTTTCCTTTTTTTAATATTGTTGCCCTTTCAATAATTGAACTTTTTTCTAAGTTAAGTAATTCTGGTAGGATTTTGTTATAGAATGTTTGTGCAAAATCTTCAGATGAACTTCTTGGTAATTCTGCAGGTAAATTATCAATAGCAGTTACAGCTATTATTCCAGGTTTTAATGGAACATCTTCTTGTTTAGTCTTTGGATTATAGCCGTAAATTGGATTTGCAATAGTAGAAGCTCTCAAAGTTGAAGCAATAGGTTTGCCAATGTCGCAACTAATATCGCCAATAACTTGTATGTGAAATTTGGGATGGAGGTAATCTTCTGGTTTTAAAAATACAGGTGATTCTGGATCCCAGTAATGACAGGCTATATATACATCGGCTTCTAATGCATAAGGCAAAAAAGTAGATTCATATTCTTTCGGGTATTTTGTAAAATGAGTGAAATCAAATGGTTTATTATCTTTATGTTTTACGTAGTGCCACGGATCTAACCTGCAAAACACAGGTTCATCAAAAGATTTGGTTAAGAATTCTTCTGGCCAAACTTGTTTAATATTTGCATGCGACAGTACTTCTAAGGCTCCATTTGCTACTCTTCCGCCACCTGTGAGTAATATTTTAATATTAGGTAATTTTATTTTTTCAACTTCTTTAAAAAGTTCGTTATGATCGAAACATTCATAAGCTCTTTTAAGTTTGAACAAATTATTTTTAATTCCGTAAGTGTAAAGTGTATTGTAAGCGCCAACAATACCTGCCCATCTTCCAAACGCAATTAAGCGAATGTTATTTTCGTCGGTTAAAAATTCATAGTCTATTAATGTAATATTTAGTTCTGCACATTTCTGAAGCATAGCACGATTGTATGGTTGTTTTTTAGCTGTGTGTGAAAAAAACATATAAGTTTTTTCAGGAATAAATGTTTCTTTAGCAACTTCTTTAATACCAATTAGAATATCGCAAGATGATAAATCATTACTTAATTTAATACCTTTTTGTTCATATTCATTGTCGCTGAAAGCTCTTATTTCACTTGGTTGGACAATTATATTAATTTGTGGATAATTGTTTTTAATTTTTAATGCAACTTCGGGTGTTATAGCCACTCTTCTATCTGGCGGATTTTTTGTTTCCCTTAAAATTCCAATCACCATATTACTATCTTTTTTTTGCAAATATACATAATTAACTTAATATTCGATCAAATTTATTACTTTTTCGGAATTAATTGCTTCTCCGTAAAAGAGTAAACTTCTTTTATCAAACAATTGAGGGTCTTCGGTGGTATAGAATTTTATAGTTGAATTTTTAGTGCATTTTGTTTCAATTTCGGGATGTCTACGTAAATAATCTGCTAAGCTTATGGCCACTATTTTGTCTTGTGCAATAATATTAATATGTTGTGGCGTGTACTTTTTAATAATGTTAAGAAGTAAAGGATAATGCGTACAACCTAAAATGATTGTATCTATTTTTGAGCTTTTACTTAATAAAATGTCAATATCTCTTTTAATAAAGTATTCGGCCCCTGGGGTATTAATTTCGTCATATTCAACAATAGGAACCCACATTGGGCAAGCATGTTGATAGGTTTTAATTTGTGGAAATAATTTTTGTATTTCAATTGGATAAGATTCTGAATTTATTGTACCTGTGGTTCCTAATATTCCAACTTCATTTGTTTTGGTGTAATTAGCAATTATTTCAACAGTAGGTCTAATGACTCCTAGAACTCTTCTATTACTGTTTAGGTTAGGTAAAAATTTTTGTTGAATAGTTCTCAAAGCCTTAGCTGATGCCGTATTACAGGCAAAAATTACTAAAGGACAATTTTTACTAAAAAACCATTTTACGGCTTCTAACGAATATTCAAGTATTATATCAAAAGATCTACTACCGTATGGTGAACGAGCATTATCGCCAAGGTAAATATAGTCGTATTGGGGTAAATGTTTTTTTATTGCTTTTAAAACAGTTAATCCGCCATAACCCGAATCGAATATGCCAATTGGACCCACGTTTATTATAGTAGTTTTGAACCTTTTTTCTTTCCTTCTGTTACATTAATGCCTAACATAAATTCGTGGCTTCCGTTGGTATATTTACGTAAAGTACTTAAAGAATAATCGAATGCATAACCTATATAGTATCTAATGTATTTTATACCAAACATTACAATAAGGTCTTTGCTTGTTCTATATGATAATCCTAACCAATAATTCTTTTGATAATAAGCTTTTATATTAAAATCAATTTGCCATGGTACTTTAAACGTTCCTTTTAATAAAACTGATGGTTCTATTTCGAAATTATCATTTATATTGTATTTGTAGCCACCAATTAAATAATAATGTCGAATTATTGCATTCTTATCGACACTACTATCGCCAAAATTTATTTTGAATTCTATTAATTGATTAGCAGAAAGACCTACATAATAATTATAATTATATATGTATGCCCCAAAATCGGCATCTGGAATAAATTTGTTTATTGTTCCATAGGTTAATTTAGGATCAGCGTCATCTATAGGTTTAAATTTTGTTTCATCGAATTTAAATTGAAATGCTTTTAAAGCTAAGCCAAATGACAACTTTGAGTTAATAGAACTAAGTGTTATATGATATGCACCACATAATTGAATGCCGGTTCTTTGCATAGCCCCAAATTTATCATTAAATAAATATCCTCCAACACCAAAATTATAATATTCGAAAAGATAATTGGCACTTAATGCTTGAGTTGATGGGCCTTCATCAATTCCTACCCATTGCCTACGAACTGTTAATATCACTGGTAAATAATCGACACTTCCTGCAATTGCGGGGTTTAGTAAGAAAGGATTCATCATATATTGCGAATACAAAGGCAATTGCTGACTATATATAAATTCACATAATAGCAATAACCCTAAACTTACAGCTATTTTATTAATTATAGTTTTCATAATCATAACTTTTTATTTTTTAACGTACTATAGACACAACTCCTTTAATAGGTTCATTATCATCGAGCTTTATAATATAGATGTATGAGCCCATTGGCAAATCTTTTCCGTTGTATTCCCCTTTCCATCTATTATTAGGCGACATATAATCGAAACCGGAACCTTTAAATTCAAATAATTTATTCCCCCATCTATCATATATTTCAATCGAAACATTATTAAAGCCGTGTATGCCTATTATTTCGAAATCATCATTTTTGCCATCTCCATTAGGAGTTATTACATTTGGAATTTGTAAAGGTATCTCTACTGTAAATGTTTTAGACGATGTACAGCCTGTTATATCGGTTACTGTAACAGTAAAATTACCACCACCTAAGTTTGAGATATCTTCGGTTGTTGCACCATTTGACCATAAGTAAGTATACGGAGGTAAACCATTATAAACAGTTATGTCAATACTACCAATGTGGTTAACAACAGTAATATTGCCACTTATTACAATTGGCAGTGGGTTAGTTAAAGTAGCATTAGAACTTACAATACAATGATGGCTATC
>Ga0272449_1003393_pt1 | contig 13770 bp, 14 predicted proteins | sample YNPCB0241_FD_198679 | JGI IMG/M metagenome (GOLD analysis project Ga0272449, IMG submission 198679) | Hot spring sediment microbial communities from Yellowstone National Park, WY, United States - YNP-CB-024-1 | ecosystem: Environmental > Aquatic > Thermal springs > Hot (42-90C) > Sediment...
GCGTTATCGGCTTGAGACTGCTTTCGCCGTAGGCGTAGAGCCGTTCAAAGACCACGTCCCCGCCTTTCAGATCGGGCTGGACTTCCCACACCCCGATCAGGCGGCGCTTGTCGCCGCTCTTGGGCACGCCCACCTGCACCACCACCTCCACGCCCGCGGCGAACAACTCTTTGGCGTTCATGCGGTCAATCTTGGCATCCACGCCCATGATCAGCGCCATGCGCTTCACCGCCGCGTCCGGCCCCTCGGCGTGGAAAGTGCTCAAACCAGGATGATCGCTCATCTGTGCCCGGAACAGAGCCGCCGCCGCGTCCCCCGTGCGCACCTCACCCACGATCAACCACTTCGGCGACATGCGCATGGCGTCATCCACGCCGTGGCGCAGGGTGTAGTCCTGCACGCTGGTTGACCCAAGCGGCGCTTTGCGCGCTTCGATCGTCACCACATGCGGGTGATCCATCCAGATTTCCTCCGGGTCTTCGATCTTCACCACCCGCGCATCCTTCGGGATCGCCGTGCACATGGCCGAGAGGAACGTGGTTTTGCCTGACGCCGTCCCGCCGATCACCAGCATCCGCACACCTCTGGATACGGCAGAGAGCAAATCGGCAATCACGTTCTCCGGGGCCACCTGCCACTCGATGAGTTTTTCGGGTTTCACCGGGGCAGGCTCGAACAAACGGATGTTGATCGAATACATGCCCGCCCGCGAGGGCACAATCGCCGGGTGCAGGATGTGCACGCGCGCCCCGCCTTTCAGCCCAGGCAAACTCTCTATTCGCGGCAGTTTGGCGCTCACGGTCGGCATCGCCTCGCTGATCCCGCGCCCCGTAGGGCGCAAGAGCGCCTCCACCATGCGCTGACAGCCCTGCGCATCCAGGCTCACCTCGTCCACCGGCGTGAAGTTCACCGCGCCTTTCTTCAACACAAACACCCGCCCTTCGGGTGTGATCGTGATCTCGGAAAGGTCATCCCGGCGCAGTAGCGGCAAGAGCACGCCCAGGCCGTTGACCCGTCCCGTGACCCGTTCGGCCAGCGCCAGCATCTGGTCACGCGCCACGTCCAGCCGCCGCTGCGCCAGCACCTCGCCCACGGCGCCCAGGGCACGGGCGGCCAGCCCGTCCATGTCCACCATCTGGCGGAACGACAGCGAGTTTGCCAGCCGTTCGGCGGCATCGCTCACGATCTGTTCCTGCTCTTCGGCGGACAGCGCCGCCTGCTCAAAGAAGTCCCACGCCATAGGCTACCCCTTGCGAATGCGGATCGGGCCGAGTTTGAGCACGCTGCCCTCGGCGGCTTTGAACCCGTCGGCACTGCCCACACCCTGCCCAAAGAGCATGTCGCCCAGTTTGTGCACCGGGCGCGCAAACGCCTCACCCGCCGTGAGCACGCTCCGCCCGGCGTTGGCCGCCAGCGCCACCTCGGGCACCTCCGGGATCACCGCCGCCACCGGCGGGAAGCCCTGCACCCCCACACTTTGCGCAAACGTCCGCGCCGCTTCGTGCCACTCGTTCATGCCGAGCAGTCCACTGCGTCCGCGGTTGAGGACGATGAACACGTTGCTCGCTCCCACGCGGTGTTGGCCGGCCAACTTCTGGAACACCACGCGGTAACCTTCTGCCGTCAGCACCGCGCCGTCCACCGTGGGCGTAGCCACCAGCACCAGCGTGTTGCTCGCCGAAATTGCCGAAGGGTAGCACCCGGAAACGGGAGCGTCAAAGATGATGACCGCATACCCGCCATAAGTGGCGGCAATGGCAAGGCTGTTAATGCTGGTTTGTTCTTCGGGCTTTTGAAGCAGGTCTTTCTCCCGCAGGCTGTCCTGCAAGCCCACCAGCACGTCCAGGTTGCCCACGCTCTGCACCGCCGGCTGTATGCCGTCCGCAAAGGTCGGACGGGAGAGCCACAACGACAGGTTCGGCGTGGTCTTCAGGTTCAGGAAGGTGGGCAGACTGATGTCGGGCGTGGAGAGACCCACCAGCAGGGTCTTGTAGCCGCGCTGTGCCGCGTCCAGCGCCAGCGCCACCGCCAGGGTGCTCTTGCCGCTCCCACCCTGACGGCTCCACACCGTGACCACCCGCAGGCCGCCGATGGCCGTTTGGCTCTGCGCCCAGGCCGGGCGTCCCACCGCCGCCGGCGCTTGCAGGCGCAGCGCCTGGATGTCGCCGAGCATCCGCGCCGTCAGGTCGGGCAGGTTCACGTCCCCGATATACACGCCCTTGACGCTGGTCAACTCGCGGATCGGGCGGGCAATGTCCTCGGGTACCCCCGGCGGAAGCACGATATACGCCGCACCCTGCACGCGGGTCAGGAACTGCACGAGCGGTTCGGGACCGCTGAAAATCGCCGCGTCCAGCAGGATGACTTCGGGATTGTAGGACAGTTTCGCCTGCAAGTCCTGCGGGTCGGTCGCCAGCGTCACCACCCTGAAACGGCTGTCCATCTGGAACGCCTGCGACCAGGCCGTCAGCCGCGCCGGCGGCCCCGCCAAAAGAAGGCTGATCGCGTCCTGGTTGCCCTGGTGTTGAGGACTGCCCCAGGCGTTCATCGCCCACCTCCCACCATGCCAATCGGCGTGGGTGTCGGCGTTGGCGTCACGTCCCGCACCACGAGATCCGGTAGCCACAGCCCGGCGCTCTGCATCGGCTGCGGGTCTTTGGGCATGAGATACAGGGACAACTTCACGTTGTCCGCCTGATCGAGCGCCGTGAGCAACTCCACCGCGTTGACCAGCCGCACCGCCGCCGTGGCCGGACTGCCCACGGACGGGAAGTCATACACCACCGCCTGCGCCTTCACCGGCACGGCCAGGATCACCACGCCCTGCTTCTCCCGCTGACGCTGCAAGGCAATGCCCGTCAGCGGGTCGGGCGTCACCACCGCGGCGCTTGCGCCCGGCTCTTCGGCCACAAACGAGGGCTGGATGTAGAGCACCCGCAGGTTTTCCACCACCGCCTTGCTGAACACGCCCTGTGTGGTGAGGTCACCCGCGGTCAGGATCGCCGTCACGCCCACGCGGTCGCCGGGCTTCAAAAGCCCCGCCAGCCCCGCGCTGTCGTTCACCTCCACCGCCACCGCCCGCTCGTCCGAAGCCAGGTTGACCGCCTCACCGCCCAGGTGTGACTGCAAGATCACATCGCCCGCCGTGCGCTCCACCCGCAGGGTCTGACCCACGGCCTGCGCCACGTCCGTGATCACACCTTCGGTCGGGAGCAGGTCTTGCGGCATCGGCTTGAGCGCCAGGTCGCCCTCCGCCAGCGTGCGGCCGGCGGGCAGGTCGGCGGCGGCCACCACCACCTGCGTTTGCGGCGCCGGGCGCAGAAGCGCCAGCACCACGAAAAACACCAATACGGCCAGTAGATACGGAAGCACCTTTTTGATCATGCCTTGTCCTCTCCGTGAGCATGGTTTTTCTCCACCAGACGCCGCGCGCCGTCATACAGCGCCAGCGCCTCGGCATATTCGCGCCATTCGGCATACACCACCTGCGCCTGATCGCCCTGCCGCTCGGTCACGATCACCAGCACGTAGCGCGGCTGTGACTGCGCCAGGGCATGGTTCAACGCGTGCACCAGGGTCTCCGGGTCGTTCACTTGCGCCCTCCGTCCGTTTCCGTTGGGGTTGGGGTCATTGCAGGGGTCGAGGTCGGCGTCAAGGTCGGTAGCACCAGCGGCGTGGGCAGAGTCGCCCACCAGCCCGGTTCGGCTGTGGCGGTCGCCGTGGCCGCCGCCAGGGTCGGCTGTGCCCACGGGGTCGGCGTGCCCTGCGCCGCCTGCAAGCCGCCCACCAGCCACCCGGCCAGGATGACCAGCGCCATCAGCCCGAACACCACCGCACCCAGCGCCCCGCCTTTCATCCGCCGCCTCCCAGGAATGCCAGCACCACCACCAGCAGGGTGATCACCAGCACGCCGCCCAGGAATGCCCAGGTCAGGCTCGGCGGCTCACCCACTTCCCACTCTCGCAGTGGGATCGTCTTGCTCTCATCGCGGATCGTCTTGCGTCTCACAGCGTGATCCTCCCCAGTTTGGCTTCGATTTCCTCATCGCTCGGCTCCGGCACGTCCAGCATCAGCGGACGGAACAGAAACGGCAACTGCAACTCGCGCTTGTGCACATACGGGAAGCGCCCGATCACCATCCCAATCGGCTGGTCGTCCAGAAACCGCCGCCAGGGTTCGTCCACAAAGCCCTTTTCGCTCCGCGCCAGCGCCGAGATCACCAGGTCTTTGTCCTTCGGCGTCTTCAAAAACCCCACCATCAGGTTGTTGCAGGATGAAATAATGCCCGCCGGGATGAGTGAGGGACTCTGCGTCACCACGCCGAAATACGCCCCGTATTTGCGGCTATCGCGAAACATGTTGGCATACTGCTCGCTCACGCTCGGGCCCAGCCGCGCTTCGGGATCGCCGCCGTCCAGCCCGGTGAAGATGATGTTCGCCTCTTCGAACACCATGAACAAATCCGCTTCGCCGCGGTTGATCTGCCGCTCCCGCCGCGCCACCATGTCCGAGTAGATCAGCCACCCTGCCCAGCCCAGGAGCCACGCCTTGGCAAAGTTGTCCAGGAACTTGCCGCCTTCCAGGATCACCACGCCGTTGGGCCGCCCCAGGTCTTCCACGGTCTCGGTGTCAGAACCCGCGGCAAACTGCGCCGCCGGCGCGCCGCGCACCAAACTCTTCAAGCGCCACAGGATGCCTTCCAGCACGCTCCGCCCCACCTGGTCGCGCGGCGGCAGCGCTTCATACTGCCGCTCGATCTCCCGATACAGATCGTCCAGGCCTACCGCGCGACTGCGGTGCACCGCCAGACGTTGGCGCTCGTCCGCGCTCAAATTGCCCAAGGGCGTGTCCGCCGCCAAGCCCAAGGCGTGCGCTTCCAGCGCCGTGACGCGTCCCCACTGCGGCGAGGCGCGCACTTCGGGATCGTCCACCATCACCCCCGCCTTGACATACACCTGCCGCAGGGCGTCCAGCAACCGGTGCTGTTGTTGCTTCTGCCCTAACTGCGCCACCGCGCCGAATATGTCCACGAACGCCTTGAGCTGCGTCTCCGGGTTGATGTAGCGCCCGATCTGCAAGGGATTCCAGCGCAGTGGCCGCACCCCGTCCGGGCGCAACTGGCGGATGTCCACCCGCCCTTCCAGCCCCGGCGCGTTGAGCAGCATGCGCCAGGCAAAGCCGAAATCCAGCACCACCACCCGCATCCCCCACTTCACCGCCATCTCATACACCATCCGCATCGTCCCCACGCTCTTGCCCCACCCGGTATCGCCCGCAAAGAGCGTGTGCATCAGCCGCGGCTTGTCCAGCCGCACGGGTGTCGTGGTCAGGTCCCCCGTCTCCGGGCTGTATTGGTGCCCCAGCACCACCTCGCCTGGCATCTGCGGGTAGAAGCCCATCCCCTCCGGGATCGGCGCGATCACCTTCAGCGTCCCCTCGCGCATGACCGCCGGCGCCACATACCCCGCTACCTTGTCCGCAGGGAGCAAAGTCGCCCCCTTCCAGAACAGCCACCCGTCAAATGGATCCACAGGGTCGCCCGCAGGTTTGGCATACGGCACCAGCGCCCGCACCGCCTCCATCACCGCCTCTTGCTCGTCCTCCGCCGGCGCCACCGTCATCACCGGCGTCGGCGTGGATTCGCCGTAGAACGCCTCGCTCACCAGCGCCGCCGCGGCCTGCGCCCCCGGTTCGCTCTCCGTGATCAGGTAGGCGCTGGTGATGAACCCGCCGCCGTGGCTGGCGGCGTTGAGCAGCCCCTCAAACCCGCGCATCACCTCCGTCAGCCGATCCGCCAGGTCATCCTCTACCTGGTAAGTGCGGTTGACGCTGATCCCCGGCGCCACGCCCAGGGTCAGCCCGGCGCCCAGCGTCTCACCGCCCATCACGCTCCGCCCCAAACCCTCCACCTCGCTCTCGCTATGCCCGCGCCCCCAGGACTGCGATTGACTGCGCGCGTAGCCCGTGGTCTCGGTCTCGGCGTGCATGCTCGTCACCACCCGGCTGTGGGCTATGCTCGTCCCGTTGGTGGTCGCCTCGCCGGTGGTATCGGCCTGGCCGTGCGTGGTCGCCTCGCCGTGGGTCTCAACATGGCTGGTCGAATTGGCAACGCCCCAGTTGGACGTGGTAGCCGTGCCCCAGTTAATACTCTCGCCCGTGGTCATCGAGCGGTTGGCGCCGAACTTCGCCCCGGCGTTGATGATCCCGATCCCGGCGGAGAAATCCAGCCCCGCCGATCCGCCCTGCGTCAGGGATTGATTGACGCCGTGCCCGACACTCGTGGTCGTGCTCCCGCCGCTCGATGTGGTCGTGCTCGTGCCGTCACTCACCGCACGGCTGATCGTCTGCGCCGTGCTCTCGGTATGCGCCCGCGACAGCGTTTGCGCCGCGCTCTGCACCTCGGTGACGCCGTCGCTCACGGACGTGCCGTTGGTGACCGAGTGCGCACGTGAATGCGTCTCCGCTTCGCCCCAGCCCTGCGTCACGCCGTCCGCCGTCCCATGCGCCCGCGTTACCGCCTGTCCGCCCCCGCCCGAGTACCCGTGCGCCAGGGCGTTGAACACCGGCAGGCTCACCGATAGGCCTATGCTCTTGCTCCCCCGCCGGCGTGAGGCAAAGTTGCTCGCCAGCCGCGCCATGTCTTCCAGGTACCGCACCAGTTCCCCCCGCGGCACGTGGTCGCTCACCACCTGGAAGACAAAGTTCTCCCGCAGTTTCGCCAAACCGCGGAACAATATCTCGTTCTGCTCCGCCGAAAGGTCATCGGCCTCTTCCGGCAGCGCCCCGTCCCGCCCGTGCGCCCGCCGCTTCACCCGCGGGTCGGGATGACCCAACAGCAACAGCGGTTTGCGCGCCGCCGAGAGAAACTCCACATACCAGCGCACCACGTCCAGCGCCGGCGGTTCTAGCTTCGACTGTGCAAACCCGGCCAGGGTCGCCGCCACCGCCGCAAAGTCCCGCTCCGCCCGCGCTATCGCCTGCGCCTTGGTCTCCGCCGTGGCCGCCGCGCCGTATAACTGCACCACGCCGATGTGTTCAGGCCGATAAATCCCGCAGGCGGCATACACCAGGTTCACCCCCGCGTTATACAGCCCGCTCACCGCTCCCCACATCTTGCCCAAAATCCCGTCCTCGCTTCCCCGCACCCGGCTCTGCGGGTCATCCGTCAGCACCGCCAACTCGCGCAGCACCGCCGCGCGGTAGTAGCGCCGCCCTTGATCCTCCACCTCGCACCAGGCGGCGTGGAAGCGTCCGTCCACCGTAGCCAGTCCGTTGTCCAGAATGCGCATCACGACCTCCGTTCCCGTGCCCGCGTCAGGATCGTGCGCGGATCACCGCCCGTGGGTGCATGCGCCAGCAGGTTCTTGAGCAGAAGCGCCCCCTGCGCCACCGGCATCCCCCACAGCGCAAAACCCACCAGCACCGCCAGGTAGTTAACTCCACCCGCAAACAGCCCATCGGTCTGGTGTTCCAGCACCCAGGTCAAGACCCGCGCCCCCAACCCCACCAGCGCATACAGGATCAGGTTCTGGATCACCTCCCAGGCCGTTTCGTCCGGGCGGTAGCGCTCCAAGCGCACCGCCAATGCGCCCACCCCGGCCAAGCCCGCCGTGAGGTAGGGCGCCGGCTGCGGCGCCCAAAGCGCCGAGAGGATCGCCAACGCTCCCGCGCCTACCAGCACCGCCCGCAGGCGCTGCGCCTGCGCGGACGCCAGCGCCCCCATCTGCCCATACAGCATCGCCAACAGCGGCACCAACGCCACCACCGCCAGGTGCTCCACCGCCACATACACCACCGCCAACAGCCCGTTGAGCACCCACACGAACGGCAGGAGCAGCGCATCCAGAACGTTCATGCCGATCCCTCCCGTTCATGCAAGTGCTCCACAGAGCGTTGACGTTGCAAACCATCCCGCAGTCCATCCGGCAGGACGTAGAGGTGCGCACCGCTCGCGCCGCACTGCGGGCAGAAGTCCGGGAGCATCACGCCCACCGGGATCACCTCCCAACAGACCTGACATACCGCCAGCCAGCGCCCAACGTGCGGGATGTGCAGCTCGCTCTCGCTCATCGGATCACCGTGGTCATCATCAGCCAGGCGTCAAACGCGCCGCCGGTCTCGACAAACGAGCGCCCTGTGGTTACCGGCGTTCCCGCCGTGGCCCCGCGCACCTTCAGGTCATACCAGCCCGGATCCTCGATCTGCGCCTTCTGGACGTTCAGCGTCCAGCGGTAGGTGTTCGAGCCATCGCACCCGCCGCTCCCGCCGCGCCACGACCAATCGGGTTTGTGCAGGTAGGCGCCGGGGTAATACCACTGCAAATCGCCCAATATCCAGTCCCGCGAGGACTGCCGCAGGGTCGCCTCCGCCATCACCCAGGTCGGCGGTTCGCAGTATGAGACGGTGTGTCGGACGCATTCGTAGATCGGGCGCTCTTTGAGGTGTCCCTTCGGGCAGTTGCGGGTGGTGTAGCCTTTGAGGTCGCAGTATTGCTCTGTGCCCGTCTGTTCGAGTTCCTCGTAGGTCACAATGGTCGGCCCAATCGTCAGTTCAAAGCGCAAGTCCGCGCCGCGCTTCTCCGGGTCTTGTCCCACCACCAGCACCTTGGCCGGCGCTACCAGCGCGGCTTTGGCGCTGATCGCGCCGCGGGTAACCGTGGGTGCCGCACAGGACGGACTGCCCGGTACCTGCGGCGTGGGACGCATCAGTGCCACTAACTCCGGCGGACAGCCCGCCGGGGAGTTCGCGCAGTTGCCGTAGAGCAGGAACGTCAGATAGAGCGCTTTGTCGTTCTTCATCGCGTTCCAGAGGATTTGGAAAATGCGAAAGGCATCGCCACCCGCTAACACCGATCCGATAGCGCTTTTGTCGCCCTTCAGAATGGCATCGGCGATCTCCGTGGTGAAGTATTTCTCCAGTCCCAAACCGCGAAAAATCGTGCCGATAAACTCCGCCGGCGTAATGTGTCCGCCCGCCATACCGCCCAAGACGACTAACTTGTCGCCTTCCATCAGCGACAAGCGGCTGGACGCATCCAACAAGCCCGACTCATAGGGATTGACCGCCATGAAAAACAGCGTGGTGGCGCTCGGCATCAGCACGGTCTCCCCGTTCGGCAGGGCATACATGTGATACGTGGCCGTCCCGTCCACAAACGGCAGATCGGGCATCCAGTCCACCGGTACCTTCTGCACCCCCAAGTCCACCACGCCGGGACGCAGGTTGCCGTTCTCGTCAAAGAAATCGCCCCAGTCTGCTTGGGCCGGCTTGACCAACCCAACGCACAGCACAACCACCAGGATCAAGACAAACAGCGCCTTTCTCATGGGTTCGCCTCCAATGCCTCAACTTCCTGCGGCAGAAGCACGTGGTCAAAGCGCCAGGCGTCGCCCTCGCGCACCACGGCTACGTGAAACTCGCCGGGCTTGGTCTCGCCCGTGTTCAGGTCTTTGGCCGTCCCGCTCACCTTCCACACCTGCCGCCCATCCCCGAAGTCGCGCACCAGGACGGCTTCCTGCGCCTCATAGCCCAGGCGCTTCTTGTCCCGCAGGACGTTCGGCCAATACACCTCGGCCATGAGGTGGGCGTAGGCGCAGCCGTTGGTGTCCTCACCGCCCGCCAGGTCGCACAGCCGCGCCACCCAGGCGTCCTGTCCCTCGCTCACGTCCATGGACAGGAACGCGGTCAGGGCGGCCACCGCCGTCTCCCGTCCGTCCGGGATCGGCGTGGGTGTGGGCGTGGGTGTGGGCAGCGTCAGGAACGTGCGCACGCCCCACCAGCCGCCGCCGAGGACGAGGACGATCACCGCCAAAACGCCGAGGATTTTGCCCAGGGTTGAGAGTTTGATCTCCACGCGACACCTCCGGTTAAACAAAATCGGCTCTCCCGCTTGGGAGAGCCGGTTAAATGCCAACAGCGCTCTCACGCTTTGGGCTTTCGCCCGGGGGCCACCTGCCCCGCTCGCGTATGAGTTTAATCAAGTCGCGATTCGCCTGTCAAGCCACCTTGCAAAATTGTTAGGCCGCTGTTAGGTCAGGGTGAGGCCTGCGCCGGACGCTTGGGCGGTGGGAGATCACAGAGCGGATCTTCAACCCAGTAATACCAAGTCTCGTTTTCGAATTGCCACCACAGCGCATCTATCAAGTTCAGATTGTCAGGGGCAATCATTCCCTTGAAACCATGGACAGCAATCTCCGCCATTGGTGTGCCTGGTCTAAAACGTGCATAGTAAATACGCAGAGTCGGTGCAACAATCTGATAGGGCACAAACCAATAGAGCACTCCAAGTCGGCAAGCATACCTGAGTTTCCATTTCCCCGATTGGTAGTTCTGCTCCTCCAACTTCGTCCACCCCGCAAACCGATCCTGCCACAGTTCGCGGAAGGTCAAGCCTTCGGGCGGCAGACTGCGGGCATAGCGCGGGTCAATCTGCATGGGCTGGTTGGATTTGACGAAATAAAAATACGCACCCAGCGCCAGCACACCCACCAGACCCACCAGCACCGCCGCGACCAGGATTTTGGTCAGCCACTCGAAAAACGTCAGCACCGCCCGAAAGGGCAGCCAGAAGAGATTGCGCGCCGCTACCACCAAGTTCGGCGTCCACACCAAGGCCGAACTGCGCCTGCTGCTTGCGGATTGGGACTTCTCGGCCTGGCTGTGACCCCTCCTCCTAGGGGTTAACCCGCAAATCCCCCTCTGCCTCCCCCCAGGGGGAATAGCCATCGCCGGCGCGCCGGGCTATGATCAAGGGTGATGGCGCAACCCCCTGCACTCACCCCCGGACAACTGGTCGTCCTCTGCGGCGGAACGGCGCTCACCGCCGCCGCTCACCGCCTCGTGGTGGCCTTGCTCGAGCGCGGCCCCGTCCACCTGCTCGATGCCGGCGTCCGCCTCCAGCCCTACCTCTTGACCCGCCTGATCCGCCAACACACGGTGGGCGTAGCGGACTGGCTCGCGCGCCTGCACCTGCAGCGCGCCTTCACCGCCCATCAGGTCGCGGCAGCCCTGGAGGCCCTGCCCACCACCGCCGTCCCGCTGGTGGTGTTGGATCTCCTGGCCTCGTTCTACGATGACACGCTCCCCCTGCCCCAGGCCCAGGTGCTGCTGCAGCGCAGCCTGACCCAGTGCGAGCGGTTGCGGCAAGGCGCACCCCTGGTGCTCACCCTGACCCCGCCGCCACACCCCGCCCGCCGCCCGCTCCTGGACGCCGTTTGCCGCCGCGCCACTGCGCTCTTCCTCGACCCCGAGCCCACCCCCCTCCCTACCCAACTTCCCCTCTGGTGAGGTGATCCTATGGGACGCACCGTACCGACCATCACCCAAACCCTCAACGAGACCGAAGCCCTGCTCCAGCGCTTCCGCCGCACCCTGCGCCGCGGCGATCAGATCCTCCTGGATGACCTCCTGGCCTCCGCCCACCGTCACATCGCCGCCATCGCCGAAACCCAGGCCCTGCTCCCCTTCGAGGGGGCGCTCCTGGCCATCCTCCTGGAGCAGGCGCGCCGCCTGGCCCAACTCGAGCAGCGCCTGAGCGACCTCGAGCAGGCTTGGTCCGCCCATGAACCACGCGAGCCGTGAGCACCTCGGCTGGCTGCTGGACGTCTACCTGCGCCCCGATGGGACGCTGGTGGGGTGGCTGTTGAACGACGACGGCCAACATCATCTCCTGGCCTGGGATTTCCCGGTCACTATCTACCTCGAAGGCTCACCCACGCACCTGCGTCAGGTCTGGCGCACGCTGACAGACCCCAACCTCCACAAAGCCCGCGTGGTGCGCCAGGACATCTACGGTCACTCCCACACCCTGCTCGCCCTCACCGCCCCCTCCCCGGGGCAGGCGCAGGCGCTCTACCACCACCTCCAGCGCACCTTCCCGCACCTCGACGCCTACGACGCCGATCTGCCGCTGGGGGTGCAGGTCATGGTGCGCACCGGCGTGCCGCTCCTGGGACGCTGCCGCTTCCGCCACGATGGACAACATCTGCTGGAGATCAACTCCCTCGCCTCGCCCTGGGACTTGGATCCCCCTCTGCCACCCCTGCGCCTCCTGCGGCTCTATCCCGACCGCGATCCGACCCTCGCCCCGCCCCAGGTGCTGCACCTCGAATTCGCCACCTACCACTACCGCCTGCCGCTCCGGCCGCTGCGCCCGTTCCTGATCAACCTGCAGGCGATTTGGGCGCGCTGCGATCCCGACCTCATCCTCAGCGATCACGGCGATGCCTGGTTTTTCCCCTTCCTGCAGCAAGCCGCGCCCCAGTTCAACCCCAACCGCGATCCGACCCTGGGGGTGCAGTTCCGCCGCGAACGCACGCTCTTCGCCTACGGCCAGGTGCTCTACCGCGCTCCCCAAGCCCACCTGTGCGGGCGCTGGCACATTGACCGCCGCAATGCCGTGCTGTTCAGCGAGATCGGCCTGGACGGGGTGTTCGAACTGGCGCGCGTGACCGGCCTGGGGGTGCAGGACGCGGCGCGCAAGTCCCCTGGCGCCGGCATCACCGCCCTGCAGATGCAAACCGCCCTGCGCGAGCGCATCCTCGTTCCCGTGGCCAAGCCCGAGGCCGAGACCCCGCGCACCCTGCCCCACCTGATCGCGCACGACCGCGGCGGGTTGATCTACCAACCCCTGCTCGGCGTGCACACCCAGGTGGCCGAGATCGACTTCACCTCAATGTACCCCGCGATCATGGTCAACGCCAACATCTCCCCCGAAACCCTGGGCCACCCCGATGCCCCGCCGGGCTTGATCCCGCGCACACTGCAGCCCCTCCTCCACAAGCGCTTGGCGCTCAAGCGGTGGCTGCAATCCCTGCCGCCCCAGGACTGCCGCGTCCCCACCCTGCGCGCCCGCCAGACCGCGCTCAAGTGGCTGCTGGTGGTGTGCTTCGGCTACCTGGGCTACAAGAACGCCCGCTTCGGTCGCGTGGAGTCGCACGAGGCAGTCACCGCGCGCAGCCGCGAGTTGCTGCTCCAGGCCAAAGCCCTCGCCGAGGATCTCGGCTTCACCGTCTTGCACATGTACGTGGACAGCCTGTTCGTCCACCACCCCGATGCCCACACGCCGGACGCGCTCACCCCACTGCTGGAGGCCATCGAACGGCAGACCGGCATCCCGGTCGCCCTAGAGGGCATCTACCGCTGGCTGGTCTTTCCCCCGGCGCGGCGGCATCCAAGCCTTGCGGTCGCCAACCGCTACTTCGGCGTCTTTACCGATGGGCGGATCAAGGCACGTGGGATCGCCCTGCGCCGCCACGACACCCCGCCCTTCGTCGCCCAGACCCAGGCCGCCCTGCTCCACCTCCTGGCGCAGGCCGAGCACCCCACTCAGCGGGTAGCCGACGCCTGGGACTGGGTAGCCCAGCAGATCGCGCGCCTGCAGCGGCACGAGGTGGACGTGGCCGACCTGCGCATGGCGGTGAAACTGAGCCGGTCCCCCTCAGCCTATCGCCATCCCGGCCCGGCGGCATGGGCGGCGTGGCAGCTCGAAGCCCAAGGCACTGCACCGCGCCCCGGCATGCGCTTGGGCTTCTGGTTCACCCGCCAGGGCATCCGCGTGACCCCACCCGCGCCGGATGAGGTGGACTACGATCGCTATGCCCGCCTGGTGTGGCGGGCTGCCGCTGAAATCTTGGAGCCGCTCACCCCGCTTCCGCCCAACCGTCAACCCAGGCTACCGCTGCTCGGGCGTAGATCGCCGATCCAGTGCGCCCAGGTTGCGCCCAGCGCTTGCAAGGCGTTGACCAGCTGCTGATCGGCGCTCCACAGGTC
>Ga0272449_1003394_pt1 | contig 13769 bp, 9 predicted proteins | sample YNPCB0241_FD_198679 | JGI IMG/M metagenome (GOLD analysis project Ga0272449, IMG submission 198679) | Hot spring sediment microbial communities from Yellowstone National Park, WY, United States - YNP-CB-024-1 | ecosystem: Environmental > Aquatic > Thermal springs > Hot (42-90C) > Sediment...
CAGCAACTTTCTAAAGATCAACAGATAGAAGAGAGTATGACAAATGAAGTTTTTAACGATGTTAATGCTGTTCTGTCAAACAACTCGTCAAAATCAACATTAATTTTGCCTTGTAACGCAACTATTGACTCTAGTACAATTATTGGTGATACAATTATTTATTCAATTACTTATAATGGATTGAGTTGTAATGGCAAATTCAATAGAACAGGGAATGTAATTGTAAAAAGAAAAATTAATGAGCCTTGGAAACAAGCAGGAGCAAAAGTCATTGTTAAATACAATAATCTCGTTATCACAAGGGTTTTAACCAATAAAACATTTACTTTAAATGGTACAAAAACATTTCAAAATGTATCTGGAGGAACATTGGCAGAACTTGAAAGCGGGAACATAACATCATTAGTACATAAAGTTACAGGAAGTATGCTAGTTACTTTCGAAAATAATTCTACTCGTACTTGGAATATTGCAAGACAACGCACTTTTACAAAAACTCAAAACGGCTTAGTTTTGACAATAGATGGATTTGGAACATCGGGTAATTATACGAATTTAGTTGTTTGGGGTACAAATCGTCATGGTGAAGCCTTTTATACAAGAATAACACAAAGTATTGTTTTAAGAGAAGCATGCAGTTGGGATCCTGTTGCTGGTGTTAGAATTCATGAAATACCTTCTGATAATAAATCTGCTACAATTACATTTGGTTATAATAATAATAATCAACCTATTTCAAACGGAGAATGTCCTACACGTTATAAAGTAGATTGGGTTAAAAATGGTAAATCAGGAACAATCTTTTTGTCATTATAGTATTAAAATGTTTTTTTTGAAAGAGGGGGACTTGATATGAGTTCCCCTTTTTTGTTTTTTGCTGAACTTTAAAAAGCATGCAAAAAAAGTATTAAAAGTATTACCTTTGTGAAAAAGTCTATAAAAAAGATACATATGAAAACCAAGCAAGAAATAGTAGAAAATTGGTTACCTCGTTATACGGGCCGTCCTTTAAATGAATTTACACCTTATATTTTGTTGACTAATTTTAATTACTATGTTGAATTATTTGCAAAATGGCATAATGTGCCAATTGTTGGTTTAGATAAAAATATGCCTAATGCAAGTGCAAATGGTATTACAATTATAAATTTTGGAATGGGTAGTCCAAATGCAGCAACAATAATGGATTTGTTGAGTGCTGTATCTCCGAAGGCGGTTTTATTTTTAGGCAAATGCGGGGGTTTGAAAATGAAGAATAAATTAGGTGATCTTATTTTACCAATAGCAGCTATTAGAAGCGAAGGAACATCTAATGATTACTTACCGCCTGAAATACCAGCTTTACCTGCTTTTTCGCTGCAAAGAGCTGTGTCTTCGACAATTAGAGACCATAATAGAGATTACTGGACAGGTGTTGTATATACGACAAACAAAAGAGTATGGGAATATGATGAACGCTTCAAAGCATATTTAAGTAAGACTCATGCTATTGCAATTGATATGGAAACTGCTACTATTTTTGTGGTTGGTTTTGCTAATGGTATACCAAGTGGTGCTTTACTACTTGTAAGCGACCAGCCAATGATTTCGACTGGAATAAAAACAGAAGAATCTGATAGATACGTAACTCAAAAATTCGTAGAAGATCATTTACGCATTGGTATTGATGCTTTGATAGAAATTAAAAATGAAGGTAAATCGGTTAAACATCTACGTTTTGATGATTGATTATGTCAGTGTTAACTTATGAACAAATAATAAGCGATCTAAAAAAGAAAATATATAGACCAATATATTTTCTTATGGGCGATGAGCCTTATTTTATTGATGAAATAAGCAATTATATTGAAGAAAATATTTTAAATGAAGCAGAAAAAGCTTTTAATTTAACTGTTGTTTACGGAAAAGATGTCGATGTTCCGACTATAATCTCACTTGCACGAAGATATCCGATGATGTCGAATTACCAAATAGTTATTGTAAAAGAAGCACAGGACATTAAAAATATTGATGTTAGCGAAATTGGCAAAAAGCCGAATCCGTTACTTCTGTATGCCCAGGATCCATTAGATTCAACTATTTTAGTTATATTATACAAAGGAAAGAAATTAGAAAAAAATAAAAAACTGTATAAAGCTATCAATCAAAAAGGCGTTATTTTTGAGTCAAAGAAAATTTACGAAGATAAAATACCTGCTTGGATAATTAACCAGTTTAAAATATATGGTAAGACAATTGAACCTCAAGCTGCAAATTTAATGGCTGAGTATACAGGAAATAATCTTGCTTCAATTGTTAATGAAGTTAATAAAATTAATATTTTTCTTGAAAATGAAAACCACATAACTACTAGCTACATTGAAAAATTAGTTGGTATTAGCAAAGAATTTTCCATTAGTGAATTAATAAAGGCTATTTCGCAAAAGAATATTTTACAGGCAAATAAAATAGTTATCCATTTTACAAATAATTCAAAACAATATCCTATTCAACAGACAATAACATTATTATTCGATTTTTTTCAGAAAGTATTATTATACAAGGATATTCAAAAATTATCCGATCAGGAAGCAGCAGTTAAATTAGGGATCAATGTATTTTTCATTAAGGATTACAAAAATTGCTCAAAAAATTTTTCAAGGCAACAAATAATAGATATTATAAGCTTATTAAGAGAATACGATTTGAAATCAAAAGGAGTTAATAACAATTTTGAGCCTCACGAATTATTAAAAGAACTTATTTTCAAAATTTTTCACTCTGTTGACGTTTTTTGAAATATTATTTTTTTAAGACTCAAAATCATTTTCAAGCATTTTTAAGTGTTGTAATTTATTTTAAAATTATATTTATTTTTGTATATACATTTAATTTATGGAAGAGCAATTGAATGATCAATCAATATTAAAAATTTTATCGGAACCATTTTTAAATTCTCCTATTGAGTTGGAGTCTTATAAGGTTTTAATAGGTGCGAATTATTTTAGTGGTGCTCAAGTAGTAAGGTTCAGGTTGAAGCTAAATGAATATGATGAAGTGCCTACAAACACTATAGAAGGGTTTAATGATGCCGTTAAAAATCTTATACCAAGCCTTGAAGAACATCATTGCTCGTTAAAACAAAGAGGTGGACTATTTATTAGAATGGAAGAAGGCACTTTGCTCGGTCATGTAATGGAACACGTTGCTATAGAATTACAAAACCTTGCAGGAATGCATATTGGCTTTGGCAAAACACGAGAAACCAAAGTAAAAGGAGTTTATAACGTTGTTATACGTTTCATCGATGAATATGCGGGAATTTACTCAGGAAGGATGGCTATACATATTTTAAACTCAATACTTACAAAACAACCTGTAGATATAAATCAAATAATAAATAACCTTATACTTATTAGAGAGAAGAGAATGCTTGGTTATTCGACACAACAAATAGTAAATGAGGCTAAACAACGTGGAATACCAGCTATTAGACTCGATAAATATAATCTTGTACAACTTGGAACAGGTTGCTATAGAAAAATTATTCGTGCAACAATAACTCAAAATACTAGTTATCTTGCGGTAGAGAACACCGATGATAAATACATGACTTATAAAATGCTTGAAGAAATGGGTGTTCCTGTTCCAAGGCGAATAACCACAAATAATATAAACGAAGCACTTGCTTTTTTCCACGAAATAAATAAGCCTTTAGTTATAAAACCTTCTAAAGGATACAGAGGAAAAAGGGTTAATGTACATCTCGATACGGAAGAAAAGATTATAAAAGCTTTTTTTTGGGCAAAGTCGTATACCGATGATGTAATAGTTCAAGAATTTATAAAAGGTGATACTTTTAGAGTTTTGGTAATAAATGGAAAATATGTTGCTGCTGCTCGCTTAATAGCTCCTTTTGTTGTAGGTGATGGAGTTAAAACTATTAAAGAACTAATAGATGAGTTAAATGCGTTGCCAGAAAGAGAATTTGGCGATAAAGGTAAGCTTTCAAAAGTAGAAATTGATGAAGATACAATAAAGATACTCGATATAAAAGGTTATAAGTTAACATCAGTATTAGAAAAAGATAAAAAGATATATTTAAGAAATTCTGGTAACATGCGTTTAGGGGCTTCATCGGTTGATGTTACGGACATTGTAAATAAAAACACTATTTTCGTATGTGAACGGATAGCCAAAATATTGAATCTTGATGTTACTGGTATTGATATTATTTCAGAAAATATTGCTCAACCGTTGCACGAAAACGGTGGTAAGATAATAGAAATAAATGCTGCCCCTGATTTTAGAATGCATATTAATCCGACTGTTGGTCAGCCAAGAAATGTGGCTAAAGATTTCGTTTCAATGCTTTTCCCTGAAGGAACTCCAAGCAAAATACCAATAATATCTGTAACAGGTAGCAAGGGTAAAACATTATTAACCGAATGGTTGAATTTTACTTTTTATAAAAAAGGCTATTTACCTGGTTTGTTCAATAGAAAAGGTATTTTTATAAATAATCAATTTTTACAATGGGCAGATATAAATAATAGTCACAATGTTAGTATTTTATTAAAGGATCCTTCGATAAATATTTCAATTGTTGAAATTCCAGTTGAAAGTATACTTGAATATGGTTTGGGTTATAAAACAGCTGATATTGGAATTTTTCTAAATTTATATGAAAATGAAAAGTATCTTGAGTTTGACCACATAAGAGACCTTGATGATATTGCTTATGCAAAATCGGTTGTTTTAGAGGAGGTTGAACCTAATGGTTTTGCAATATTAAATGCTGATAACGAATTTATTTTGGATGCTCAAAGTAGAATTATATCTAATTTAATGTTCTTTTCGGTAGACATAAATTCAAGAAATATTCGTAATCTAATAGACAAAGGAAAAATATGTGCTGTAATAGATAACGATAGAATTATTATTTATGACAAGCGTGATAGAATAATAGCTTGTTATTTAGATGAGATTCCTGATATTGACATAAATGAAGATTATGAAAAACATGTACTGTTAGCTTATTGTTTAACTCTTTATGCTTTAAAATGGCGCGAAGTGGATATAAGGGAGCAGTTAAGGATAATTTCTGAAAATTATTCTAAATTTACTGATAATTAAATATATCCGGCAATTTTATAGGTTATAAATCCTATAAATTCATGTATGAGCTTTTCCCATGATTCTAAGGCGTTTATATTTGGTAAAAGTAAATGGTCGAATGTGTATTTTCTTTTGCCTGCATAACGTTCGGCAGGATAATAATCGGCATATATGCCTTGCTTTTTAAAACAAGCCATTGCTCTTCTCATGTGAAAAGCAGATGTGACAATAAGAACTTTTTTTGCAGAATCTTTTTTTATTATTTGTGCAGAATATTTTGCGTTCTCGTATGTGTTTTGCGATTCTGATTCGAAAATCATATCATCTGTATAAAGCCCGATGTCGGTTATATAATTTTTTAAAAAATCTGCTTCTTTGCCTATTGTTTTTAGCAATGAACCGTCGCCACCACTAATTAGAATTTTTTTACCATAACCTTTTTTATAAAGTTTAATTGCTTGCATCAATCGGTCTATACTTTTATTGACACCTATTTGATTGTTTTTACTATCGTAATAGCTCATCATTCCGCCTAAAACAACAATATAGTCGTAATCTTTTTTTAAGTTTTCTATCCTTACTGGTGGAACTTCCCATAAACGCATTACTTCGTCAACGATAAATGAATTTGAAAAAAGATATAATAAAATTGTTGAAATTAGTAATAATACTTTCGTTTTTTTCGGTTTTTTTGATAATACTGCTAATAAAAGTAAGAAGAAAATCCATGTTATAGGAGAAAATATAAATGCTAACAGTTTGGATGCAATAAAAAATACTGTATCCATTTTTCAATACATTTTTTTTAGTTGATTTAATAATTCTAAGTTTTCATTTAATGTTTTTGCTGTTAATAATTTTATTCTCCATTCTCTGGAGTTTTCTAATCCTTTAAAATAGTTTACGTAATGTCTTCTCATGCTTAATATACCTTTGTATTCACCTTTGTCTTCAATAGCTTTAAAAAGATGCATTTTAGCTATTTCTATTTTTTCGTATAAAGAAGGTTCAGGAAGTAATTTTCCTGTTTTTAGATAGTGTTTGATATGTTTAAAAATCCATGGTCTGCCAATGCTACCACGTCCGATCATTATTCCATCGACGTTGTATTTTTCGAAGTGTTGTTTAGCTTGTTCGGGTGTAGTTATGTCACCATTGCCTATGATAGGTATTTTAATGATTGGGTTATTAGCTATTTCGCCTATGAGTGTCCAGTCGGATTTACCACCGTACATTTGGCTACGTGTGCGTCCGTGTATGGTTAAGCCTTGTATTCCTATTTCGTTTAAAAGTAAAGCTACTTCTACTATATTTTTAGAGTTTTCGTCCCAACCTAAGCGAGTTTTAACTGTAACAGGTATTTTAACTGTATCAACGATTTTTTTGGTAATTTCTATTAACAACGGTACATTACGTAACATTCCGCTTCCTGCTCCGCGATTGACAATTTTTTTTACTGGACAACCAAAATTTAGGTCAATAAAATCGGGGTTAGCTTGTTCAACTATTTTGGCTGCTTCTACCATTCTATCTACTATGTGTCCGTATATTTGAATGCCTATTGGTCTTTCGTATTCATAAATTTTTAATTTTTCTAATGTTTTTTTTGCTTTATAAACTAATCCGTCGCTTGATACAAATTCTGTGATAAAAACATCAACTCCACCAATTGTTTTACATATATAACGAAATGTTGAATCTGTGACATCTTCCATTGGAGCAAGAAATAAGGGATATTCGTCAAGTTTTAAATTAGCAAAGTTTCGTTTCATTTAATATTTTTTCAAAGATATAAACAAAAAATAAAATTTACCTCCGACTTCAACGATTTTTATTTGTAATGTGATGATTATCAAAGTAATGAATTTTTATTAGATACTTTATTTTAAATAGGTTGTCTTTTAGGTTTATATTATAAAGAATACAACAGTTGAGGTATAAAGTTTATAACAACATCGTATTTTCAAAATTGAGACTTTTGAAAAACTTGTAGGTTTTTGAAGTAAGAAATTATTTTGGTTACAAAAGACTTTTCCTTTTTTTCATTGCAGTCTCCTTCCTTTTCACGTCATTGCGAGTCCCTATTTCCCGTCATTGCGAGTCTCTTTCTTCCTGTCATTGCGAGTTCCTTTCTTCCCGTCATTGCGAGGAGCGAAGCGACGAAGCAATCTCCACTGACGTTCCACCCCGTCATTGCGAACCGAAGGGTTGGCAAGTGTGTTGGCGTGAAGCAATCTCCCCGTTGCACATCCCTTTTAGTGTTAAGTGTTTTGAGGAGATTGCTTCGCCTGATTGCCATCAGGCTCGCAATGACGCCCATTCACGTCATTGCGAGGGCGCAGCCCGAAGCAATCTCCTCGTTGCACATTCCTGTTGGTGTTAGGCGTTCTGGGGGGATTGCTTCGCTCACTGCGTTCGCTCGCAATGACGCAATGGGGTTGTTCGCTTGCAATGGCGCACAAAAACATCGTTAATTGCCTTGCAAAGGTTTTAATGTTTATTTTTACCTTGGATAGAATAAACGTTTTTGCAAGTATGTAAAGCTTGTAATTGTTTACATATAAAATTTAGTATAACTTTGCTTTTAAATGGACACTAACGATTATCCCATATTATCTCGAATTAATAATCCGGATGATTTAAAAAAACTTAACTTTAATGAACTACTTGATTTGTGCAAGGAATTGCGCAATTTTATTATTGATTCTGTATCGTGTAATCCTGGTCATCTTGGAGCAAATTTAGGGGTAATAGAACTAACAGTAGCTTTACATTATATTTACAATGCTCCTTACGATAAAATAATATGGGATGTAGGCCATCAGGCTTATGCTCATAAAATATTAACCGAACGAAGAGATAGATTTCATACAAATCGCAAGAAAAATGGTATAAGTGGATTTCCAAGTCCTAAGGAGAGTCGTTATGATGCTTTTGGTGTAGGGCATTCTTCTACTTCTATATCTGCTGCTCTGGGAATGACTATTGCCGACAGATTACAAAATATAACAGATAGACATATTATAGCAGTAATAGGTGATGGGAGTATGACTGCAGGAATGGCTTTCGAAGCTTTAAATAATGCAGGCTCTTTAAAAGCTAATATTACTGTTATTCTGAACGACAATAGGATGTCTATAAGTCCTAATGTTGGCTCTTTAAGTGAGTATTTAATTGATATAGCAACATCAAAAACCTATAATAAAGTTAAAAACGATGTATGGCGTATTCTGGGAAAGATAGAAGGTGCTCAACAAATAGTTCAAAAAATAGATAATGCTATAAAAAGTTTAATTTTGAGACATAGCAATTTGTTTGAATCACTTGGTTTTAGGTATTTTGGTCCTGTTGATGGTCATGATTTGCTTCATTTAATTAATGTTTTAAATGATTTAAAAAATATTCCTGGTCCGAAATTATTACACATACAAACAGTTAAAGGCAAAGGTTTCAAAAAAGCAGAAGAAGACCAGGTAACTTTTCATGCACCAGGAAAATTCGATAAAATTACTGGACAACTTATAATAGAGAACAAAGATAAACCGACACCGCTTAATTATCAGGATATTTTTGGCTATACTCTTGTTGAGCTTGCTAAACAAGACAACCGAATTGTTGGTATAACGCCTGCTATGCTTACTGGTTGTTCTATGCATATTTTTCAGGAATATTTTCCTGAAAGGACTTTCGACGTTGGGATAGCCGAACAACATGCTGTCACATTTTCTGCGGGTTTAGCAATAGCCGGGATGAAGCCTTTTTGCAATATTTATTCAACTTTTATGCAAAGGGCATACGACCAGGCTATTCACGATGTTATAATTCAGGATTTACCGGTAGTATTTTGTCTTGATAGAGGAGGGCTTGTAGGTCAAGATGGTATAACGCATCAAGGAGTGTATGATATTGCTTATTTTAGATGTATACCTAATATAACAATTGCTGCTCCAAAAGACGAAATAGAACTTCGTAATATGATGTATACTGCTTCAAAATACGAACATCCTATTGTAATAAGATATCCTCGTGGAAAAGGTTTACATATTGACTGGCAAAAACCTTTTGAGAAACTCGAAATAGGGAAAGGAGAAATACTAATTGAAGGTAAAAATATTGTCATACTTGCACTTGGACATCCGGTTAATTTTGCATTGAAAGCAGCAAAGATTTTAAAAGACAAGAATATTGATATAGCAGTGTATAACATGCGTTTTGCTAAACCAATCGATTGTCAACTGATTGATAAAGCTTGCAAAGAATATAGCATTATTATTACAATCGAAGATGGCACAATTGTAGGAGGATTTGGTTCAGCAGTTATAGAGTACATGCAAGATAAAGATTATAAAAATAAATGCATTAGATTAGGAGTGCCGGATAAATTCATTGAACATGCAACCCAATTAGAACAATACGAAATGTGTGGTTTCAATACTGCTTCAATTGTTAATCTTATTGAAGAGTTATGGCTTAGGAATAATTTTTAGAACAACACTACCAGCATTTTTCTCTATAGTAGCTTTTATAATAATTTTAACACCTGCTAAATTTGCATCACAGTTATCAGTAGTACTTAAAATTATATATTCATACTGCTTAATTTCATTAGTTTGATTGGTAGATAAAAAAGTTTTAAAGCAACTTTTTTGTAAACAATCGTTTAATAATGATTTTAATTCTTCTAATTTAATTAATGCGTCGTGAGAAGTACCTTTAAAATATATTCCGCTGTAACCATTTTTTGAGTGAATTGATACTGTTGAAAGTTCCTTTAATTGTATGTTACAATGATATTCATCTGGTATTAGAGCATTTATTCTTTCTCCTTTAATAGATTCAAAGTTATTAGTAGCTGCGTTAATTATACTTGTCAAAGCTTGACAGAAAGAGTAAGGTTCTTCAACAACAAAATCTTCGAAATTAGCTTCTTCAATAAATTTGTCGTTGTCCCATTTTCCTTTTTCTTTGTAAGTAGCAGAATAATATTGGGTTCCTAAACCGTGACGTCGTCCGTCTTTAAATTCACCGATATATTTTGTACCGTCAGTTCGTTCAAATTTCCCTATGCCATTAAATTTGTTGTTTTTAAAGTACCCAGTGTAAATATTTCCATATTTATCTGTAAGTTTTCCGAAACCTTCCATGTTTCCATTAACAAATTCTCCTACGTATAAGCTCCCGTCATTAAATACATATGTTCCTTTACCATCTTTACAATTTCCAGATATGCAACCTGTTTTGTTTTGTGAGAATAAAAAAGTTGTTATAGGTAAAAACACCATCAAAAAAGTTACCTTCATAAACATTTTAAATGTTATTTTCTTTCAAGTGGTGGTATTATTTCATTTTTCTTTATATTTTGCTTAAATTCTTCTGGATTAATTTCTATTTTTTGGGTTGGTTTAGATGTAGTAGGCATTGGTAGCATAGCTGGTGGGAAACGATTTACATTTTTAGAAATTAGATTGCCATTTTCGTCGTATTCATCTGCCCTTTGAGCAACAATTTGCCATGTAAAAGGTACATTAGATTTACCGTTGTTTAATTCTACGACTTCAAAACCGTCTTTTGATTTGTTGGTAACGTAAACACCATTGCATTCGCCTTCTAATTGGATGAAGACTTTTAATGGATGCTGTTCATCTACTAAAATGTTTTTGGATAATATAGGGTCAATTTTGATGTATGCTTTACCATCTTTTAATTGCGCATGACCGAAATCCATAAACAATATTTCTGGTGCTTCCGGACAACTCATTATAACTTTATTGCCTTTTGTGTCGGTTACTATTGTACTGACAGTTCCGGTTCCAACAATTTTTCTGGCAGTACCACCACCATCTTTTGCTGCCACATAAGCATAAGTTGAACCATCGGCGTGTGCAAAGTATCCGCCTCCACTGTTATTTACATTGTTGGTGTTTTTACCGTAAACACCTATTATTGTACCTGTAAAAGCTCCACCAGAACCACCTGTAAGGTAAGAAAGATATGATACGTTATTTCCGCCACCGACTACACCAGTGCCTTGACTATGGTTGTTTATACTATTTATTGCAAAACCATCTTGTTGTGAAGTTATTGCAATAATGGCATCACCGGAACCTGCTCCTGATGTAGCAGAATTATAAGCAATTAAAGCTGTTCCATTTGCATTGGCGTTAATTGAATAAACACCTGCTGCACCTGTTCCGCTTTGATTAGTATATCCAACAACACCTTTTCCGTTTCCAGTTCCGGCATTTGCAGAATTATAACCGATAATTGCTGAACCTTCGCTGTTATCATTTAATCCATAAACTCCTGCTGCAGCACCTCCACTTTGCGAACATTGACCAAAAACTCCTGTTCCATTTCCTGTTCCAGAACCTGCTGCATTTATTCCAACGACACCGTCGCCATCTAAATTTTGATTTTGTCCTTGAACACCGGCGTAAGTTGAATTATTTGCCATTCCAAGAACACCTCTTGTTGCGGTACCGCCTTCACCTCTAACTCCTGCAGAACTAGTTTGTAAAGAGTAACCATATACTCCGGCTCCAGTACCTGTATTTGTTAGTGCATTATTCATACCTGTTACTCCAAAACCATTTATTTGGTATGTATAACCATTAACAGCATCAGGATAAGAACTATTTCCATGAACTTCAAATACATCTGTTGCATATATAAGTGAATTTCCATTTATTAAAACATTGCCGCTTGATAAAACACGCATTCTTTCTTGATTATTTGTTCTAATAATTAAATGTTGTGCATCAGTTGTTCCTAAAAAATCATTTGTTGGATTTGTTCCGCTATTTCCGTTTAATAGCCAGGGTCTCAAATTTGAATCAAATATTTTAATCCATTTATTATTATTGCCATCCCAGTAATAATAACCCGGTGTAACATCGTTTTGGGTTGCGGTATTATAAACCAACAAACTTGGTGCAGGTGATGAAATAGGGCTTGGCGATGTTGTTTGAGTTAGCGACACTCTTGGGATTAAGATTCCCTTATTAGTAAAATCAACATCCAAGGCGGCAGAAGAACTAGGAGCATTACCAGTAGAATTTATTGCCACCTGTGATTTTACAATAGTTGCTCCTAATAACAAAAATACACCTAATAATAAACATTTCTTTGTTTTCATAGTTTATTGTTTTTTTATAATAATCTATTACTAGAAACTTTAAAAATTTGAGTTGTATAATTTAGAGCAATTTCAAATGCTCCAATACCTTTACCTTTTAAAGAGGATATTGTCCAATCGTAGCTAAAAGATACGCCTACATTATATGATTTTATACCAACTTCTGCAATGACAGCATCTTTATTTCTGTAATGAAACCCTGCCCATATTTTTTGAATATTTCCTCCTTTCATAGAAGATTTAGTAATATCAAAAATTCCTCTTAGCGACATTCGCAATTGAGTTGATTGTCCTTGTTGCATGTATAGAATTACAGGATTAATGCTAACAATAGATTTTGGGATATCGACAATACTTGATAAATGGGCAACTGAACGAATATTTAACTTATCGGAACTATTTGATGTATAAGACATTTCTGGTTTATTTAAATGGTACATAGCATAACCTAACTGAATTTTTATACCTTCCGATTTTGTTCTGCGATTATCAAAAGAATAAGAAATGCCTGTTCCAACATCTGGTTTAGTATAGCTATAATGCGAAATGTTTTCGTTTGAAGATAAATTTTGATCGTAATAATAACCATTGTATTGACTATCCCATTTCATATTATCTTCTGTTAAATGCTGGTTAAGTATTCCAGCGTAAATACCACCTGAAAAAATATTTTCATCGTTTAATCTTGCATGATAAGCAATGGAAAACCCGAGCTGGTTTGTACCTAATCTAACAAAACCAGCATTATCTCTATCAATCCATAATCCTAAGCCTAAACTTCCTGCAGTTCTTGTTTGCGACGGTATTAGAAGTTCTCCTGCAAATGAATAAGTTTTATAAAGTTTTCCTAATTCTGTCCACTGATCGCGATAAATTATTCCTCCCATAAAATCTTTTTCATTCTTCCCTGCAAAAGAAGGATTTAACAAGGTTTTACTAACTTCTTGATCTACAAAATGAATATCTTGTGCATAAATTGCACATGATATTATTAAAGCTATTATTATCAAATAAAATCTTCTCATAGTTCTTATCTTATTAAGGTTATATTATCTTTTATTTCTTTTTCTGTTCCATTTATGAAAACTATCTTAAGATGGTAAGCATAAGCACCTGTATTCATTGGTTTACCTTTATAAGTTCCATCCCAGCCTATATTTTGGTCTGTACTTTCAAAAATTAAATTGCCCCATCGGTCGTATATTTTTAATAAAAATTCCTTTATACCATGACCTCTAACATATAAAACATCGTTGACTCCATCTCCATTTGGCGAGAAGATAGTAGGAATAAAGAAACAATCGTATTCGCTATTATTTATTGTAATAGCATCTGTCGAAGAACAACCATTCGCATCTGTAATAGTTACTGAATAATTTCCACTAGTTAACTGAGTTAACTGATTTTGTGTACTTCCATTACTCCACAAATAAGTATACGGTTCCTGTCCACTATTAATATTTACCGTAATTTTTCCGTCATTCAAACCTTTACAGCTTTCATCCTTCTTATCTAAAGATATATTTGGAACAAGATT
>Ga0272449_1003397_pt1 | contig 13761 bp, 15 predicted proteins | sample YNPCB0241_FD_198679 | JGI IMG/M metagenome (GOLD analysis project Ga0272449, IMG submission 198679) | Hot spring sediment microbial communities from Yellowstone National Park, WY, United States - YNP-CB-024-1 | ecosystem: Environmental > Aquatic > Thermal springs > Hot (42-90C) > Sediment...
GGGGGGTTGGGATCAGTTGTCTTATACTACCTAGTTGCCATGGGTGTTGGCAGGATAATCGTTATAGATGAAGGATTAGTGGAGTTGAGCAATCTTCAAAGACAAATCCTCTACACGGTTGATGACATAGGTAAGCCAAAAGTAACCGTTGCCTACCACAAGCTGAAAAAACTCAACCCTAATGTCGAGATAACACCGGTTCATGCGAGGATAACCGAGGAAATAATAAACGACTATGTGAAAAGCGTTGACGTCGTTGTAGACGCATTGGACAATTGGGAGACCAGATTTATTCTGGACAAGGCTTGCTGGAGGCTTGGAAAACCCCTGGTTCACGCAGGCGTCGGCGAATTCTACGGTCAGGTAACCACGATAATTCCCGGTAAAACCCCTTGTTTAAGATGCCTGTTCCAAGGGGTTGATAAGACGGAGAAGAAGCCAGTGATAGTTATGGGTCATATACCAGGCTTGTTAGGGTTGTTAGAGGTTAATGAGGTAATTAAGATAATTCTCGGTGTGGGAGAGCCATTGATTAATAAACTAGCCTTGTTCAATGCTAAAACAAATAGCATGGAAATAGTTGAGATTAAGAAGTTTGAATGCCAAGTATGTCAGGAATAGAGTTTTCAACCACCCATTTCCGGAGTTATCAGCGACACCCTGTCGCCATCTCTTAACGGGGTGGTGAGCGAGATGGTTGGGGTATCGTTCACATATGTTACAAACACAAACTGGCCTTCAAGGAACTTGGTGAAGATCCTCGGGTTAACCGTTTCACCAAGTTTTTTCAACAGGTCGTAGAGCGTCGCGTTCTCAGGTAGTTCTACCGTTATTATTGATTTCTGGGAGAACTCGCTGGCTCTTCCAAGGAAGACCACTGTTATTTTCAAAAGCCCCACCTTTATTCAATATCACGTTATCCCCCTATATTTTCCTTCACCACCACAACTCTATCCGCACTTGTGATTTCCACATCATAGTTTTCAACGAGTTTATCGTTGACGAGAACGAGAATGCTGTACCCCTCTATATCCTCCTTCAACCACTCTAACAGGTTTTTCAAAAGCGTTTTCTCAACACTAAAGCATTTCTCAGCATTATCAGGAAGTATTTTAACACAGAGCAATTCCTAAACCCTTAACCACGCTTGTTTTTAAGAAACAGATTTTCTCTCTTAAAAATGTTGAAGCACGTGAGGAGTTGGGCTCGAAAAATTATAGCAACGTTTAAAACGGTGCGAACACTCCTATGAACACAAGCCATGCAAGTATAGTTTTAGCTGTTAAGCTCAGTATAATGTACATTCTCTCGCCGTAGAGATAATTCTTCCACTTGCCAACACCCTTGTATTGTAGGAGCATGTTGAGGGCGAATATGTTGAAGACGATGAAGTATATGAAGAATATTGCGTAAACGAAGGCAGGTGGGCTGGTACCTGCCGATGAGACAGCGGCGTAGAAGTAAGCGAATAGCACGACCCATGGTACTGCACCGGTGAAGCATCCTAGTATGAAAGGAGTCCAATTAGTCTTTTCAGTATACTGGTTTAGTAGCTCCATTAAATAGCCGAACATCATTGTGATAGCGTTCAAGGCGAAAATCATCACTAGTGACCAGAAGTCGAGTACGCCGATGAATATCGCTATTAAGACTATCATCACTGAGCTGGAGAAGAAGTACTCGTACCAGCGGTAGGGGTTTATTCCCTTCTTCAGGTTTTCAACGTACTTGTTGAACTTGGGAAACGCTATTGTGAAGTGAGCGATGGCTGACATCAACGGGAATGATGCAACCAGCACGCCGAGATTGCTCAACGTGAAGAACACTTGCGGGTTTGGATAGATTCTGAAGGGTATTTGACTGACATCAAACTTCAAGTAGAAGGTGTATATGGGTCTCTCCCATTCCAGTAGTGCGCCGAGGATGAGCATTAAAACACCTGTGATGGAGTGTAGGATTCCAGCGGCAATGTTAATCCTTCTCAAATAGTTAAACGTGATAGAGGATTTAGCTATTAACTCCATTCTCTCTTTAGAATTCATGATTTCACCCTTGAAATCCCGGTATTAATTATATTGCTTTTTATATTAATTCTTAAGTTTTGGAAGAGATGTATACGAGAAAACACTTAGCGAGGTAAACGGAATATATCAGCTCAGGATCATACTAGAGGGTTTAGAACCGGACTCGATAAGCGTCGACTCCATGGAGGAGCAAATTCTGGAGCTGGTTAGACTGGCACGCTAAGGAGACATAAAACCACTCCTTGAAGGACTAGGCGGCGTATCCCTGCCAAGGCGTGCTATGTCGACTAAGAAGGATAGAACGAGGCACAGGGGGAAGGTTGGATTTGAGATCAGGAGGGATATCGAGAGAGATGCCGACTATAGGTTCTTGGTAAACAGGCTGAGACGCACAGGCTTAGATTTCGTAGTAGTCGGTGAGGGATCCTTTGCGATTCTGCTAGAGGTTGAAGACGTGTATACTGCAATAGGCATCCAAGATCGTGTCGGAGAAATACCAGTGATTTGCCGGGTTATCCCAGTAGACCTTGATATGACCCCTACGAGGAGGTAGTGGCTGAGAAAGCTACAGGAGTGGCGAACAAAAGATGCCACAGGGCAAGGCGTTCAGAGCGACCCTCATGGCAGTCTCTACTATGCCGAGACAATGCTACCAGCACACAATGGACGTCGCGAAGTTTATGGCAAACGGGATAGGCAGGTTTCCCTCACGCATCCAGGCCACACAGTTTACATTAAGGAGCATAAGGCTCCACCACATGAAGGGATATGCGAGAATAACAGTGACTACACCGGGCAAGACAATTATGCCGAGTTCATAAAAACCCTGACTCACGAGCACAGTCTATAGAGAATTATCTTACGCCTGCCCCTACTCACAGGTTCCTCGCACACCAGGCCATCCCTCATGAGAGATTTAATGGCTTTGTAAACCCCTCTTAGAGAGGACTCGGGGTTATTCCTCCATATTTCGTAAGCTGTCGCCCTGTCTAGTTTCTCGAGGGTCTTCAACACCTCCTCAGCCAGCTTGCTTCTCCTTCTCCTCGATCTAGGCTTGTAGCCGATGGTTAATACGGCGATTGAACCCTGAATAATCTTCGCTACTTGGAACCCCATTGCGGAGAGGGGCACCGTGTATATTCCCTTTCTGAGGAGGTAATTAAATGAGTCAAGGGCGTCTTCACTGGAGGCCCTTACGATCTCCACCCGATCCATGTTTTTCAAGAAGTCGGGGATTACAGCGCCCTCCGGGAATACTGCAATCACTTTCAAGTCTACTGCTAGCTCACTCCTCTCTAATTCCCTTAGTCCTTTCGCGAGGGAAAACGCTAGAACACCGGTCATTGCAGGGACGACAATGTATTCAACGCTAACCCTCTTCTCATATATTTCGAAGACAATCGTCTTCAAGCCCTCTACTGTCAACGCGCTAGTGTACTCAACGGGGACCCCCACGCTGTTTCCACACGCTGAGAGCTCTCCCCGGCTAGCCAGCTCGAATAAGTCATCAACGTCTATTTCAAGCGGTTTTTCAACGCAGTAGTGTGCTCTTACCCCGCGAGGAAGGTAGTATGAAAGAGACCTTGTGAAGCCGGGCTCGTATCGTACCTTTATTCTCCTAATCCCACTGGATGCGATGTGGCTTGAAATAAGGGCGGAGGCTCTATCCGCGTAGCTACCCGTTGGGTTAAACCGTTCGTTTTTAACGAGGACTCCGTCGAGCTCCATGATAGGCGTTAAGCCCTCTCCACGAGTATACGCGACGCGCATCTGGGGGAGGAGGCTGCCATACCTCAGTATGCCGGGTTTTGATTCATCGACTTTGAAAACGGGGGCTTCATATTCTATTACAGGTATGCCTCCGCAAAAAGGACAACTAGTTAAGTACCCCTTCTCTCCAAGCTCTCGGCCACAAACACTGCATTTTACCTTGTGTTGTTGCAAAAACAAACCCATGTCTTCCTATTTCTTGGCGAGGCTTATTAGGTACTCGTACATTTTCTTGTCCCCGGTGATCTCAGGGTGGAACGAAATAGCGATTAAACTGCCCTGCTTTGCGGCCACGCCCACTCTTCCAATTGCTGGGTGGTCTATGTAGCCCGTTATTTTCGCCGGGCTCCAAGCATCCGATATAACAGGTGCCCTTATGAACGCGGCTCTAACCTCGCCAATGTCTTCTACGTATACTGTTGCTTCGAAAGACTCGTTCTGTCTTCCAAACGCGTTTCTCGTCACCGCTACATTCATTAATCCAAGCGTGAACTGACCCGTCTCACCAACTACTCTGTCGATTACTTTCTTGGCTAGGATTATTGCCCCTGCACAAGTCCCTAGTACCGGATTCCCTTCTTCTGCATATTTTACTATGGCCTGCGAGAGTCCCATTTGCGATATCAGATTGCCAATGGTTGTCGATTCACCACCGGGTATGATCAATGCTTTGATCTCTCTCAATTGCTCGCTCCTCTTAACGTAGACCGCTTCAACACCGAGCTCTTTCAGCAACTGTGCATGCTCCAGGTAGTCGCCTTGAAGAGCTAATACACCTATCTTCACGGCTACTCACCTCTCACCTGCATCAATTGCTCTGGCTTCAAAGTCCTGATGTCAATGCCCAGCATCGCGTTCTTCTCGGACACCATTTTCTGCGCTTCGACAACGGTTTCTGGGTCGTCGTAGAAGGCTGTGGCAAGCACGATAGCTCTTGCCCTTGTAGCTGGATCGCCACTCTTGAATATACCCGATCCCACGAACACACCGTCCGCCCCGAGCCACATCATGAGCGCTGCATCGGCTGGTGTAGCTATTCCTCCCGCCGCGAAATTCACCACTGGGAGTCTGCCAAGTTTTGCGGTGAGGAGGGCCAATTCGTATGGCACCTTGTTTTCCTTGGAGTAAATCCATATCGCCTCATAGTCGCCCTCAATGTAGTACCCCCTCAATAAGGAGATATCCCTATTTACCATTTTCATGTGCCTGACGGCCTCTGCCACGTTGCCTGTTCCAGGCTCTCCCTTCGTTCTAATCATTGAAACTCCTTCATAGATTCTTCTAAGGGCTTCGGGCAGGCTTCGCGCCCCGTTCACAAAGGGCGTTTTAAACCTCCACTTGTTGATGTGTGCCTTCTCGTCAACGGGAGTTAAAACCTCGCTCTCATCTATCAAGTCCACCCCTAGCTCTTCGAGTAGCCTGGCCTCCTCTTCATGTCCTATCCTGCACTTTGCAGATACAGGGATGGTTATCGCATCCATAACGCTCTCTATGACTTTTAAATCGGCTGTTCTCGCGACACCGCCCGCCATTCTCACATCGTATGGTAACTTGTCTAAAACCATCACGCCCACTGCACCGCTTTCCTCGGCTATTCTCGCCTGCTCCGGGCATGTAACGTCCATGATAACTCCGCCTTTCAGCATCGAGATAAAGCCGTATTTAACGAGGGGTGTCGCGTTCTCTACTACTAATCCCTCCTCTACGGCTCTATCCCTTGCCTCGAGCAACTCGTAGATCAAGTCCCTGAGCTTTCCGAGAAATACATACCCGTCGACTAGCTTCATTTAAAAACCACCAGTGAGGAGTAATCGAGAGGAGGATTGTTAAGACTTGTTGAACGTTCAATAAAAAAGTCTTTTTCAAGCTACAGGCACTTCCTCCATGAGAGACGTAGAGTGAGGCATGTTGCTTTACACATTGCAGTTTTTAGATCATGTGAAACGTTTTGCATAAAATATTTGAACCGGTATCTCGGGGATGCATGTTTAAATGATACCAATGCTCCATCCCAAGGCTATTGAAATCTGGATGATCGTGGGGATTAACGCTATTTTCAACCAGGACCCCCATGTAATCTTGACTTTCTCTCTATCAAGAAGCCCGATAGCCACTATGTTCGCTGTGGAACCGATCGGGGTGAAGTTGCCTCCCAATACGCCCCCGTATAGCAGGCTCCAGTAGATTTTCTTCGTTGAAAATAATGCTTCTATGGTTTTAACAATCGGTGTTGCCGCCACTATCACGCTTAAATTGTCTAGTAGGCTGCTTAGAATTGCCGAGAATACTAGCATCAACTCCCCCAGTATCCCCGGGCCCTCGCCGCTCGTGGGCATCCCCGCCTCGATGACTAGGTAGGCTAGTTTGGAAGCAATCCCGGTGTATAGGAGGGAGAAGCCGAGCATGAAGAGCGATATGAAGAACAGTATTGAAGGCCATTCAACTCCTCTTGTTATAGCGTGCTCTAGTTTTCCAGGGCCGTAGACTAATCCTGCGACCAATATTAGAGTATACGGTATGAAGGAGAGGAGGGAGTGCGGCTGTACCTCGCTACCTGAGAAGCTTGTGAGGATCTCTGCGGTGAAGTCAACCGTGGACACTGCTGCAAGGAATACCAGTATGAGCAACGCTCCCATTTTAACCTTCCTAAGGTCCTCCCTGCGTATGTTGGAATAGTATGCTTCTATCCTCTTCCTAACCTTATTCTCATTAAGCTCGTTTGCCAGGGTTCTAAGGTAGTTCTTGTTTAAAATATAGATGGTAGTGTAAACAACTATTAAGAGAATAAATGATAAAGGCAGTGATTTTGACAAGAAGTCTTTAACGGAGAGCTGTGCCGTGAAAGACAAGTATATTCCAATAGGGTTTCCAACCGGTAGTGCCATGCTACCAGTATTGGTTGCTAAAATCGTGGCAACTGCAAGCATATACACGTCCTGGCGTGTGAGTCTTTTTATCTCGAACACTAGAAAGATCACGTAGACAATGCTGGTTGCCTCATCAACAATCATTGCTAGAAACCAGGCGAAGAATAAGAGTGTAAAGAAGAGTTTGTTGACCGAGCCGTTTGAGAATTCGAGTATTTTGATCGCGAGATACTCGAAAACACCCAGGGATTTGAGGATGAAGGCTAATGTCATGCTACCTATGAGGAATAAGATTAGATTCCACTCCACACCTGTGATCATGTTTTGAGGAGGCACTATGCCGAGGATTGTTACCAGGGATATTCCAAGGAAAACAGCATAGTAGCGGTACTCCATAGACAGTATTGTCAACCCTATAACGGCTAGGAAAAGCCCTAGGGAAACGGATTGCTTGAAAATACTTGATAAATCATTAATGCTATCCCTGTTCCCAGTAACCGCTCTCCAGTACTCGACTATCTCGGAGCCAATAGGGGTGTTAGGGATTGCTGCATAGTAGGAGATTAGGGTTGACAGGGTGAATGAGAGCAGGAGTATTAAAGCTATTTTTCTCCACATGAGAACACCTCATGCTTGTTATGAAGCAGATTTGTTATTTAGGAGGCCACTTCCTGTCGAAAAATATGTTCTTCCCCGTAACGGACAATGGGATGCCGTACACTACGTCTGCCTTCAGCAACCCGAGCTCCTGGGCTGCAACACCTATGGTGAACATTACCCTGTTGTCTATGTTGAGCATGCTTGCTGTTTTAACGGCTGATCCTATTGCTATTCCAAGATTAACCAGTGAATTGACAATATCGGGATCCAGAATCCATTTACTAGGCTTGCTTAACTGTAGGTTTGAAATACTGCACCCTATCAGGACGACCGCTAGGCTGTTTCTAACATTTTGAGCATCTCTCCTGAAGAAATCCCCGTACTCAGGGGCAAGCTCCTCCATTTTCGAGGCCAGCTTCTCCAACTCCTCTTTCGAATCGAGCACTAGTGTTACAATGTTGTCAACTCCCCTAGCCTTTGGAGCCGTCTTTGCTGACGCCACCATTAACTCCGCGGCTGTTTTCACAGCGTTTTTCACCGCGTCCTGTTCAGTAATCACAGGGGTTCACCAAAGCTGTTTTAATTAAGGGTGTTGTTTAAATACCTGCATCCGCCTTCATGTTATACAAAAACATTTCCATAATCCCTATGCTTCCGCTGTGCGGGCACGGTTTGGACCTGGTTTTTTAAACAATGTGCATATTCTTCAAACATGTTTAGTCTTATCGATACTGTAACGTGATCAAATAGGGTAGTTAATCGCTAATTAACTTAACCTTGGTCTAGTTAACCAGCGATCTCCTCGTTGAATCTCTTGCTTATATTTTCTGCGGATGGTTTGGTTGATCAATGATCGGTGGCACCTCCTTTATACAAATATAACCATGAGAGGTCTGCTACTCATCAACAATAATGTACAAGCTAAAGCGGCAGCAGGCTACAGGCTAATACCTTCGAAACAACTCCCCGGCTTAACAAGTGTAAACGGGCTAGGTGGTTTCGTTTAACTCCTCCTAGATCAGGCGGCTCGGTATTACGCTCGGTTTTTCAACAATGTTTCAGTTTCCGTAAACTTTTCATGAAATAATCTACTGTTATTTCAAGCGTGAACGAATGTTGATTCATTGATATGTGTTTCTTTTCCTGGAGTAACACGGAAACCTCCACATCACTAATGAAACCTAGTGAAGTATATAGGTTGTTTAACCGGAACCCTTTTAGATCAAGTGTTTCAGGTAATACCCGTCGATTTTTTAAACAAAGATGCATCAATCTCTTTCAAAAACATAGTTCATAACCAAGTTTTGTTCAAAACATATTTGTTTGGTAATTTATTCTTTAGTCTTTGTTTTCAACGCTGTAGTGATCTCTATTAATGCTGGGATATTCTTAGTCTTAGTTATTTTTAATTGAACAGCGTCAATAAATAATACAATATCGCTGTCTGGCTCCGGAATAATCGCCCTACCATCTATCAGAACCCTGTCCGGTAGGGTACTGTATGATTCGAAGAAAGCGCCGAAAACATCCACTCTTACCCCGCCCTTCTTATACTCCACCTTTAGTTGCAATCCGCCACCCCCGTGAACAGCAAGCCTGGATGCGATGAGGCCCACGCTATCCACACTTAACTTTTCCCCAGACTCTTAAATAGGTTACAGATCGCTCAGCCCTGGGACAACGCTCCTCGCCTTCTCCAGGAGGCTCGCATACCATTCCGGGAGCCTCAGTTCATGCATGATCCTGCCCGGGGTGTACGGTTTTAAATCCAACACTGGGGTACCGTTGAAAACGTCCAATCCCTTTACGCGTAGAAACCTGCCATTCACACTAGTCAACTCAACTATTGAAACCCCTAACGGGTTTGGACGGTGAGGGGAGTCGGTTGCGAAAACCCCTACTAACGGCAGCTCCTCTAGTTTGAAACCATATTTTACAAGCCTTCTCGGCCTAACCAGTAGCGTCTTCCTGTCCCGATCAATAGCCTTGTGCAGGAACGTTACAAGTATTATGTGTGAGAACCCTTCCAAGCCCTTCAAACCCTCCTCGTAATCCGGGAATATCTCAACAATCCCTGGGACCCCGCTGACACTGCTCTTAACTTCTTCATCACCTGCTTCGACATGGACGATTCCAATAGGCTTGAGCTCTATTTTAAACTCCGCCATGTTAGAGGACACCTTTTACGAGATGTTAATATTCTCGGGCAGTAATTAATATTCGTGGAGAGCTTTATGAGCGAGGTAACAGTAATCGGGTTGGGAAGAGTCGGGTTTAGAACGCTTAAACTATTGCAAGAGCTACTTCCCCACGCAAGCTTCAACGCTGTCGACGCGAACCCAGGGGTTAAACCCTTGGTTGAAGCCCTAGATAGGACGGTGTTCCATGTCTATTCGCAGAACGTATTGAAAGAGCTCGCGAGCAGGTCAGACTTAATCGTAACTGCCCTTCCATCCTCTACAGCCTTCCCTATCCTGAAATCCCTTGCCGAGGAATGCGTTAACATTGTTGATGTTTCATTCACGAGGGAAGACCCCTACCTGCTCGAGCCCATAGTGGAGAAGTGTGGAACAGTGTTCATACCTGACGCCGGGTTCGCCCCAGGCTACAGTAATTTGGTCGCTGGGTACGTGGGGAGGGAGCTAGGGGGGTTGGAAAGCATAGACATAATGGTTGGAGGCATTCCCAGCTATCCTGTCCCACCCCTAGGCTATGTTGTAACGTGGAATCCTTTAGACCTCATCGAAGAGTATAAGAGGCCTGCGAGAATCATTCGCGACGGGGAACTTATAGCAGTGGACCCGTTGTCCGAGACCATTACGGTTAATGTTGAAAGCGTTGGGAGGCTTGAAGGATTCGTGTCAGACGGCTTGAGAACCCTGCTGAGAAATATCAGGGCGAGAAACATGAGAGAGGTAACTCTAAGATGGCCCGGGCACATAGGCTTCATGAAGCTCCTGAGAGACCTGGGGTTGATGAGCGAGGAGTATTTGGAAATTGACAATATCAGCGTGCAACCCGTGAAGCTCCTGGCTAAAATCTTCGAGACGAGGCTGAAAGCGGATGTCAACGATTTAGCAATCCTACACGTGGAGGCAACGGGGGCTGGTGGGAAGAGGTATGTTGAGACAGCTGTTTTACAGGGCACGCGGGAGAACCCTGCGACACCATACTTCACAGCCCTCGTTCACGCGTATACTTCATACCTGGTTGCGAAAGGACTTGTCAAGCCAGGTGTCCAGCCCCTAGAAAACATGAGCGAGCACAAGCATGGATTCCATGAGTATTTGGAAAGTAAAAACGTCAAAATAATGATCAAACGCTGGTAGGGAGGACAATGTTTTCAGAAGCTGATGCCCTCGGGAGAAGCATATTATTCGGGTTGATACCTGCCCTGGGAACCAGTATTGGAGGGCTAATAGGGGTTTTAACGCCTTACTCGAGAGAATCCTACATGGACTTAGGCCTAAGCTTCGCGGCAGGATTGATGCTTGTAGCGTCTTTCACAAGCCTACTTATCCCATCTATAGAGCTCTCCAACATTTACGTAGCGTTGGCGGGCTTGATAACTGGGGTGGCAATGATCTTTCTCATGGATAAGCTCACCCCGCACGAGCACTTGGAGAAGAGGTTTGAGGGCCCCGCTAGATACAAGGGAAGGGTGAAGACGCTCTACCTAATGATTTTCGCACTGCTCATTCACAATATCCCCGAGGGAATGGCTGTTGGAGCAGGCTCAGCACTTGTTTTCGAAAAAGGATTGGCTTTGTCGATAGCCATAGCCATCCAGGACGTGCCCGAGGGCTTCGCGGTCTCCTATCCATTGATAGGTTTGACAGGCAACCGGTTTAAAGCCTTCTTAATAGCGGCTCTCTCCGGGTTTAGTGAAACACTTGCAAGCATGTTAACGGGCTTGCTGATAGAGGTGGGGCAGGGGTTAATACCCTTCATACTTGCGTTGGCCGCCGGGGCAATGATTTACGTTGTAAGCGACGAGGTGATTCCTGAGACCCATAAGTACGGGCATGAGGATGTTGCGACAATAGGGTTTGTAACAGGGTTTATAACAATGCTACTCCTGGACAGCCTGGTTTGAAACTACTCTACCGTAACGGTTTTGGCAAGATTCCTCGGCTTATCAGGGTCAAACCCTTTCTCAACGGCAGCGTAGTATGCTATGAGCTGGAGAGGAACCGTGTGAGTTACAGGTGTTAAAGCCCAGTGTGCCCTCGGCACGGGTAGGAACTCGTTTAAAAGCTCCATGGTTCGCGAGCCCTCGGGTCCCACGCCAACCACGTATGCTCCGCGAGCCTTCATCTCTTCAATATTCCCTAGCAGTAAAGCTTCAAGGTTGGAATCGTTGGGGATTACGAAGACAACTGGAAATGAATTTTCAACCAGGGCTATTGGACCATGCTTAGACTCGCCCGCTGGGTAGGATTCTGCATGAACATAAGCCACCTCCTTAATCTTTAAAGCACCCTCCTTAGCAACCGGGACACCAACCCCCCTGCTCAAGTAGTATGCGCTACTAGAGCGTGATATTGCGGTTGCCAATTTTTTAGCAAGCTTCTCCGCGCTCTCCAACCCCTCCTTAACCAGGCTCCCCGCAGAGCGAATGTTTCCAAGTATTTCCCTTCCCTCGCCAACATCTAGTCGACCAACTGCTTCACCGAGCCTTACTGCGAGATAGGTTAGGAGGGTTGTTTGTGTCGTGAAAGTCTTAGTGGCGGCAACGCCTATCTCGGGCCCCGCCCTCGTGTAAAGTGTTATATGGCTTTCACGAGGAATCGCTGAATCTATCACGTTGCTTACTGAGATTATCCTAACGCCTCTCCTCTTGAAAGCCCTTAAGGCTTTTAACGAATCCATAGTCTCCCCGCTCTGGCTCACTACGATTAAAACATCTCCCTCACCCGCAGCGGGGAGGTATGTGTCGTACTCGCTTGAAATAAAACTTATGATGGGTTTACCGGCAAGCCTTGTCCCGGTTATTGAGAAGTGCTCAGCAGCGTGAAAACTAGTGCCCGCTCCTGTAACGTAGATTTTTCCAGCATCAATTAGCAATTTAACAGCTTCAGGTATCAGCTGATCATTCAAGGCACCGTACAGGGTTTCCATGACGGCTCTAGGTTGTTCGTAAATCTCTTTAAGCATGAAGTGGGGATATCCAGACTTCTCAGCCTCGCTGAGACTCCACTCCACAGTTCTAATATAGTCTTTAACCTCAACCCGTCTCCCCGACGCCAGATCCTCAACGAACACTTCGTCAGGAGTTATGAAACCCACCCAGTAATCCCTTATCACCACTACGTTACGCGTGTGCGGGAGCACTGCGGGTATGTCGCTGGCTAGGAGGTTGAATCCCTCGCCGAGACCGATTATCAAGGGGCTGTCCTTCTTTGCAAAGAAAATCTTGAATGGTTCGAGAGGCGTTACTAGGAGAATAGCGTAGCTTCCCTTCAACGTTTTCACGGCTTCCTTGAAGGATTCGTAAACATTGCCTGTCTTATAATAGTATTCTTCCACGAGGTGGGGGATAACCTCGGTATCAGTATCACTTGCAAACACGTGTCCCCTATTCTTCAACATTCGTTTGAGCTCTGAGAAATTCTCTAAAACCCCGTTGTGTACTATGGCGAACATTTTTCTACAGTCAACATGAGGGTGGGCGTTTATGTCATTAGGGACTCCATGGGTAGCCCACCTGGTGTGCCCGATGCCCGTGCAACCCCGTAGCTCCTTGAAGTTGAGCCTCGCATTAAGCTCGATGAGCTTCCCCTTGCCTTTTCTGACTACGAGTTCGTCGGCGATAACAGCCACTCCTGCTGAATCATAACCCCTGTATTCAAGCCTTAGCAGGCCGTTGAAAATTATCTCACCGATCAACAGGTTCCTGCACGCCTGGCTACCGAGGCAGGCTCCGATTATTCCGCACAAACAATTACACCATACACTAGTTGATAATCATATTGATGAATTACTTATAAAATAAAGTCCACACTATATGAGGATTTGGAGATGATGGTTTTGAACACGCTTGTCTTGAAGATAACGGGTAAGGCTTTTGATGAAGGACCCTGGTTGCTCGAGAAATATGTCAGTATTTTGAAGACTTTATCGGAGAAGTATAAGCTGGTTGTTATAACTGGAGGAGGGCGTTTGGCAAGACACTATATCGATATGGCCAAGAACATTGGAGTGGTTTCCAACTACTGGCTAGACCTAATAGGGATAGACGTATCCCGGCTTAACGCACTCCTCCTTATCGCGAGCATGGAGGGGAGGGCATACCCTAAGCCCTATGAATCGCTCAGCGAGCTTCTCTCAGCACTACCCTACAGCAACGTCTTAGTGGCTGGAGGGCTCATACCGGGTCAGTCTACAGCGTCCGTGGCGGTTCAATCAGCAGAAGCTGTTGGAGCACGCGTTCTCTACTATTTCTCAGCAGTAGGCTACGTCTACGATAAGGACCCGGTTAAACATGTTGATGCCCAGCC
>Ga0272449_1003399_pt1 | contig 13757 bp, 10 predicted proteins | sample YNPCB0241_FD_198679 | JGI IMG/M metagenome (GOLD analysis project Ga0272449, IMG submission 198679) | Hot spring sediment microbial communities from Yellowstone National Park, WY, United States - YNP-CB-024-1 | ecosystem: Environmental > Aquatic > Thermal springs > Hot (42-90C) > Sediment...
CGTTGCCGGCCGCCACCAGGCCGATGGCGTTGCAGATGATGGTGGAGGTGGGGTTGGTGCTGGGGGTGATGGCCCCCACCACGCCGTAGGGCGCCCGCTCCATGAGGACCAGGCCGTGGTCCCCCGAGCGGGCCACCGGCGTGAGGATCTCCGGGCCTGGCGTCTTCTCGGCCACCAGGAGGTTCTTCTTCTCCTTGTCCTCCGGACGGCCCATGCCGGTCTCTTCCCAGGCCATCCAGGCCAGGTGGCGCGCGTGCTCCCGGGCTGCCTTGCGCATGGCGGCGATGATCTCCACGCGCGCGGCGAGGGGCATCTCGTTGAGGCGGAGGAAGGCCTCGGTGGCCGCGGCGATGGCGCTCTCTATGTCCTCAAAGAGGCCGTCGCCCAGTTTGGCTGGCTCCGGTGCGCTGGCCCCGCGCCTTTCCGGCGTGTGCCCCAACTGCTCCAACACCCGGCGCACGAGGACGCCGATCTCGTCCTCGGCGGAACGAGGCTCTGCAGGTGGTTGGACCATCTATCCCACCTTCCTTTGACCACTGAACCCCTCCCCTTGCCCCCTCCCCGCACGCGGGGGTTGGGGGGTTCAGTGCTTGACGTACTTCACCTGGCCGTCTACTTCCCAGGTGTCCACGATGGCCATGATGACGGCGTCGCAGGGGCGTTTGTCGGTCATCACCGTCTGGCGGGCCGACGAGCCCGTGGCGTAGAGGACCATTTCGCCGACCCCCGCGCCGACGGCGTCCGCGGCGATGACGTAGCCGCCCAGGTCCTTCCCCTCAATGTCCACCGGCTTCACCACCAGGAATTTGAGCCCGGTCATGCGCTCTTCTTTCCGGGTGGCGACCAGGGTCCCCACCACTCTTCCGATGAGCATCTTCCGCTCTCCTCTGCGCCTGGCCGCGCCCCGCGGCCCTGCTCGTGGGCGCCGGACGCCCTTCCGCGGGCATGGAAGGCCCCTGTCCCCGGTGGCGCGGCCCCGTCCAATGGGATGAAGGCCGCGGCCCACCCCTGGGCTGTCCCCAGCGATGGCGCGGCCAGAGGCCCTCCGAGGGAGGCGCGGTGGTGCTACTCGCCCAGTTCGGCCAGGGCCTGCTCCCTGCGGCCCAGGGGCAGGACCAGGTCAATGTTGACGTGGGGCCTGGGGATGACGTGGACGGCGACGACCTCGCCCACCTTCTCCGCGTTGCGCGCGCCGGCCTCCACGGCCGCCTTGACCGCGGCCACGTCGCCCCGCACGATGGCCGTCACGTAGCCGCCGCCGGTCTTCTCGTAGTGGACCAGTTCCACCTTGGCCGCCTTGACCATCGCGTCGGCCGCTTCCACCATGGCCGCGAAGCTGCGGCATTCAATCATGCCCAATGCCTCTGCCATTCGTGATCCCTCCTCAACGTTCTGCTTTGGTATAGATGTGGCGATGAAGACTCGCTTGCCAACCCTGTGTAGCAGGGGGACGTGGCCCCCTCCCTGCCCCCTTCCCCGCGTGCGGGGAAGGGGGGCGGGGGTGGGGTCACCTAGTCGCGGCGGGCGGCCTTCACCTCGCGCCCGGTGATGGACTCAATGGCGGCCACGGCCGCGCCGTAGCCGGCCATGATGTCCCGCTCTTCTCCGCCCAGGTAGACGCGGCCGAAACTCCCGAAGGGCCGCACCTCCACGATGTTGATCTCCGCCGCCTTCTCCGCCTCGTTGGCCGCCAGGACGGCGTAGGCCGCGGGCTCCACCTCCATGATGTAGAGGGTCTGGTCCGCCACCAGCATCATGCCGTTGCGGTTGCGGTTGATGAGTTGGGCGTGGTGGGCATCCACCTTGCGGATGATCTGGCTGGTGAGGATGGTGGGCTTCCAGCGGTCCTCTGGGGTGAGGCCCAGGGCCTCCAGGATGGCCGCGCCCGCGGCGCGGACCTCTGCCTGGTCCGAAGCGTGGACCTCCAGGAGGCCGTAGAGGCGTTCCACCACCTGCACGGCTGGCCGCACCGCGGTAGCCTTGAGGGCGATGTCGGTGATGCGGTTGATCTCAATGCCGGGGGAGATCTCCACCCAGAGGGAGGCATCCCCGGCCAGGGGCAGGAAGCCGCGCGCCGTGGTCCCGATGAACGCGGCCATCTGCGGTTGCAGGCTATCCAGGAAGACGTATGCACGCAGGTCGGTCGTCGTTGCCACTCGCTCACCCTCCTCGTATCAGCCCTGTGGGCTGGCAATGTCCCGATCAGAACTCAGCACCCCTCACCCGCCGCTCCCCATTGCCGCTTGCACGATCTTCACCCCCGCGCTGGCCCCGATGCGCGTCGCCCCGGCCTGGACCATGGCCTTGGCGTCCTCGTAGGTGCGCACGCCCCCAGCGGCCTTCACCCCCATCTCCGGCCCTACCACCCGCCGCATGAGCGCGACATCCTCCACCGTGGCCCCTCCAGGGCCGAAACCGGTGGAGGTCTTGACGTAGTCGGCCCGGGCAGCCTTGGCCAGGGTGCAGGCTTTCACCTTCTCGTCGTCGGTGAGGAGCGCCGCCTCAATGATGACCTTGACGATGGCCCCCCGCGGGTGGGCCACGTTGACCACAGCCCGGATATCCTCCTCTACCCAGGCGTACTCCCGGCTCTTGAGGGCACCGATGTTGATGACCATGTCCAGTTCCCGCGCCCCCAGGGCGATGGCCCGCTCGCTCTCGTAGGCCTTCACCTCCGTCAGCGTGGCCCCCAGGGGGAAGCCGATGACGGTGCACACGGCGACCGGGGTCCCCCGCAGGAGGTCCGCCGCCAGGCCCACCCACGTGGGGTTGATGCAGACCGCGGCGAAGCCGTACTCCCTGGCCTCCTGGCACAACTGGCGGATCTGGTCCTTGGTGGCGTCGGGTTTGAGGAGCGTGTGGTCAATCATGGCCGCGATCTCGGCCGCGGGCCTCCGCACGCCCAGAGTCGTGCTGATGCGGCTGGCGCCGGCTGCGAAGGCCGCGCTCACCCGCTCCGGGCAAGTGCTCAGGCACTGCCTGCTGCACGTGCTGCACTCGGAAGAGACCCCCACCCCCGACCGCGCCAGGTGCGCCATCACTTCCTGGGTGATGAGGTCCACCAGGCGGTCAAAATCGGCCTGCGCAACGTTCATCCCTGCACTCACTTCCCCATGCTCCTCCGTGCCGGATGCCCTCTAGCGCCGCAGGAAGCGCCGCTCTATCTCCATGATCTTCTCCACCCGGCGGGCGTGGCGCCCCCCGCCGAACTCGGTGATGAGCCACGTGCGGACGATCTCCTTGGCCAGTTCGGTGCCGATGAGGCGGCCCCCCAGGGTGAGGACGTTGGCGTCGTTGTGCTCCCGGGAGTTGACCGCCGTGGAGACGTCGTAGCACATGGCCGCCCGCACGCCAGGGACCTTGTTGGCCGCCATGCAGGAGCCGATGCCCGCGCCGTCCACCACGATGCCGCGCCAAGCCCGCCCCTCGGAGACCAGTTTGGCCACGGCGTAGGCGAAGTCCGGGTAGTCCACCGAGGCCGGCGAATCGGTCCCGCAGTCCAGCACCGTGTACCCCTGCTCCGTGAGGAAGGCCTTGAGGACCTCCTTCAGTTCAAAGCCGCCGTGGTCCGCCCCCAGGGCCACCACCCGCTCGCCGGAGGCAGCCCGCCCCTGGGAGGCCACAACGGGCTTGGGGGCCTGCCCCTTTCCCCCCACCACAAGGGTCACCTTGCGCTCCATGGCCGCCTGGCGCGCCAAGGGGGTCACGATGGCGTCGGCGGGCACCTCCAGGGTGCTCCCAGGGGGGACCTCCTGCACGTCCGCCTCGGTGACGAGGCGCTTGGCCGGGGCAGGCGACGGCGAAGGGGCCGGTGTTCCCGCGGGGGCCGCAGGCGGAGCCGGAGAGGGCTCCTTCAGCGCCTGTTCCAGGATGCGGCGCACGATCTCGCGCACTTCTCGCTCGTGGATGCTCATCGTCAGCCTTCCCTATCGGCGGGCCAGCGTGTCCGCGTAGCGAGGGACGAAGCCCCATTGGTCGGGGGGCCAGTAGCGGAGCCAGGCGCGCCCCACCACCTGGCGCTGGTCCAGCATCCCCCAGGTGTGGGAATCGCTGGAGTGGCTCCGGTTGTCCCCCAGGACGAACAGTTGCCCCTCAGCCACCAAGGCTGGCCCCCACGAATATTGGGCCGGGTAAGTCTCGTACGGCTCGTCCAGAGGGCGGCCGTTGATGTAGATCGCGCCAGCGCGGATCTCCACCTCTTCGCCGGGGAGGGCGACGACCCGCTTGATGTAATCGCGGCTGGGGTCTTGAGGGTAATGGAAGACCACCACGTCGCCCCGGCGGAAGCCGGAAAGGCGCGGCGTGACCTTGTCCACCACCAGGAACTGGCCGTCGTAGAAGTTCGGTTCCATGCTGCTGCCGTCCACCCGGTAGGTCTGCAGGGCCGTGCGGATGAGGAGGAAGAGGATGAACGCGAGCAGGACCGTCTCGGCCAGTTCTCCCAGGAGGGAGAGGAACGCCCGCCGCGGCGTGGCAGCGTCGGAGGCGGGTTCGGCCGGAAGGGAGGGGACCTCCCACGCGCGCTCTGCCGGACCTGGGTTGGAGGCAGTTGGGCGATCTTCGGCCGCCTGGGGACCGGAGGGCCACTGGGGCGGCCTGGGTTCCGCGTTCAACTAGGGCACCTTCTTCAAGGTGAATTCGGGCGGCAGGAAGGACGGCCCGCATTATACCACAAGGGGCATGGCGAGGCAAACCTCACGGGGTGGGAGCCTGCGTCCCTGGAAGGTGCTCCCGTGGCCTTCCCCGCAGAGAGAGGGCCAGCCGAAAGCCCCGCACCGCGCTGCATGCCGCAGAAGGTGAAACTGGAGAGCCCGTCCACCTCCTGTGGGGCTTAAAACACAGCGGGGGGGCGCACTTCCATGCGCCCCCCCGACGGCAACGACCCCGCACTTGCGCGTGTACCTGCGGCAGGATTCCCCGCCTCAGGGCGAGAACTCCCACGGTGGTCCGTACTGCGGCTCGCCGTAGGTGTCTGGGTACTGGGTCCATGTGCCGCTGTTGAAGAGGACGAAGATCGCCTTGCGGTCGCTCCAGAGCATGAGCCCCCGGTCAAAGGGCTGCACCACCCCGTAGAAGCCGCGCTCCGGCTCCGTGGCCCAGCCCAACTGTCCCGAGGGGCCACCCAGGTAGGCCCGCCACACCTTGCCGAACCCCCGGATGGGCTCCACCCGGCCAGCCGGCGGCACGTAGCCCCACTTCACGATGTCCCGCCCTTCCTGCCAGGTGTCGTCGTAGGCCTTCCAGGTCCCATCCCGCTTCAGCACGTAGATGGTGCGGGTATCCTCCCGCCAGAGCATGTGGCCCAGTTCAAAAGGCTCCTCCGCCATCCAGACCACTTTCTGCTGGGCGGTGGCGTACCCCAGGCCGTTGCGGACGGAGGGGTTCTCCCGCCAGACCTTGCCGAAGCCCCGGATGGGTTCCCACCGGCCCCGTCCGTTGCCAGCATAGGCTATCTGCCCCAGGAGGGCCAACTGCACCCGGTACGCCGGCGGTTTCTCCGGGTGCCACTCCATCTTGGCCCGCTGGAACCACTGGATGAGCCTCCCCGTGCCCGCCTCGTACTTGGCCTCGGTGAGGGGGTAGCCGAAGATGTCCACGCCGCCGCGGCGGTTAAAGAAGTCCAGGAAGGCGTAACTCACGATGTGCCCGGTCATGGGGAAGTAGCGGACGTAGGGGTTCCAGGGCGTGGTCCAGTTGGGCACGGGAGGGTCTGGCGGGCCGTAGAGTTCCGACCCCAGCAGGCCCAACTGCACCCGGTAGGGCTCTGGCTGCTCCGGATGGAGTTCAAACCGCGCCCTCTGGAAGTACTGGACCGTGAGGCCGCCCCGCACGAACCGGTCGGAGATGGGGTAGCCGAAGATGTCCAGCCCGCCCCGCGTCTCCCAGAAGGTGAGGAACTCGTCGGTGACCACGTAGCCGGTCTCCGGGAAGAAGCGGGAGCGCACCGGAGGTTGGGGCGCGGGGGGCGTTTCCGTCCACTTGGGCCTGCGGTAGAGCCATTCCTCCCCCAGGTTCCCCAGGTAGACGCGGCTATCCCCGGGGTACATCTCCATCCGTGCCCGCTGGAAGTACTGGATGGTGATGTTCCCCTCCACCTTGTAGGCTTCCGTGATGGGATAGCCGAAGACCGTGAGCCCCCCGTGGTTCCGGTAGAAGTGGAGGAACGCCCCGCTCACGGCATGGCCGGTCTCCGGGAAGTACTGCTGGTCGCTGCGGCGGGGGTCGGTCCAGTTGGCCACCGGGGGGTCTGGTGGGTGGATGAGGGACCCCAGGAGCCCCAGTTGGACCTTGTAGGGCGGCGGGTTCTCCGGGTGCCACTCAAACCGCGCCCGCTGGAAATACTGGACCGTGGTCCCTCCCTCCAGGAACTCGTCGGTGATGGGGTAGCCGAAGATGGCCACCCCGCCGTAGCGGTCAAAGAAGGTGAGGAACTCGCCGCCCACCGTGCGTCCGGTCTCCGGGAAGTAGCGGTAACTGCCCCCCGCCGCGCCGGCAGAGGAGGCCGGCAGGAGGAACAGCACCACCATGAGGACCGCAAGGACCTGGAACAGCCTTCTTGTCTGCATGTCTGACCTCCCTGGCTGCGGAAGCCACCTCGTCAGGTCGGTGTACACGGACTCCTCGCTCCACCAGCGCAAGAGGAGCAAAATCCGTGCCATCCCCGGGGACCGACGGCTTCATCCACCTGACGGGAAGGGTCCGAACGCCGCTCACCTCTATTGTAGCGGAAGTTCCATACTATGTCAAGTTCTGGGCAGCCACGACCCCCTTTCGCGGTGGATTGATGCTCAGTGGCAAAGAGGGGCAGGTGTACCACGCACGCCAGAAGGAGCGCGCGCCGGCGACTGGGAGGGGAGCCGTCACCGGATGGACCTGGCGCGGGTGCAAATCCTTCGTCCTTTGGCGGCATGGGGGCGGTCATAGAAAAACCTCCCGCGCACCACTGGGGGTAGTGGCACACGGGAGGCGCATGCCCTGTATCTCGTGGTCAGGTGAGCCGTGGAGGAGTCGAACCTCCAGCCCGCTGATTAAGAGTCAGCTGCTCTGCCAGTTGAGCTAACGGCCCACAAGCACATCTATTATAGCAGCCTTGCAGAGTTTGTCAAAAAACCCGGCCGCACGGGGCGGTTCCGCTTCCAGCCGGCGCGTGGAGCGGGATGGCTTTGGGAGCAAAACTGAACGGGAAGGGCCGGGGGATTTGCAATTTCGGACCAAACGTGTTATATTCTCCTACGTCACTTCTCCGCGGTGCGGCCTTCCTTCATCGTCTCGGAGAGATGCACCATGAAGCCTCGGTTCTTCTCCGCTCTACTTCTCGTCGTGCTTGTGGCATCCCTGCTCGCCAGCAACGCTGTTTCTCTGGCGGATATGACGCGGACGCAAGTGGGGCAGAGGTCTCCCTCCCCGGGGATTTCCGTGCTGTTTGTTGAGAACGTCGGCCAGTTCCGGAAGGAGCCCGCTTCCAGGTTTGGGGTGGGCCAGGGACGATGTGGCTCGCCGAAGATGCTTTGTGGATCACAGTGGTGGAATCTAGCCCCACTCCCTCTGCCGCGCCCTTTTCTCCTGTTGGGAGAGAAGTGGTAGATGGGGTCCGTGGCGTCCACCTCAAACTCACCTTTCCTGGGGCTAACCCTCACCCGCGCCTTGTGCCCTTTGGACGCCAGAACACGGTAGTCTCGTACTTCCTGGGAGATAGCCCGGACAAGTGGCATCCTGCTGTACCGGTCTGGGGAGGAGTGCGGTACAAAGACCTCTATCCAGGGGTAGACCTGGAACTCACAAGTGAGAGAGGCCATTGGACCTGGCGGCTGGTGGTGCAGCACGGTGCTGTAGGGGTGAACGGCCCTTCGTCGGTGCAGCATCTGCGCTTGCGGGTGGAGGGCGCGGAGGGGATGGAACTCCTAACCTCATCCTCGGCGGCTTCGTCGCTACCCCCTCTCCCAAGCCTGGAAGAGGGGGCAGGGAGGATAGGTGGAGGCCTGCTCCTCCGCACCGCTGTGGGCGACCTTGTGTTGCCGCTCCTCGCCTTGGTTCAGGAAGATGGCACGCCCCTGCCCCTGGACAGGGAGCCACAGGTACAGGGAAATGAGGTCGTCTCGCCCTTCGGGCTGGCCGACGCTGCCGTCAGCGGTCCATTGGCAGCGGTCACCTTGGATGACCCCGCTGACCTCCTCTACGGCACCTTCCTGGGTGGAAGTGGTGACGACTACGGCCGTGCCATTGTTGTGGACGGGGCAGGGAACGCCTACGTCACGGGCGAGACCTCACCCTCCGACTTCCCCACCACGCCGGGAGCCTTTGACAGAACCCACAACGGCGGCTACGACACCTTCGTGGCCAAACTGAACCCCGCGGGGAGCGGTCTCCTTTACGCCACCTTCCTGGGTGGAAGTGGTGACGACTACGGCCGTGCCATCGCCGTGGACGGGGCGGGGAACGCCTACGTCACGGGCGAGACCTCATCCTCCAACTTCCCCACCACGGTGGGGGCCTTTGACCAAACCTACAATGGCGGCTACGATGCCTTCGTGGCCAAACTGGACCCCTACGGGCTCGGCCTCCTCTACAGCACTTTCTTGGGCGGGGGTGGCAACGACTACGGCCGTGCCATTGCCGTGGACGGGGCGGGGAACGCCTACGTCACGGGCGAGACCCACTCCTCCAACTTCCCCACCACACTGGGAGCCTTTGACCGCACCCACAATGGTGGTACCTCCGATGCTTTCATGGCCAAACTGGACCCCGCGGGGAGCGGCCTCCTTTACGCCACCTTCCTGGGTGGAAGAGGTGACGACTACGTTTACAGCGTTGCCGTGGACGGGGCGGGGAACGCCTATGGCACAGGCACGACTTCGTCCTCCGACTTCCCCACCACGCTGGGGGCCTTTGACCGAACCTACAACGGCGGCTTCTACGGCTACGACGCCTTCGTAGCCAAACTGGACCCCGCGGGGAGCGGCCTCCTTTACAGCACTTTCTTGGGCGGGAGTGGCTACGACTACGGCCGTGCCATCGCCGTGGACGGGGCGGGGAATGCCTACGTCACGGGCGAGACCCACTCCTCCAACTTCCCCACCACGCTGGGAGCCTTTGACCGAACCCACAACGGCGGCTACGATGCCTTCGTGGCCAAACTGGACCCCTACGGGCTCGGCCTCCTCTACAGCACTTTCTTGGGCGGGAGTGGCTACGACTACGGCCGTGCCATCGCCATGGACGGGGCGGGGAACGCCTACGTCACGGGCGAGACCTACTCCTCCGACTTCCCCACCACGCTGGGAGCCTTTGACCGAACCTACAATGGTGGTGACTACGACACCTTCGTAGCCAAACTGGACCCCGCGGGGAGCGGCCTCCTTTACAGCACTTTCTTGGGCGGGGGTGGCAACGACTACGGCCGTGCCATTGCCGTGGACGGGGCAGGGAACGCCTACGTCACGGGCGAGACCCGCTCCTCCAACTTCCCCACCACGCTGGGGGCCTTTGACCAAACCTACAATGGCGGCTTCTACGGCTACGACGCCTTCGTAGCCAAACTGACCGCGGGAGAGGTAGGGCCTACGCCTACTCCCACTGCAACCCCTCTCCCATTCCACTGGGCTGCGGAGGCAGAAGCGGGTGTTCTCGCCGGGCCGATGCTCACCTCTCCCTTGACGGTGGATGCTTCAGGTTGCTACTACGTTAGCAGCAGCGTATCCGAGGTGGGGACAGTTTCGTTCACCTTCCAAGTGCCCACACTGGGAACGTACCACGTTTTCGCGCGGGCCATGGGTCTGAGTGGGGACGAGAACTCGTTTTGGGTCTCCATGGATGGGGAACAGGAGGCACCCTGGGAGGTGCCCCAGATGGAAGGGGAGTGGCAGTGGGTATGGGAGCGCGTGTGGTCTTGGAGGCTGACGGAGGGATCCCATACGCTTTGGTTCCGGAGTCGGGAGCCCAACACCCGCCTGGACCGAGTGGAAATCAGCAATCAGGTTGACCACACCCCTTCTGTCCAAACATGTGTGCCATTGACTACGACACCTACGTCCACAGCCCCTGCCACGGCGACGGCTACCAGGACCCCTACGCGTACCCCGACCCCGACCCCTTCGGCCACGGCGACGCCGACGGGCACACCCACAGCCTCTGCCACGGCGACGGCTACCAGGACCCCTACGCGTACCCCGACCCCTTCGGCCACGGCGACGCCGACGGGCACGCCCACAGCTCCTGCCACGGCGACGGCCACTGGGAGCCCCACGCGTACCTCTACCCCAACCCCTTCGGCCACGGCAACGCCGACGGGCACGCCCACAGCCTCTGCCACGGCGACGGCCATTGGGAGCCCCACGCGTACCTCTACCCCAACCCCCTCGGCCACGGCAACGCCGACGGGCACGCCTACAGCTCCTGCCACGCCACCAGGCGGCCGCTCCATGCCCTCCTACCATGTCGCTGTACCCCCTGTCTTGGATGGAAATCTGGATGAATGGCAGCACCTGCCGCCCACCGTGTTGGACCAAACCACAGCAGACACCATCGTCGGCCCCCGGCCGGATCCGGATGACCTCTCGGCCGAAATCCGCAGCGTGTGGCAGGCCGAGACGCTCTACCTCGCTTTCCGGGTCCGGGATGACGTCATCGTGACCGACAGCACCGATGTCTGGCGCGACGACGAGATTGAGATTGGTCTGGATGGACTCAACAACAACGTGCCGGGCGGTGCTGACGACCACCAGTTCACCGTCAACCCAGACAGGCGGCTTACCGACTTTGCTGTGCCCACTACGGCCTTCCAGGCGGCTATCCAGATCGTGTCCGGGGGCTATAATGTGGAGGTGGCCATCCCCGCAAACCTTTTGGGGGGCACTGGGCTCGCCCAAGGACGAGTCCTTGGTATCACCTTTGGCCTCCATGATGATGACGATGGTGGAAACTATGACGTGCACATGATCTGGGAGGGCTCCTGCACAACGAATTGTAGCAGTGAATACGGGGACCTGGTCCTCATGGGGGAGGCGCCCTATCCTACCGCGACTCCCACAGCCACACCAACAGCAACGCGCACTCCCACGCCAACGGCCACAAGTACTGTTACAAGCACTCCCCTTCCTACCTCAACGAGCACGCTCTCGCCCACGGCGACGGCCACACCTACGTCAACGATCTCGCCCACGGCAACGGCTACGCCTACTACAGGGTCCATCACGGGTCTTGTCTACGCTGACCTGAACCTGAATGGCTTGCCCGATCCTGGAGAAGGTCTGCCCGGGGTAACCATTACTGTGCGTCGGGCGGATGGCGCGGGGTCAGCCCTTGTGACGGTCACAGATTCCAATGGTTGGTACTTGGTGAGCAACCTCACCCCTGGGCTCTACCGAGTGGAAGAGACAGATCCGAGGGGCTACTACTCCCTTTCGGCGAACTCCGTGACGGTCATGGTACAGGCCAATGCGACAGCTGTAGCCAACTTCTCGGACTACCCGATGCCGTGTATCTCGCTGCCGTTGGTGCTGGTGGTGCGCCCATAGTCCATCCTGGCACGTCTGGCGCACCTGCCCACCACCCTGGAGCCGCTGCCCTGCCTGAGCGAGTGCCTGGGCGGGCCCTCCCTCTGAATCAGGTGGGACGATGTCACCTGTCTCACCTTGGAGGGAACAAGGCCCGCCCAGGTCGGCAGAGAGGTAAGGACGAGATTTCGTGAGACTCCTCCTTCCCAAAGCGCGGAGTACGGTCAACACCGCCCGGCGGAGCAAGGCTAGAAACCTGAGAGAGGCCGTCCGCGCCCGCGAGCGATCCTCCTTGAAACGCTGTTTCCCACATCCATCCACAGAAAGCCTGCCTCCCTGGGCCAAACCCGCGTTAGACAACCATCAGAGTTTTGTGTGAGACTGAATCAGTTCTGTGGGATACCTTCGCCCCGCCCCCCTTGACGCGGCACGGCCCCTGTGGTATACTATGGATGCATGGATACACCATTGCCGGCTCCGTCCAGCATCGGGAGGCACGAGGCCATGGCTTCCTTCCCCGGCCAGCGCACCACCACCCTGCGGGAACTGGTCCTCTCCCGGATCCAGAGCGACCTCGCCCGGGGCTACCTCCGGCCGGGCGACCCCCTGGACCAAGTGGACCTCGCCCGCCGGTTGGGGGTGAGCCGCACCCCGGTCCGGGAGGCCCTCGTCCTCCTGGAAGCCTACGGCGTGGTGGAGGCGGACGTGCGCCGGGGCACGGTCATCCGCGCCCTCTCCCCCGACGAAGTGGAGGACGACTGGCTGGTCCTGGCCACCCTGGAACGCCTGGTGGCTGGCCTGGCCGTCCCCCGCCTGACCCCCGAGGTCCTGGCTCGCATGAAGGGCCTCTTGGTGCAGGCCGAGGCCCTCCTGGAGAGCGGCCGCACGGAAGAACTGCACGAGGTGAACCGGGAGTTCCACCGCACCCTCTACATGGCCTCCGGGCGGCCGCGCCTCATCCACTTCCTGGAAACCAACCTGTGGACCCACACCCGCCACTACAACCGGCTCTTCATTGACCTCCCTGGCGCAGCCCAGTGGCGGATGCAGATCCACCGCCAGATCCTGGAAGCGTGCGAGGCGGGAGACGCGGCGCGCGTGGAAGAACTGGTCTACCAGGACGACCTGGAGACCGGCCGCCGCGTGGCCGAGTACCTCCGCCAGCGGGAGAGCGCGGCGCAGGAGTGAGCCGAATGGCCCCCACCTCTTCTCAAGAAGGCCCCCTGACGCCCGCAAAACTGGGCGAACGCCTGGCCCGCTTCCCCCGGGCGCGCCTGGCGCACCTGCCCACCCCCTTGGAACCGCTGCCCCGCCTGAGCGAGCGCCTGAGCGGGCCTTCCTTCTGGATCAAGCGGGACGACGCCACCGGTCTCGCCTTTGGAGGGAACAAGGCCCGCCAGTTGGAGTTCCGCCTGGGCCGCGCTGTGGCCCAGGGGGCCGATTGCGTGGTCGCGGGCGCGGCGGTGCAGTCCAACTTCTGCCGTCAGATCGCCGCCGCCTGCGCCAAACTGGGCCTGGAGGCCTACCTGGTCCTGCGGAAGACCCACGGCCAGCCCGCCGACCCACCCCAGGGGAACCTCCTCCTGGACCTCCTCCTGGGGGCCCACGTGGAGTTCCTGGCGGGGACGGAAGAGGAGCAGCGTGCCCGCATCCTGGCCCTGGCCGAGGGCCTGCAGGCCCAGGGCCGGCGGCCCTACGTGACCGGCTGGACCGACGTCGCCTTCGGCGCGCTGGGGTATGTGGCCGCCACGCTGGAACTCTGGGAGGAGTGCCAGCGCCTGGGCCTGAAGCCGGTCGCCCTGGTCGCCTCGTCGGGAGGGGCCACGCAGGCTGGCCTCCTCGTGGGGACACGGGCCCTGGCCTGGGACCTCCCCGTCTGGAGCGTGTACCACGGCGGCCACGGCCCCGACGCCCGCCCACGGGTGGCCCAGATCGCCAGCGAAGCCGCCCAGTTGCTGCGGCTGCCCTTCCGCTTCACTGCAGAGGACGTCCTGGCCTTCAACCAGTACTTCGCCCCCGCCTACCCCGACCCTTCCGCGGCCGGCTTGGAGGCGATGCGGCTCCTGGCCCGCACGGAGGGGATCGTCCTGGACCCGGTCTACACGGCCAAGGCCATGGCGGGCCTCGTGGACCAGGTCCGGCAGGAGCGATGGGGGAAGGGCGACACGGTCATCTTCCTGCACACGGGCGGCACGCCCGCGCTCTTCGCCTACGCAAGAGAGGTGATCACGAATGGCACGAATGAATTTTTACAATAGGGCATTC
>Ga0272449_1003401_pt1 | contig 13753 bp, 12 predicted proteins | sample YNPCB0241_FD_198679 | JGI IMG/M metagenome (GOLD analysis project Ga0272449, IMG submission 198679) | Hot spring sediment microbial communities from Yellowstone National Park, WY, United States - YNP-CB-024-1 | ecosystem: Environmental > Aquatic > Thermal springs > Hot (42-90C) > Sediment...
CAGTGAGATTCTTGGAATTGACCCATTATATTCTGCCAATGAAGGAAAAGTAGTTATTGTTGCAGATAAAAAGGAAGAGAAAAAAATTATGGAATTTTTAAGAAATCATCCTTTAGGTCAAAAAGCACAAATAATAGGAGAAGTAAAAGGAAAGGGAAAAAGAGTATACTTAAAAACTAAAATGGGAACAAAAAGGATATTAGATCCTCTAAAAAAAGATCTTTTACCAAGAATATGTTAATCTTAAATTTAAGAAAAGAATTTAATAAGATAGGGGAAGATTAATCCCCTATCTGTAATTTCTTGGGTCTAATACATCTCTTAAGGCATCTCCAAAAAGATTAAAGGCAAGAACTAATGTCATAATTGCAAGTCCTGGAAAAAATACCGTCCAAGGTGCATATCTTAAATATTGCCTTGATTCAGAAAGCATTGCTCCCCATTCAGGAGTTGGAGGCTGAGCTCCAAGACCTAAGAAAGAAAGACCTGCAGCCTCAAGGATAGCTGACGCTATACCTAAGGTTGCTTGAACAATAATTGGTGCTAAACAATTAGGAAGTATATGGCGAAAAATAATTCTTCTTTGGCTTAAACCTAATGCTTTTGCTGCAGATATATAATCCCTTTCTTTTACAGAAAGAACAGTAGCTCTAACAACTCTTGCATAATTTGGAATAGAAACAATACCAACAGCAATCATAGCATTTGTAAGTTTTGGCCCTAATATTGCCATTATCCCAATAGCAAGAAGAATTGCAGGAAAAGCAAGCATTATATCAATAATTCTCATAACTAATATATCCCACCATCCTCCAAAATATCCAGATGTAGCACCAAGAAAAGTGCCTATGGAAAGGGCAAGACTTACAGATACAAGACCAATTGTTAGAGATATTCTTGTTCCATAGATTACTCTACTTAAAATATCTCTACCTGCATAATCAGTTCCAAAAGGATGTTTTAAAGAAGGAGGTTTCAATCTATCTTCAAGATTTTGAGCAATAGGATCATATGGTGATACAAATTTTGCAAAAATTGCTAAGAATATGAATGTTAGGAGAAGAAAACCACCTAATAAACCTGTAGAATGTTTTCCTAATCTTTTAAGGCTTCTTTTCCATAAAGTCTGTGATTTTTCTCTATTCATATCTTATCCTCGGATCAATAAAAGCGTATAAAATATCTACAATAAGATTAATAAAAACAAAAACAGTAGCGGAAAGAAGAATACATCCTTGAACCAATGGATAATCTCTTGCCATTATAGCATCATATACTAATCTACCAAGTCCTGGCCATGAAAATATTGTCTCTGTCATAATTGCTCCTCCTAATAAAAATCCAAATTCCATACCTATCACTGTAATTACTGGAATAAGAGCATTTTTTAATGCGGATCTATATATAATTTTTCTTTTTGGAAGTCCTTTTGCATAAGAAGCGAGAATATATTCTTGAGTAAGAACCTCAAGCATACTTGATCTTGTCATTCTCGCAATAATAGCCATAGGCACTGTAGATAAGGCTATACCTGGTAGAAGTAAATGATGAAGAGCATTGAAAAAAGCCTTAAAATTTCCTGTTATTATACTATCAAGAAGAAAAAAATTTGTTATCACTTTAAGATCTATATCTACACCAATCCTTCCTGATGGAGGAAACCATCCTAAAATTAATGCACCTATCCAAATTAACATTAATCCTAACCAAAATATGGGCATAGATACTCCACCTAAGGCAGATATCATTATAGTGGTATCTATAAAAGATCCGGGATGTGTTGCTGCAATTATTCCAGCCATAATCCCAACAAAACTTGCAAGAATTATGGCAAAGAGACTAAGCTCAATAGTAGCAGGAAATCTATGTATAACCTCCTTAAATACAGATTCTCTTGTCATAATAGATCTTCCTAAATCTCCCCTTAAAGCTTTTCCTAAAAAAATAATATATTGAATGAAAATAGGTTTATTTAGACCTAATTCCTCTCTTAATCTCTCAATTTCAGAAGAAGATGCTCTTTCTCCTAAAATTATTCTTGCTGGATCTCCTGGAATAAGTCTTAAAAGAATAAATGAGAAAAAAGAGACACCTAAGAGTATTGGTATAACAAGAAGAATTCTTCTTATAATATATTTTCTCATTTTCTCTCTTTATAAAATAAAAAAGGTTCCCCCGAGGATTTCCTCGGGGGTAATATTATTATTCCTTCCATACCCTATAAAGAGGCTCACTTCCAGTGGGATGTGGAATATAATTGTGGACAGTCTTTTTGGCAACAACAGGAGGAGTAGTATGAGCAATAATTACCCATGGGGCGTCTCTGTGAACAATTTCGCAAGCTTTTTCATAAAGTTTTGCTCTTTCTTTTTTATCAGAAATTGTTTGAGCCTTAATTAAGATCTCATGTAGTTCATCAGAACGATAGAATGCAATATTTCCTGCACTTCCTTTTACCGCATTATCTTTATCAAGAAGAACATAGAAGAAATTATCTGGATCTCCATTATCACCTGTCCACCCTAAGAATGCCATATCATGCTCACCATTTTCTGTTTTTTGCAAATAAGTTCCCCAATCATAGGTTACAATTTCTGCATCAATTCCTACAGCTTTTAGATAGCTTTGTACAGCTTCCGCTAATTTTCTTGGTTGAGGATTATAAGGTCTTGGTACTGGCATTGCCCATAGAGTGGTTTTGAAACCATTTGGATATCCAGCTTCTGCAAGTAGTTGTTTTGCCTTTTGAGGATCATATGGATAGTCCTCAATCTTATCATTATATCCCCATAATGATGGAGGAATTGGATTCTTTGCAACTATAGCAAGTCCTTTTCCAAAAAATGCTTCTACCAATGCTTTCTTATCTATAGCATAATTTATTGCAAGTCTTACTTTTAGATTGTCAAAGGGTTTCTTATCCATATTCATTGCAAGATAGCCCACATTTAGACTGGGTCTTAATATAACTTGCAGATTTGGATTTTGTTTTGCTCTTTCCACATCTTCAGGATTTACTCCATCCATTATATCAATAGTTCCTGCTTCAAGCTCCATAAATCTTGCAGAGTTATCAGGAATTGACCTAAAGATAATTCTATCAAGATAAGGAGTTCCAGCCCAATATTCTTTATTTGCTTCAAGCACAATTCTATCTCCTTTTGTCCAGGATACGAATTTGAAGGCTCCTGTACCTACAGGATTTTTAAAGAAATCTTCTTTGTATTTCTTTATTGCTGTTGGGCTTGCAATTGCAAAACATGTCATAGCGAGATTAGAAAGGAATGGTGCGCATGGTTTCTCTAAGATTATCTTTATAGTGTACTCATCAACTACATCCACTGATTTTACAATACCTGGAAAACCACCGAACATGTATCCCCAATATTCAAATTCACCACCAAAATGATAAGGATTTTTCTCATCTCTCCAACGGTCAAAATTAAATTTTACAGCTTCAGCATTAAATGGTGTTCCATCATGAAATTTTACTCCTTTTCTTAAGCGGAAAGTCCATACTTTTTGATCTCTTGATACTGTCCATGAGGTTGCTAAATTTGGAACTACTTCTGTATTTGTCTCTTTATATTTTACTAATGTGTCAAAGATTTGATGAGTTACTCTTAATGATTCTCCATCGGTTACATTTATAGGATCAAGTTTTACAGAGTCACCACCTCTACCAAATACAAGAGTTCCACCTCTTTTTGGAACAGCAGAATTCCCAATGGAAAATATAAACAGTAAAATTAACAAAATAATTAAAACCCTTCTCATAAGCTACCTCCTAAAAATTGATTTTTAGGAAAGGGGACCATTCCCCATATCCTCTTTGAAGGCATCTTTGCCTTTAAAGCTTGATTAAAGAATATAAAAGAAAAATAAATAAGTCAAGTATCTTATTTTTTAATGTTTTATTGTTAGGATTAGACAAGAGAAGAGATAGAATTTATAATAAATTAGTATTGGTAAATAATAAAAGAAAGGAGCCTTAATAATGATATTAATTTGTGGAGAAGCCCTTATTGATTTTACACCTATTACTATTAATAACGATAAAGGTTTTCTTTTAAAACCTGGTGGATCTCCATATAATATTGCTATTGCGCTTTCACGTCTTGGAGGGCCATCTGCTTTTTTAAGTAAAATATCAAAAGATCCTTTTGGAGATATATTAATTAATAACTTAAAAGAAAATGGTGTTGATATAAGTTATGTGATAAGAGGAGATGAGCCTACTACACTTGCTTTTGTATTTTTAGAAAATAATGAGCCTAAATTTTTATTCTATGGTCATAATTCAGCTGATGCTAATATTTTAATATCAGATATTCCACCTATTTATAATAACATTTTAGCTGTGCATTTTGGTTCCATATCTCTTGTAAGAGAACCCTCTGCAACAACATATGAAAAACTCATGATGGAATTCTCAGGGAAATTCATTATAACTTTTGATCCAAATGTTCGCCCTAATTTAATTCCAAATAAAGAAAGATATATTAAAAGATTGGAAAGATGGTTATCTTTTTGTAATATAGTAAAAGTAAGTCATGCAGATCTGTCTTGGCTTTATCCAAATATATCTTATGAAGAAATAGCAAGAGAATGGTTAAATCTTGGACCTAAGATAATAATTGTCACCTTAGGTGAAAATGGCGCCTTTGCATTGACAGAAAAAGGTTTAACAAAAGTATCTGCTATTAAAGTCTCTGTTGTTGATACTGTTGGTGCAGGTGATTCTTTTATGGGAGGAATCCTTTATTGGTTGTGGAAAAATGAGAAACTAAATCTAAGTGTAATAAATTCAATTTCGTTAGATGATTTGACAAATGCGTTAAAATTTTCTACTATTGTATCTGCTATTACATGCACAAGAGCTGGTGCTAATCCACCAACATTAAAAGAAGTGGAGAATTTTATAAATGAAAAATGAATTTTTAAAGATGAGAATGCTTTTTGATGGTGCAATGGGAACAGAGCTACAAAGAAGAGGTTTACCGCAAGGATTTCTCCCAGAACTTTGGAACTTAGAAAAACCTGAGATTGTAGAAGAGATTCATAAGGACTATATATTGAGTGGAGCTATGGTTATTGAGACAAATACATTCGGTGGAAATAGAATGAGATTGAGAAGAGCAAAACTTGAGGAGAGAATAGAAGAAATAAATAAAAGGGGAGTGGAGATTGCACTCAAAGCATCAAAAGGAAAAACTCTTGTAGCAGGATCTGTAGGACCCTTAGGAGAGCTTATTGAACCTTATGGTGATTTATCTGAAGAAGAGGCAGAAGAAATATTTTCAGAACAAATATATATTTTAAAAAATGCAGGTGTTAATTTTATATTGATAGAAACAATGACTTCTTTAATTGAAGCAAAAATTGCATTAAAGTCTGCAAAAAAATTAGGATGTATAGTTGGGGTAACTATGAGTTTTGAGGTTGGTAAAAATGGGATAAAAACATTTTGGGGTGATGATGTAATAACTTGCTTAAAAGAACTTGAGAAAGAGGGGGCAGATTTTATTGGTTCCAATTGTGGAAAGGGATTTTATGAGATGAGTGAAGTTGCAAAGGTTATAAGGGCAAATACAAGACTTCCTGTATTGATTCAACCTAATGCAGGTATTCCTAAAATTATAAATAATAAGTTAGTTTATCCTGAATCTCCTAATGAATTTGCAAAATTTGTTACTGAGATGTTAAACATTAATATAAATTTTGTTGGTGGCTGTTGTGGAACTACACCTGAATTTATTAAAGAGGCAAAGAAAATTTTTGAGAAAATATTATGAAAAGTAGAGTTGTTGTTTTTGAATGTGAATACGATAAGGAATTAATAAAGGAGAAAATTAGAGAATCTCTTAAATATTTTAATTTGCCTATTTTAGAGGGTAAAAAAATACTTTTGAAACCCAATTTACTTATGGCGGTAAATCCTGAAAGAGCTATAACAACTCATCCAATTTTAGTAGAAGCAATTGTGGAAATATTAATGGAGAATGGAGTTAAAGATATATACATCGGTGATACTCCTGGAAATACTTTTGTAAATTATGATGAACTTTATGAAAGGACAGGTATGAAAGAAATAGCAAGAAGAATAAAAGTAAATCTTGTGAATTTATATAAAGAAGGGATAATAAATATACCAGGAAATAATATTGTAGACTATTATCCTGTAAGTAAATTTATTAAACAAGTAGACTATATAATAAATATCCCAAAATTGAAAACTCATTCTTTTATGCTTATGACATGTGCTATTAAAAATACTTTTGGGCTTATACCTGGAATGAATAAATCAAGAATGCACTCAATAGCAATAAATCCAAGAGACTTTGCTATGCTTCTTGTTGACCTTCATAAGAAGATAAAGCCAATATTAAACATTGTAGATGCTATTTTAGGAATGGAGGGAGAAGGACCTTCTGCAGGTATACCAAGGAAGTTTAGAAAAATAATAATTAGTACAGATCCTGTTGCAGTAGATGTTATTTCAAGTCTTATACTTGGTTATAAACCAGAGGAAATTTATACAAATATTATTGGGAAAGAATATGGATTAGGAGAAAATGATCTTAGAAATATAGAAATTATTGGTGACAACAAAAATATTTATAATTCTGATGTGAAAAAGATTAAAAATCTTAATACAATTGCAAGTAGAATTCCTGGATTTATTGGAAGATTAGGTTCTACCTTATATACAAAATTTATAAAAATTTATCCTGTAATAATTGATGAAAAATGTATAAAATGTAGAATTTGTGAAAATAGCTGTCCTAACAAAGCCATTTTTTTAAAAGGTAATAAGATAGTAATTAATTATGATAAATGTATATCTTGTTTTTGTTGTCATGAACTATGTCCCCAAAAGGCAATAAAACTTGAAAAAAGCCTTATGGCAAGAAGAATATTTAGATGATAAAATCATTCTTCTTCCAATGAGAGAATCTTTCTCCCAAAAATAGTAATAAGGATAAAAAACAGAGATATCATTATGGCAGATAAAATAAATATGAAGCTTACCTCTCCTTCTTCAGCTCCTACGGATATTCTTAAGGCTTTTCCCACATAATAAAGAGGTAAAAATCGAGCCAAAATCTTCAGATAATTAGGTAGGAAATCAATAGGGAAATATACTCCAGAGAAAAAAAGCATTATATTTACAAGCAAATTACCCACATTACTTGCAGTTTGTGGCTCTTTAAATAAAGCAGTAAGGATTATACCTAAAGCCATCATACCAAGAACTGAGGAAAACACAGATAACAAGAAGAGGTTCCAGCTAATTGAAAAATTAAGATTAAAAATAATTTGGGCTACTAAGAGCACAAATATACAAGAAATAATACTCAAAAGAACATTAGCAGAAATTATGCCTGAAACAAAGGACATAGGACTTATAGGGGTTACTGCAAATCTTTTAATTACTTTTCTCTTTCTATAATATCCAAAAAGAACAATCATAGTAAATATAGATCCTGAAATAGAAAAACTTAAAACTCCTGGAATGCTATATCCTAAGCTTGATACACGAGCTTTTCCAGGATCAATAAATTCTTCTTGAACTTTAACTATCCCCTTATCCATACCTATCTCATGGAGTGAATAAGCATTGGCAAGATTTTCACCAAGAGTTCTCAAAAAAGGCTTCTGCTGAAAGCTTGAAAAGTTAATTAGTAAATTAAATTCCTTCCCATCAAATATTACTCCTCCATCAATATACCCCTTAATTACCTGATTTCTTAACTCTTCTTCATTCTCAAGTACTACAACTTTAATATCTCCTACATTTTTTAGCACCTGAATAAGATCATCATTACCTCTAATCACTCCTAAAGTAATTCCATATTCATTAGTTCCTGTATTACTTCCACCAAAAACAAAGCCAAATATTATAACAAAAATCAAGGGGAGAATAATTGTAAAGAGAAAAGTAAAAGTATCTCTATAAAAACTTTTTATTCTATAAAATGCAGTATTAATAAATGCTCTCATGTTACTTCCATATATTTATATTTTTTAATAGATATCAGCAAAAAGATTAAAGTATAAGCTAAAGGAACTAAAATAGTTAAATATATAGGATATGGTGAAGGCATAATACCAAGTGTATCCCTTATGCCTGAAGCTAAATAAGTGATTGGATTAATAACAACAATCCACTTTATAAACCATGGCACATCATTCACAGGAAAGTAAATTCCACCAAGAAACTGCAATGGAAAATTAAGAATCTGCCCTATCACATTAGCTGAATTAGTATTTTTTGCTAATGCTGATATGAAAAATCCAAAGGTAGAAATGGTAAACATGGTAAGAAATACATAAAAAATAAAATAGAAAGAGAAAGGATTAACAGAACTCTTATAAATCACCTTACCTACAAAGGAGAGAAACGAAATCTGAAGAATAAAGAAATAAAATCGTGAAAGAAAATAAGAGAAGAAGAAATTGAGAGTTGAAATAGGAGTTAACTGAAATCTTTTTAATATTTTACCTTCCCTATACCATGAAAGTTCTTGACTAACTCCAAACAGTCCTGTAAAGAATATGGCAATTATAATCATACCTGGAAATATGAAGTCCACATATGAAAACCCCTTCTTGCTACCCAATATTTCACTTTTCACCTTATATTCATTAACTTTTGTCATCTTTTTTACAAACTCTAAATTCATCCTATCTATAATGCTTTTTACAACCATACTTGCAGATTGGGAAGAGATATTATGTCTTAAGGTATAAACTTTAATTGGTACAGGATTTACTGTAGCCCCAAACATTCTCATGGTAATATTTGAAATCACAAGAGAATCAAATCCTTCTGGGATTTCTATTATAAGCTTTGTCTTAGCTTTTTTCAAATCTTCAAGTATTTTTTCTTTTATTATAATATCCTTATAAACTTTCAAATTAAATATTTTATTTTCCCCTTTACTCAATTCATCAAATATATTGTATATAATATTTGAAAAATCTCCTGATTCATTTTTTATTAGATAGACATCAAAATTAACCCTTTTTACTTCATATAAAGATGAAAAAATAGTAATAAGAATCATCATTAATAATACAGGAAATGCCAAACACCAAAATAAATAGTCTCTTTCCCTTATAGCAGATTTAAAAAAGTAAACCGAATTTTTTAAAAACATCATTCTTCTCTTAGCTGTCTTCCTGTTAGAGTTAAAAATACATCTTCTAAGTTTGGTTGTCTTATAATCTCGTTTCTAACTTTCACAGAACTATCTCTTGCAGTTTTTAAGAGAATATCAATAGTTTCAAGAACATTATTGGTTCTAATAATTAATCTTCCATGTTTTGGGTTATATACAAAATTCATATTAATACTTCTTAATTTATCAAGAAATCCATGATCTTCCTCTACATCTACCTCAATTACACTCTCTCCTCCTATACTTCTTATTAAATCTTCGGGAGTTCCCTCTGCAATTATTTTCCCATGATCCATAATACAGACCCAATCAGCTAAAAATTCCGCCTCTTCCATATAATGGGTTGTGAGAACTATAGTTTTCCCTTTTTTCTTAAGATCCAAAAGTAGATCCCATATACTTCTCCTTGCTTGAGGGTCAAGTCCAGTTGTTGGCTCATCTAAGAATAAAAGAAGAGGATCATTTATTAAAGCAAGTCCTATAGCAAGTCTTTGTCTCTGACCACCAGAAAGTTTATCTACATGAGCCTTTGACTTATCTTTAAGATTTATATATTCTAAAACATCATCCACTTTTAATCCCTTTTTATAAAAACTTCTAAACAAAGAAAGAGTTTCCTTTACTGAAAGATGAGAAATAAGTTGTGTCTCTTGTAAAGATACACCTATGAGTTCTTTTTCCTCTTTCCCTATTCTTTTAACATCTCTACCGAAAATATTAATCCTTCCACTATCTGGAATTCTTAAACCTTCAATAATTTCTAAAGTTGTAGTTTTTCCAGCCCCATTAGGGCCAAGAAGAGTAAAAATAGAACCTTGCTTTATTTTAAAGCTTATTCCATCTACCGCTTTTACATTTCCATAGTATTTTCTTAACTCTTCAACTTCAACGATAAATTTTAAAATATTCATAAAAATTATTATAACATATTTTTTTGAAGAGAAAAGATTAATTTTTAAGTAAATATTTAAAAATCAATACCTATCTCTGATATAATCTTTCTTAAATTTTCTTTTAATTTTTTACTGTCCTCTTCATCTAAGGGAAGAAAAGGCCTTCTCGTGTATCCCTTTCCTATGCCCCTAAATTCTAATGCCTTATTTAAAACAGGAATATTAGTACCATCATGAAGAGCGAGAGATAGCATTGTTTGCCTTTTTTGTAATTCTAAACATTCTTCATAATTCTTCTTTTTAAATGAATCATAAATTTTAACAAAAATCTCAGGAAATACTCCTCCTGGTCCTGTTACAGTTCCTTTTACTCCCATCATTAGACATGGAAAGAATGCTCTATCAAATCCAGTAATTACAATAAAATCTTTTCTTGTATTATAAATATATCCTAAAATTGTAGAAAAATTTCCACTACTATCTTTTATTCCAACTATATTTTCAAATTCATTAGAAAGTTTAGATACTAAGGATATTGAAAGTTCATTTTTAGCTAAGGAGGGAATATTATAAAGATATATAGGAACGTCTCTAAATTCTTTTGCTATTTCCGCATAATAATGATAAAGCTCCCTTTCACTATAAGAGTAATAAAAGGGAGCTACTATTCCAACTCCATCTGCACCTACTTTTATTGCATAATCAATAAGCTCCATAGTATCTTTTAAATTAATAGTTCCACAGTGTGCAATTATGGTTAATTTTCCTTTATTTTCTTCTATTACGGTTTCTAAAATTCTTTTTCTTTCTTCTAAGGATAAAATTAAACCCTCTCCTGTAGTTCCACAAACAAATATTCCATTAACTCCCTTTTCTATTACAAAATTTACATATTTTCTTAACGAGACATAGTCAATAGATTCATCTTCATTAAAAGGAGTAGTATGAGCTACAATTATACCTTCAATAAGTCTCATTTTTAATACCTCCTCTAACATTTTTTTTACTTGATTCTCTTATTATTAATTGAGGTTTTAAAATAACAATTTCATGGTCTTTTTTACCTTTTCCTTGTAATCTTCTTAATAAGAGTTGCGCTGCATTTACACCAATCAAATAAGTGGGTTGAGATATAGTTGTTAACGGACATTTTAAGATGGGAGCTAAATCAATTTCATCAAATCCTACAACTCCTAAATCATTGGGAATATTAATATTTAATTCTGAAATAGCTAATAATGCTCCCATTGTCATTACATTATTTGCAATAAAAAGGGCATCAATATTTTCTTTTAAAAGAAGTTTTTTAGCAGCTTTGTATCCTCCCTCTTGGGTATATTCTCCATTTTCTATAAAATCTTCTTTTATTGGTAGACCTGCCTCTTTTAACGCTTTTTTATACCCTTCTAATCTCTCCTTAGATGTCATTACACTTAATGGTCCAATTATTGCTCCTATATTTCTATATCCCTGCTCAATAAGATGCTTTACTCCTTCATATGCACCATAAATATTATCAATTATTACTGCATCTAATTTTACTTCTTCTATTAATCTATCTAAAAGAACAATTGGAATATTCTTTTTCAAATATTTAAAAATATGTTTGTGACTTCCCCCTGCTGGAGTTAAAATAATTCCATCTACTTTCTTTCCTTCTAAAACCTTAAAATATTCTTTTTCTTTCTCAATATTTTCATCACTATTACATAAAATTAGACTATAACCTATTGAGCTTAATGTATCTTCTATTCCTCTGACTACTTGTGTAAAAAAGGGGTTTGTTACATCTGTAACAATAAGTCCAATTACCTTAGTATATCTTTGCTTAGACCCTTTCACTTCCAAACTATAGCCAAGCCTTTTACATACTTCCAATATCTTAGCCTTTGTCTCTTCCTTAACATAACCTGATTCTTTTAAGGCTCTTGATACAGTTGCAACTGAAACTCCTGCCTCTTTAGCAATATCTTTTATAGTTATTCTTTTCAATTTTCCCCCCTTATTCATCTATAATAATTTTTAATTTTTCTATGTCTTCTTGATTTATTTTATTGATATTTACTTTTACTCTACAGATAGGCTTAAAGGGAATTCCTTTCATAGCTAAAAATATCTTACCTGAAAGAGGCCATCCATTTTCTAAAATCTCCCAATTTTTATTTATTAACCATTGATAATCTCTTGCACTCTCAATATCACCCTTAATAAATTTATCATACAATCTAATAAAAAGAGAAGGATAAATATTACATCCTCCCCCTATTACAACATTAATCCCTAAGGGAAGAGAAGAGAGATAAAGCAGTTCATTTCCTTGTATAATGCAAATATCTCTTTTATCTAAAAGCATTAAATTTTTAATTATTTTTAACATATTATAAGAAGAATCTTTCATACCAATAAAATTTGGTAAATCTAAAAGCCTTCTGAATAAATTAGGAGTAATTGAATATGGTTCATATCCTTGAGGTTCATAAATAAAAAATGGTTTATTTAAAATTCTATCAATTTCTTTAAAATAAAGAAATATTTCATCTTCTGAAGGTTTTATTTCTTTTGGAATAACTATAAAAACAGCATCTGAGCCCTCTTTAAAAGCAAATTCTGAAAGCTCTAAAGTCTCTTTTAAAGAATCACAGCCAGTACCGGGATATACTGGAACTTTTTTTTGAACAATTTCATTTATGACTTTAATAATTAATTTTTTTTCATCAAAAGATAAGGTATCTCTCTCGCCACTACTCCCAATAGGAAAGAGAGCAGAAATTTTCTGTTTTATTAACCAATTTATAAATAATTCTAAAGTATCTATATCAATTTCACAATTTTCTTTAAATGGTGTTAAGACAGGAGCAATAGGTCCTTTTAAATCTATATTTAGCATTTTAAAATTTCCTCCCTCCAAATTTCATATATCTTTTCACATTTATATTCTGGATACATTGATTCATCAAATAGAAGTATTAATCCCCTTTTTCCACCCTCTGTAACACTTATCATTCTTCTGATATAATCTATAAGACTTTCATCTTTACCTTTTGGCCAAAGGCCAAAATAACATTTTTTATTATCAATAATTTTTTTCATAACTTTGTAAAAATCATATATTTCTGGATTTCCTAAATTTATTGCATATACCTCTTCCAAATCTAATAAAATATCTAAGAAATATTCATTCTTTCCACAAAAATGAATAAATCCACCTTCAAAAGGCTCTAATGCCTTTTTTATATATGGAATTACAAATTCTTCTATATGTTTTGGAGAAATTAATGTTGCGCTATCTTCTGATATTCTTACTCCACCCTTTTTCATATAAATACCTCTTATTAATGCATGTCCATGATAACATTGATTTAATGGCTCCCCTATAGTATTTTTAAGAATTTTAGAAACCTCAATATAAACTTCTGTACATATATTAAGAAGATGATGGACAAAACTTGGATCATCATAAATTTCTAAGAATATATCGTCTCCATATACTAAATGAGCAATATCAAAAGGACCTTGTGTATCAGGAAGGTAAACATGAATCCATTGAGGTATGTTCTCTTTGAAATAAAGCATATAATCAATAGCTTTATTTACTATTTCTGAATTTTTTATATCAGGCATATCTAATCTTGATATTTCTTCGTTTGATAAATGTGATGTTAACCATGGAAATTT
>Ga0272449_1003402_pt1 | contig 13749 bp, 13 predicted proteins | sample YNPCB0241_FD_198679 | JGI IMG/M metagenome (GOLD analysis project Ga0272449, IMG submission 198679) | Hot spring sediment microbial communities from Yellowstone National Park, WY, United States - YNP-CB-024-1 | ecosystem: Environmental > Aquatic > Thermal springs > Hot (42-90C) > Sediment...
AAAAGGTCTCAATCCTTGTTTTAATGGACAATGGACTACGACAGGTATTTTGTAACTAATTGATTATCAAGGGCTGTTAACATTTTTTAAGTTAAATTTAACAGATTTTAACATTCTAAACCATCAATTTTTGATATCCATTTTAACATTTTTTTAACATTTCGAAAATGATTTTTCCGATCGTTTTAACAAATTTTTAACACTTTTTTAACAGCCTTTAACATATTTTTACAAAAATCCACTATGTCAAAGAACCTGTGCAAATATACAAAACCTTTTTCAAAAGTTCCAAAAAAATTGAAAAAAATTTTTCTTAAGAAAATGTGTTTTAAAAAAGCTTTTATTTAATTTCGAAAATATCGCCGCTATTTAGTAAATCGTTAACACTTTTGATATTGCTATTTTTTTTAGCTTCTTCTATTTGTATTTCTACCAAGTCGTCGTATGTTGGGTACATAGCCGATCGTATAACTCCCATTGCTACTGGGAAGTGTGGTGGTCCCATTTTTGCAAGCATAAGGTGTATTCCAGGGTCTTGCTGGTATTGGTCGTGAACAAGAATATCGTCTTCGGTAATACCGTTTTCGCCAATTGTTACTACTTCTAGTCGTGTGCCTTTTAAGCGAATACCTTTATTTCTTTTCGATCCGAATATCATTGGTTCACCATTTCGCAAAATTAATTGCATATCGTCTTTTACGTCTTTACCTGTTATGTGAGAATGTCCCTTGTCGAAGTAAATAACGCAATTTTGTAAAATTTCTACAACAGATGTTCCATCGTGTTTGGCTGCTTCAAACATTACTTCGGTCATGAGTTTTACGTTGTTGTCGGGAACTCTTGCAAAGAAAGTTCCTTGAGCGCCTAAAACAAGCTCACCTGTATTGAATGGATGCTCTATAGTTCCATAAGGCGATGTTTTTGTTACGGTTCCCATAGGCGTTGTAGGCGAATATTGTCCTTTGGTTAAGCCGTATATCATGTTGTTAAAAACAAGTATGTTTATATCTACGTTTCGACGTATGATGTGTATAAAGTGATTACCGCCTATAGCCATTGAATCGCCATCGCCGGTGGTAACCCAAACACTTAAACGTGGATTTGCTACTTTTACACCAGTAGCTATTGCATTTGCCCTTCCGTGTATACCATGAAAACCGTAGGTGTTAACATAATACGGAAATCGAGACGAGCATCCTATACCAGAAATTAATACAAAATTTTCTTTTTTATAGCCGATTTTCGGAAATACATTTTCAACTGCTGTTAATATAGCATGATTACCACATCCCGGACACCATTTAACAGGTAATCCGCTTACAAAATCTTCTTTTGTTAACTCTACAGATGAACGTTCTATACTATTAAATATTGGCGACATATCTTATTCCTCCAAAAGTTTATAATATTTTTCTTTTAATTCACTAATTAAGAAAGGTAAAGTTTGTATTTTGTTAGCCTGTGCATATTTAAATTGTGGCAGTGTAGCTCTTAAGTATGCAACAAATTGGCCGTTGTTTAATTCGCATACGATAATTTTTTTGAAATTTGAAAATATTTTTTCGGTATTTCTTGGTAAAGGCATTATATATTTAAAGTGTGCATGGCTAACTTTTTTACCTTCTTTTTGCATTTCTATAACCGATTCACGGATAACTCCTTTAGTGCTTCCCCAGCTTACAACAAGCAAGTCTCCTTGTTCTTCGCCGAAGACTTCTTGCTCGGGAATATAATTTGCAATTCTTTGAACTTTTTCGGCACGTAATTTTACCATTAACTCGTGATTTTCGGGGTCGGTAGATACAACTCCAGAAATGTTTCGTTTTTCTAATCCGCCTATTCTGTGTCTTAAATTTTCTGTTCCGGGAATTGCCCAATATCTGGCAAGTGTTTCAGGATTTCGTTCATATGGATAATATGGCTTATTGGGGTCGGCATAAGGTGGTTTAATGTCTGGCAAAGTATAAATATCGGGAATTTTAAATAATTCGGAACCATTGCCTAATGAGCCATCTGTAAGTAGTATACACGGTGTCATATGTTCTATACTTAATTTAGCTGCCCAGTATGCAGAATAAAAACAATCGGCAGGCGATTCAGCAGCCATGACAATGAGTGGTGCTTCGCCGTTACGTCCGTATAAAGCTTGTAATAAATCGGCTTGTTCAGATTTTGTAGGCAAACCAGTAGAAGGTCCGCCGCGTTGAACATCAACTACAACAAGCGGAAGCTCAGTCATAACTGCTAAACCAAGAGCTTCGCTCTTTAACGATAAGCCGGGGCCGGATGTCGAAGTTACTCCTAGTGCACCGGCAAAGCTTGCACCTATTGCCGAGCAAATACCTGCTATCTCATCTTCGGCTTGAAAAACTCTTACATCAAGATATTTATGATGCGATAATTCAACAAGTATCTCCGTTGCAGGAGTAATAGGATACGAACCTAAAAATAATTTTAGTTTAGCTCGTTCGGCAGCAGCCATCAAACCCCAAGCTGTGGCTATATTGCCATTTATATTTTTATATTTCCCTTTTTCTAATTTAGCAGATGGAATATAAAACGAAATGTCTTTAACATCGGGTAATTCATTATAATAATCGTAACCAACTTTTAATATTAATTTGTTCAATTCGAGAATGTCTTTTTTCGAAGCAAATTTTTTATTAAGATAATTTTCTACATAAGAAGTCTTTTTATTAAAAATGTGTAAAACAAATCCAAGCATAAACATATTTTTACTGCGTAATAGTGCTTTGTTGTCGAGATTTAGATGAGCGGCTTTTTCTTTAATAATAGTGTTTACCGGAATCTTAATTATTTTCATATCTTTAAGAGTACCATCTTCCAAAGGATTCGAATCGTATTTGCATTTTTCAAGATTTTGTTGGGTAAATTCATCAATGTTTACAATAATAATTGTATCCTTTTTTGTCCATTTAAGATTTACCTTAAGCGATGCAGGATTTAATGCTACAAGAACATCAAGTTTTTCGCCGAAGGTTAGTATTTTTTTACTACCGAAATGTATCTGGAAACCTGATACTCCATCGATAGTATTTGCTGGGGGTCTTATTTCAGCAGGGTAATCAGGAAAAGTAGTTAAGTCGTTGCCGTCGTATGCACAAGTATCGGCAAATAATGTTCCGGTGAGTTGCATTCCGTCACCAGAATCACCAACAAATTTTATTACTGCACTCTCTAATTCAATTGCATTTTTTACTTTACTCATTTTATAATTTTTTAAGAATACACTAATTTTTTTACAAGCTGTAAAGTTATATTATAATTTTTTAATTTTTTGCTATGAAAAGTCATATTTTAAAAAATTACTATTGTCCTAAATATTTTCCAAAAACGAACAGATGGTTCACAAAAAAAGGCAGGAAAATTTCCTGCCTTTTTCTTTTTTGGCTAAAAATAGCCATGAAACTGATTACCTACAAAAATAAAGAAAAATTCTTTAATCAGATTCCGGTTTTTGGACAGCTTGTAGCTCTTGTCAATCAAGCAGATGTGGAAATGGTCATTCAAAAGACCGAGGCCGACAAGTATTCTAAAAGGTTCAAAACAAAAGACCAAACCGAGTTTGACACTTGTTATTTTTAATTTATTGATTTTTAATAAAATATAAACATTTTACACTTTGTGCCACTACATTTTTATCCGTTTGTATGTTTTCCTATCTTATTTTTAAACCTCATTTTTCTTCTTCAATTTTTAAAATCTTTGGTGGTATCTTCATATTCAGTGCCTTCATAACTTTCAACGCATTCTCTCTTATATCTGTCTTTACCCAAATTTTCTTTTTCCCAATTCTTACAGGTATCGCTAATACCGAACTTAACTCCTTTAAGGTCGTTTATGTGGGTACACTTATCGTCTGCTTTACTGAAGGACATCAGCGTACGTTGTTTGACTTTGCCTTTGTGACGATATGACTCAACGAGAATGATAGTAAGTTTGTCCTTTGGCGTTTGTGGTGATTCTGATGTACATATGGCGAAAGATTAAAGTTCCCAACGAAAATTTAATAAATTAATGGTTATTTAGGGATATTTATTATTTTTTAACAAATTTGTTCCCTACACTTTTCGGGAAATTGAGATAAGACATCAGAATTGACGCGGGAAAGAGCGGCTCAACCCTTAAATAAGTGTCAAACTCGAGATTTAATATTTCTTTCTGCTAATATCATTTCTTTTTTATACAAATGGATGTTATCAGATTGAAATTCATATTTTACATCTACTTCAAGTTTTTCTAAACATAAAATTTTCCATCCTTTGCATTTGAATATGTTGAGCCCATTTTTACTACCACTTTGATAAATTTCCATTGATATTGCAAAATGATGAGCGTCTTTAGTTATTTTAGATGTTCTGGAAGGTGATAAATAAAAACTTCTTAGTGAAGAATTTAATGATTCAGAATTAAATGTTTTACATTCTAGATAATTTGTTCTGTTAAATCTATCTATGAATTCAATATCAGGATATCCTGTTGATTTCATTTTCCCTTCAGATGTGATAGGTGTGTTACATATATAACCAATGGCTACTAAGCTTTCTTTTACATATTTTTCAATATCATTTCCAACTTCGTTTGCTCTTTTACGTAATATTCCTTTTTTATTTATATTTTTTGCACTTCTATCTGCAACAACAATCAAATCTTCTAATAACTTTCGGTCTCTTATGTCATTAAAATCAAATGGGATAATAGTATGATTGTATAAACCTTCAATAACTAATTTTAAAGGAATACCTTTAAGAGGTTGTAACATTTGTTTAATAATACTTTCTAATTTTTTTGTATAATCATTGTTATACATAACTATAATTTTTTAAAAACTGCTATTCTGTTTGTATTTGTTCCTTTTTTGTTGTTACTAACACCCCATATATTTGAAGTTTTTGTGAATATTTGTTTATTAATAATAATACATTCACATTTGAAGCCAACTTCCATTCCAACGGGGGCAACAATTTCTTCTAATTTTAACTTACCATTTCTTACCTCTCCAACTTCAAAAGCAACATAGCCACCTGTCTTCGTTATTCTGAATAACTGTTTGAAAACATCTTTCATAACATTTTTCCAATCTTCAATATTTCTTGTAATTGTCATTTTTTTTTCTACTTCTTTAACATCAATATTATTAAACCAGCATCGTAACCAATTGTCATCAGCATACTGAACAACATCCAAAAAAGGAGGGGATGTTACAGTTAAATCAACAAATTCATCAGGAATTTCATTAGTATATCTCGCGTCTTTATTAAGAAACAAAGCATTATGGCCGATAGTTTTTAATTGACTAATTTGCTTGGAAGTAATATCTTTTAATAAATCGTATGTTTTCTTTAAAATGATAGCTCTTGTATCTTTATATTCAGGTTTTTGATTTTTTAAAAGGTTTATTTTTTTCTGTTTTTCTGGGCTAATAGCTTGATTTGGAGGTAGTGTATATACTGAAAAAAAATTAGCAGAATGTCCTGTCAGACGATTTGTTGCAACCATTTGTATCCAATAATCAATTTCATCTTTTTGCTGATTTGTTTCTTTTTCTTGTAGATATTTTTTTAAACTGACAATTTCGGATTCTGTTTTCTGATGATAAAACATAGATAAATCAATGTCAGCTCTCAAATCATAGTTAATTGGAATTTGTAATAATCTTTTTTTAAGTAATTCTATGTCTGGAATAAAAAGTCGTGGTTTTGACAGAATGATGCTAAGAGGATTTATATCATTTGCTATGATGTTTCTGTTTAATAATGCTGCTTCCAAAACAGTAGTTCCTCTACCGTTAAATGGGTCATAAACAACAGATTTTTCATTAGTTAATGCTTTGATAAAAAAATTCGGTAACTGTGGTTTGAAACAAGCACGATAGGAAATTTCGTGTAATGAATTTGCTTGTCTTTGTTTAGAAGTCCAGAATTCACCAATAAAAACTGGTATTTTTTCGTTATTTATTGTAATGATTTCTGTTTGAATATTACTTTCTTGTTCAAATAAATTTTTTGTATTCTCTTTTTTAATTATGTATTCTATAATTGAATTCTTCAGTATAACTTCCATTTTTTACCTTATGATGTTTTTGCAAAAGTAAATAAATTTTTGCTATTAAATTACCACTATTGTCCAAAATATTTTTCAAAAACAAACAGATGGTTCACAAAAAAGGCAGGAAAATTTCCTGCCTTTTTTCATTTTTTTCGGCTAAAAATATAGTCATTGAAAAATTGCTCGCAGTTACACATAACGGTTATATTTATTTGAAAAACTATTGGTGGTGTAATACAATAAATTGATAATATTTATAAAATCATTACTGAAAGGACCACCTTCAGAAGAGGGACAATTAAAGATATCATTTAAGAAAAAATGTAAGATGGATTAAAACAGAGATAAAAAATAAGAGGAGGGATGCTTTTTCAAAATCTCAAAATTAAAATTTAATTCATTGATAATCAATGATTCTATCTTTTATTAACAATTATTTTGGACAAAAATGATTTAAAATTACTAAATTTGCAGTCTAAATTTATTTATGGGAGAAAGAGTTAAAAAAGATTATAAAAAAGATTTGCTTACTACTATTATTGAAGCGATAGACGAAAAAAAAGCTCAAGATATTGTAGTTTTAAACTTATCTAATATTAGTAGTAGAATATGCGATTACTTTGTTATATGCACAGGTACATCGAATATACACGTCGAAAGCATTGTAAGCCACGTAGAATTGAAAGTTAAAAAAATATTAGGAGAATATCCTTTTTCTATCGAAGGTTTAGAAAATGCTTACTGGGTAATATTAGATTATATAAACGTTGTTGTTCATGTTATGCAACCTCAAGCAAGAGGATATTATGAATTAGAAAAGCTTTGGGCCGATGCAGAATTGACAAAAATTAATACTGTGAATTATGGATAATGAAATAAACAAAGGGAAAAAATTTAAAATAAACATTTACTGGTTATATTTTCTAATATTCTTAGGATTTCTTATTTTACAATTTTACGATTTTACACCAAAACCGCAAGAGATAGACTTTTTCCAATTAAAGGAAATGCTAAACAACAGAGATGTAGAAAAAATTGTAATAGTAAATAAAGAGATAGCTGAAATATACCTTAAAAAAGAAAGCTTGCAAAGTGCTAAGTATAAAGTCCTATTAGAAAAAGGTTTAAGATACGGAATACCTCAATATTATTTAACTATTCTTTCGGTCGATGCTTTTCAAAACAATTTAGACAAAGTTTTAGAGAATATTCCACCTGACCAAAGAATAATAATAAAAAACGAAGAAAGAAAAAACATTTGGAGCGACATAATTTCGTGGCTTTTACCTCTTATAATTTTAATAGGAATTTGGGTTTTTATCTTTCGAAAAATGGCAGGTGGCGGTGCTGGAAATCAAATATTTACTATTGGAAAATCTAAAGCTAAACTTTTTGATAAAGAATCGCGTATAAATGTCAACTTTAACGATGTTGCCGGGTTGGATGAAGCAAAATTAGAATTACAAGAAATAGTCGATTTTTTAAAGAATCCAAAAAAATATACAGAGTTAGGTGGGAAAATTCCTAAAGGAGCTTTATTAATAGGTCCTCCGGGAACGGGGAAAACTTTACTTGCAAAAGCAGTAGCAGGCGAAGCAAATGTTCCGTTTTTCTCAATAAGCGGTTCAGACTTCGTAGAAATGTTTGTAGGAGTTGGAGCTTCGAGAGTTAGAGATTTATTCAGACAAGCAAAAGAAAAAGCTCCTTGTATTGTTTTCATAGATGAAATAGACGCAGTAGGTAGAGTACGTGGTAGGAATCCTAATTTCGGTGCCAATGACGAGAGAGAAAATACTCTTAACCAACTTCTAACCGAAATGGACGGCTTCGAAAGTAACTCCGGTGTAATAATTTTAGCAGCAACAAACAGAGCCGATATCCTCGACAAAGCTCTTGTCCGTTCAGGCCGTTTTGACCGACAAATACACATAGAATTGCCCGAACTCAAAGAACGAGAAGAAATTTTTAAAGTTCATTTAAGACCTATAAAATACGATAAATCATTAGATATATCATTTCTTGCCAAACAAACACCGGGCTTTAGTGGCGCCGATATAGCAAATATATGCAACGAAGCAGCATTAATTGCCGCAAGAAAAGGTAAAAAAATAGTTGAAAAACAAGACTTTTTAGATGCAATTGATAGAGTTGTTGGTGGCCTTGAAAGAAAAAATAAAATGATGACTCCAGAAGAAAAACAAATTATTGCTTATCACGAAGCAGGCCACGCAACTGTTAGTTGGTTTTGCGAGCATGCCAATCCGTTAGTTAAAGTTACAATAATACCACGTGGAAAAAGTCTCGGTGCTGCTTGGTATTTGCCCGAAGAACGACAAATATCAACAAAAGAGCAAATATTAGACGAAGTATGTTTTACTTTAGGCGGTAGAGCAGCCGAAGAAGTAGTTTTCGGGAAAATTTCCACTGGCGCCTTGAACGACCTCGAAAGAGTATCGAAACAAGTATACTCAATGGTAGTCTTTTTAGGCATGAGCGAAAAGTTCGGAAATGTAAGCTACTTCGATAGTACGGGGCAAGCAGATTTCATGTTTACAAAACCATATAGCGAAAAAACAGCAGAACTTATAGATGCAGAAGTAAAATCAATAATTGACGAACAATATGCACGAGCCAAAAAAATAATAAGCGACCACTTGCCAGAATTTAAAAAATTAGCAGAATTACTTTTAGAACGCGAAGTTATTTTTACCGAAGATGTTGAAGCTATACTTGGTAAAAGACCTTTCAAAACAAAAGCTCATGAAGTTTCGACAGAACAAGACGTAAATAAAGAAAACAATACTGAAAATATTGAAAATAAACTAATAAATATAGAGGAAAATGAAAACAACCGACAATAAAGAAGATTGGGCATTGTTGTATGAATGTACCGACGAAATCAAGCTCGAAAAAATAAAAAAAGAGCTTGAAGATGCATCTATACCATATACTGTTATAAATAAAAAGGATAGATTGTTTTTAATAGGCCAATACGAAATTTTTGTTCCCGTAAAAGAATTAGCAAAAGCAAAATTATTACTAAAAGGAATAGACATTGAACTGGAATAATCTTTTAATAAGGAGTTTATCTGGTTTAATTTTTCTGATTATAATGCTCGGAATGCTATCGGTCGGTAGCATAACTTTTTATTTGCTTATTTCGTTGATTATTGTTTTATCAGTTATTGAATATGGTAGATTAGTTCGGTATTATAATATAACTATTCCTACTTATTATATCGTTTTAATTGGCTTATCTTTATTTACTTTATCGTTTTTGGCTTCTTTGAAAGTAGTTAGCACCATTTGGTTTTACTTAATATTAGTACCTTTATTGTTCTTTTTATTTGTAGGTGAACTATATCGTTATCATAAAAAGCCTATGCATAACATTGCATTTAGCATATTAGCTATTGTTTATATAGTAATTCCGTTGTCGCTATTAAATGGGTTGGTCTTTATAGAAAGAGAAAGTTTAATTAATAATAATTTTCTGGATATTAACAATTATGATAGCTTTATTAGCGATACTTCTATTTTTATTCCTGATCAGACTATCATATATTCTCCTTTGATAATAATTGGTTACTTGTCTATAATATGGATATACGATACATTTGCTTATCTTTTTGGTGTATCTTTTGGTAAACATAGGCTTTTCGAAAGAATCTCACCAAAAAAATCGTGGGAAGGATTAATAGGTGGAGCAGTTTTAACCTTGGCTTTAACATTCTTTTATCCGAAAATTTTTCATATTCTTACATGGCAAAATTGGTTCATACTAGCATTAATAGTAATTTTTTCGTCAACATTTGGCGATTTAGTTGAGTCTATGTTCAAAAGAGCTTTAAGCTTAAAAGATTCTGGCAATATAATGCCTGGTCACGGTGGTATGCTCGATAGATTTGATAGCGTTTTTCTATCGGCACCTATAGCATATTTGTATATTCAAATAATTTTGTAATTTTGTAAAAAAATTGTAAAAATGTCAGAAAATGCAAAAAGACTTATCTGGCTTAAAATACACAGAGAAGGATTAAAAATAATTGGACTTTCTGGATTATTTTTGCTAATTGTTAATTTTTTAATGCGATACTTTTTTGCTGATTTAAAAACCTTAAACACAATTTTATCTTTAACTTCCATTGTTTTATGGGGATTAATTATTTTCTTTTTTAGAGTTCCTAATCGCGAAATTTTTGGTGAACACGGTAAAATATTAGCACCAGCCGATGGAAAAGTAGTTACTATAGAAAAAATCTTCGAAAAAGAATATTTCAACGACGAAAGAATACAAATATCTATTTTTATGTCACCATTAAATGTACACATAAATTGGATTCCAGTGAGTGGTATTGTATCTTATACTTGTTATCACCCCGGTAACTATGTCCTTGCATGGAAACCAAAAGCTTCAGAAGAAAATGAACGATTTACTACTGTTGTTAAAACATTCAACGATGAAGAAATATTAATCAGACAAATTGCAGGAAAAGTTGCAAGAAGAATAGTTACTTATGCATTGCCTGATATGTTTTTAGAACAAGGACGCCAATTAGGATTTATAAAATTTGGTTCAAGGGTCGATATATTTTTGCCTTTACACGCAAAAATCCTTGTAAAGCTTAATGATAAAGTTAAAGGGAATAAAACAGTTATTGCTGAACTTTAATTAATTTACTTTCCTATTTAAAAACCTCCTCAAATTTATTTATCTTTGTCACTCAAAATTCAACACTTTATGGATAAAAATACTTTTATTGGAATTTTTTTGATATTCCTTATTTTGGTAGTTTTTGCTATTCTTAATCAACCATCAAAAGAACAACTCGAATATGCAAAACATAAAAGAGACTCGTTAGAAAAAGTAATGCAAGACTCATTAGCCAAAGTAGCTTTAATGAACACTAATAAACAAAATGTCGAAATAACCAACAAAGAAGATATAAATAAATTGCCCGATAGCTTATTAAACAAGAAACTCGAAGAAAAATACGGTATATTAGGAAAAAATGCAATAGGCGATACGAGTTTCTTTGTGCTTGAAAACAATAAATTGAAAATAACCTTTCTTAATAAAGGTGCTCGTCCATACAAGGTCGAATTAAAAGAATATAAAACTTTCGATAGTTTGCCTATTGTTTTATGGCAAGGCGATTCAACAATATTTAGTTTAAATTTTTTTATACAAAATAAACATATAAGAACAGAAGATTTTTTCTTTAAGCCTTTAACTAATGATTCTGTTCAATTTGCCGAAAATAAAGCAAAAACATTAAAATTTAGATTAGAAGCTGGCGAAAATCAATATTTAGATTTTGTTTATTCGTTAGAACCAAATTCGTATAAGTTAAATTTCAATATTGAAACAAAAAATTTTGATAAAATAATAAGTAGTAACATCGATTATATGATTTTGGATTGGAAATTATATGTAAATCAATTTGAGAAAAATGCTAGTTTTGAATCCGATAATACAACAATATATTACAAATTTGAAGGTGAAGATTTAGACTACTTGAGCGAAACAAGAAATTCAAAAGAAGATTTAAAATTAAAAGTAAAATGGATAGCATATAAACAACAGTTTTTTTCAAGTGTTCTTGTAGCAAATGAGCCATTTGAAGGGGCAACAGTAGAATCGAAAATATACACAGGTTTAAGAAAGCGTATTTTGAAGGAGTTGTCAAGCGAAATAACTTTAAATTATGAACCAAAAGTAGAAGATAAAAAGAGTTTTGTCTTCTATTTTGGACCTAATCATTATAACACACTAAAAAATCAAGACATAGCAGATTTACAGAAGATTATCCCATTGGGTTGGGGTATTTTTGGCTGGATAAACAGATTTTTGGTAATACCTGTTTTCAATTTTTTAGATAATTATATTGGAAGCTATGGCATAATAATTCTAATACTTACGATAATAGTAAAAATAATTTTATTTCCATTGACTTATAAATCGTATTTAGCTACTGCAAAGATGCGTGTATTGAAGCCACAAGTAGACGAAATAACGAAAAAAATACCAAAAGAAAAAGCACTAGAGCGTCAACAAGCAATAATGAATCTTTATAAAAAAGCAGGTGTTAATCCAATGGGTGGCTGTTTGCCTATGTTGTTACAATTGCCAATATTATTTGCACTTTTTAAATTTTTCCCAACATCTTTCGAATTAAGGCAACAATCTTTTTTATGGGCCGATGATTTATCTACTTACGATTCAATTTTAGACTTTGGATTTAATATTCCCTTTTACGGCGACCACGTAAGTCTGTTCTGTTTGTTAATGACTGTTAGCACAATAATTTATACATATCAGCAAAATAAATTAAATCCTCAAAACACTACTATGCCTAGTATGAAGATAATGTCGTATATGATGCCTATTATGTTTTTATTCATTTTCAATAATTTTTCTGCTGGTTTAAGTTATTATTACTTCTTGGCAAATGTTTTTACTTTTGGTCAAACATACCTTATTAAGAAAATTGTTGATGAAGAAAAATTATTAGCCCAAATAAATGAAAACAAAAATAAACCTCTTAAAAAAAGCAGATTCCAACAAAAGCTCGAAGAATTGGCACGTCAGCGTCAACAATACCAGAAAAATCAGAGAAAAAGATAATATATGAATTTTTTAAGCTCCATTTTAGAAGCATATTCTACTTTTTTTAAGTCAATCTCTTTTACTTTAAAGAACTTTCCGTGGGTTTTAGTTTACCCTTTTTTATTTTTTATTCTGATTATACTTCTATCTTTATATATCGAAGGTTCTTTGTATGATTATTTTTCAGCAAAGTTATTTTACCTTTTAAGCCTCGAAAATCCCGATGTTTTTATTTTAAAACTGCTTAAATTTCTTGTAAAGGGAATTTTGTATATATTTTTTAAGTTAATTATTTTCTTTTTCTTCTTTTATTTCAGCGGTCAAATAGTTTTAATGTTAATGACTCCTGTATTATCTTATGCATCAGAAAAAACCGAAAAAATATTAACCAATGTAAGTTATACATTCTCATTTAAGATATTTATCAGACAAGTATTTAGAAGTCTTTTATTGTCGTTTAGAAATTTATCTATCCAATTGCTTGTGATGTTATTGGTCGTTATAATCACTTTTATTCCAATATTAGGCTGGATGATTATTCCACTTTCGTTTATTGTTGTTTTTATAGTTAACTCTTATTTTCTTGGTTTTTCCTTTTTAGATTTTTCATTCGAAAGAAAAAACTATTCTATCAATCAAACTGTTAATATTATCCGAAAAAATAAAGGTTTGGCTATTGGCTATGGTTCTATTTATTACGTATTTATGATGATTCCTTTTTTAGGAAATTTTTTAGCTCCCTTTGTTGCAGTCTTTTGTGTTGTCGGCTCTACTATATCTATCGAAAAATCTAAACTTTATGATTAAAATTGTTGCAGTTTCATATGTAAACACTTTACCTTTTATTTATGGAATTTTGAATTCTAATTATCTCGATAAAAAAGAATATGAGCTAATAAAATGCATCCCATCAAAATGTGCCGAATTATACTTGAAAAAAGAAGCAGATATTGTCCTTGTTCCTTCTGGAACATTTGATTCTTTTCAGGAAAACAATATTATAACAAATTATTGCATTAGTGCTTATAAAGAAGTTAAGTCCGTAATTTTAGCAAGTCAAAATCCTATTA
>Ga0272449_1003406_pt1 | contig 13736 bp, 9 predicted proteins | sample YNPCB0241_FD_198679 | JGI IMG/M metagenome (GOLD analysis project Ga0272449, IMG submission 198679) | Hot spring sediment microbial communities from Yellowstone National Park, WY, United States - YNP-CB-024-1 | ecosystem: Environmental > Aquatic > Thermal springs > Hot (42-90C) > Sediment...
CTTAGTTGTGCTGATTTATTTGTTCGCTGTTTCAAGCCCTTATAGGTATTCTACGAACCCCCACTGCCCACGTAAAAATCCGAGCGAGATAAAAGTTTCAAGCCCTTATAGGTATTCTACGAACTTACAACCATCCCAACCATCAGTAAAATGTATAACAGTTTCAAGCCCTTATAGGTATTCTACGAACACATCGCTTGATGATGGGAATCCCAACTTGAAGTAGGTTTCAAGCCCTTATAGGTATTCTACGAACTTATCCGCGCCAACAATTTCAGGAGCGGCGCGCATAGGTTTCAAGCCCTTATAGGTATTCTACGAACGATCTTAATGGCAAAAAAACCCTTAGCCATTGCATGTTTCAAGCCCTTATAGGTATTCTACGAACCAGTGGGTCTTAACCGAGGGGTTCTTTTTGTACACCAAGTTTCAAGCCCTTATAGGTATTCTACGAACTATCTTCATCGAGCCATATGTAGATAGAGTATACATGTTTCAAGCCCTTATAGGTATTCTACGAACCCATCAGTGAACTGAAAAAGACCGTTGAATCCCTGAAGTTTCAAGCCCTTATAGGTATTCTACGAACTCATATGCCTCAGGGGATTCTGGGTTCAAGTCTTTGGGTTTCAAGCCCTTATAGGTATTCTACGAACTCGGGTTCGTGTGAAAGCCTTCAAGCGCGCTGGGGTTGTTTCAAGCCCTTATAGGTATTCTACGAACTTATCACGTTCATAAAGGCATTTTTTATTGCTTCCAGTTTCAAGCCCTTATAGGTATTCTACGAACCCTAAACTGTTGACTGCGGGACAGGTCTCAGGAATTAAGTTTCAAGCCCTTATAGGTATTCTACGAACGATCATCTACCACAGTCACACCTGTGCTTATGTTCTGTTTCAAGCCCTTATAGGTATTCTACGAACGAATTGGTGACAGTAAAGGCATATTTCTAAACCCATGTTTCAAGCCCTTACAGGTATTCTACGAACTTGCAGGAGCAGGTCTGGTTATAGCATGGTATACTGGGTTTCAAGCCCTTATAGGTATTCTACGAACCAAACGTCAAACCTCTATCCCATCCTGTCTTTATATGTTTCAAGCCCTTATAGGTATTCTACGAACTCTTTTCGTGTTTATCTTCGTGTCGATTCTTGGCACGTGTTTCAAGCCCTTATAGGTATTCTACGAACCAGACTTTGGGGATGTTAGATTTGCCGATACCAATGGGTTTCAAGCCCTTATAGGTATTCTACGAACGTACCAACTTTGCATCCCTCTCGTTCAACTCAACTCAGTTTCAAGCCCTTATAGGTATTCTACGAACCAGCTCTACATCCCTGGCTATGCGATCTACAGCATGAGTTTCAAGCCCTTATAGGTATTCTACGAACAGGACGCCCTTATTTTTTGCGACTCTGTAAAGGAAGTTTCAAGCCCTTATAGGTATTCTACGAACTTCCAAGAACACTGAACGTCTACGTTCCCACCTTTGAGTTTCAAGCCCTTATAGGTATTCTACGAACTAAAGTTAAGTTCGACTGGTCTGACGCGATAAGCAGGTTTCAAGCCCTTATAGGTATTCTACGAACACATAACGGTCTACGGAACTGTACAAATATCTGCCGAGTTTCAAGCCCTTATAGGTATTCTACGAACCCGAGATCGAGGGCGATTGCCCACTGGAAGTCGGTGTGTTTCAAGCCCTTATAGGTATTCTACGAACTCGAACTGGCAGTGAGGAGGGGGTGCGTGAGGATTGGAGTTTCAAGCCCTTATAGGTATTCTACGAACCTACTCTGGGTTGCTGGGTGTTGGTGGCGCCCAGCGTTTCAAGCCCTTATAGGTATTCTACGAACTAGGTCGTAAACCGCACATGTTGCTGTTGTGTAGTTTCAAGCCCTTATAGGTATTCTACGAACATACGTCGAATTTCTGGAGAAAGATGAGAAGTGCGAGTTTCAAGCCCTTATAGGTATTCTACGAACTGAAGGCCCGCATCCCCTCCGACCCCTTCATAAAAAGTTTCAAGCCCTTATAGGTATTCTACGAACGCCGACAAACGTGGAGTTTGGATAAGGCGAAGCAATGTTTCAAGCCCTTATAGGTATTCTACGAACTCTCTGTGCCTTCTTCAAACGATCCCCCTGTAGAGTGTTTCAAGCCCTTATAGGTATTCTACGAACTTGTGCATGGGAAGCAACACTCTTTTGCGCGTTGTGTTTCAAGCCCTTATAGGTATTCTACGAACTGGTCGTCATTGCTTAAGGGCGTCCAGACGGTAGGGTTTCAAGCCCTTATAGGTATTCTACGAACGCTTTTGTGGGTTCTGCTTAGAGTTTTCCTGAATGTGTTTCAAGCCCTTATAGGTATTCTACGAACTATTTTTTCTCTTCTCTGAGTTTTGCGACATAATCCAGTTTCAAGCCCTTATAGGTATTCTACGAACACTCACCAAAATCCCCCCTTTTTCTCTTTTTTCGTGAGTTTCAAGCCCTTATAGGTATTCTACGAACGTACTTCTTACGTTCGCGCATGCCATATCATTAGTGGGTTTCAAGCCCTTATAGGTATTCTACGAACTTCTTGCTCGGGGGAGAGCTGCCTCCTTGCTATGTTGTTTCAAGCCCTTATAGGTATTCTACGAACTAGTAGTCCTGCGCGGCTACCGCTCCCACCGTACAGGAGTTTCAAGCCCTTATAGGTATTCTACGAACTGGCTAATTCCACCTTTCCCTCATCGATGAGATCTTGTTTCAAGCCCTTATAGGTATTCTACGAACCAATTTCTGGGACGAAAGGATTGACGTCGCGAAGAAGTTTCAAGCCCTTATAGGTATTCTACGAACCGGCGTCGGACTCTACATTGATCGGGTGGTTGGCATGATAAGTTTCAAGCCCTTATAGGTATTCTACGAACCGTACATGGACTTTTTCTTCCATTTTGGAACGACCCGGTTTCAAGCCCTTATAGGTATTCTACGAACAGGACACTTAATGGCGAAGAGTACTCTGTTTCGTTGAGTTTCAAGCCCTTATAGGTATTCTACGAACCTCATTATTGACCCTCCCTTATCGCCCTAGGAGCGAGTTTCAAGCCCTTATAGGTATTCTACGAACTCTCAGAACCAGACGTTAAGAAGATCTCGGTCGAGAGTTTCAAGCCCTTATAGGTATTCTACGAACCGAAAACCAAGCGTGAGTAATCTTGCTTTAAAAGTGTTTCAAGCCCTTATAGGTATTCTACGAACTGAAACACGACGAGATGGAAGTATGTCCCTGAAAGTGTTTCAAGCCCTTATAGGTATTCTACGAACTGGAAAAGTGGACCCCCCAAGAAGTGGTGGACTGGAGTTTCAAGCCCTTATAGGTATTCTACGAACAAACCCGCCCTGGCGTAGACCTCAGCGGAACAGATCTGTTTCAAGCCCTTATAGGTATTCTACGAACCACACATCACATCACATCATCACGAATTCGTTTTATAGTTTCAAGCCCTTATAGGTATTCTACGAACATGGGTCGGCTCTGGATCAACGTAACTTCTCGCATAGTTTCAAGCCCTTATAGGTATTCTACGAACCTGTATGTTTTTTCCCCTTTTGTGGAGACGGAAGTGGAAGTTTCAAGCCCTTATAGGTATTCTACGAACTCGTGCTCAGGGTGGTAAATGTGGGGGTGTATTTTGCGTTTCAAGCCCTTATAGGTATTCTACGAACACAACTCTGGATACATAAGCTCACACGACCTGCTCAAGTTTCAAGCCCTTATAGGTATTCTACGAACCAGGTGCCGAAACTCATCCCGAACCTAGCCCCAGAAACGTTTCAAGCCCTTATAGGTATTCTACGAACACTTTTTGGGAGCTTGAAAAGATTGAGAATTATATTAAGTTTCAAGCCCTTATAGGTATTCTACGAACTAGCATCATTAATAGCAGGTCTAGCAGGATATCAATGTTTCAAGCCCTTATAGGTATTCTACGAACTTGATGGGTATTCCACACGTGTAAGTTATCGTTACGGGTTTCAAGCCCTTATAGGTATTCTACGAACCCAGCCGATATTAACTCTTTTTTCGTTTTTAAGCCTTTTTTTATTTATTTTTAAAGACCTGTTTTAGTCTACCCATAATCTAGCTTCGCTCATGTCCGATCGACGAATATTGCGATTTACAATATGCTCGTGGCTTCGCCTTTTATTATGCCAAGTGTTTCTTTTTTTAAGTAGGCAGTCGTTCGCAATATAAAGAAAGTCACGGAGTCGCCTTCTTTTTCTATAACTCTTGAAAGTTCATCTTTTAGTTTAATGAAGTTTGCCTCGCTGATCTCTCCCTCGAAAACAGAGTTCTGGATCCATGTAAGATACCTTCTTCCAATGTTCAGCACCTTGGGAATGCGCTCCTGTCCAACATCATAAACCATTATTACATACATTATTTACCACCGAACAATAAATGGCTCGTACTCCTTTTCTCCTATGAGATGTTTTTCTAACTTGTAAAGCTCCAATCTTATTAATCTCTGATAAGAGCACTTCATTCTGTTGGAATAGGCGATGGTCTGCTCAAGTTTACTTTCGAACTGTTGAACGAAGATTTTCCTTCCTTTATCGTTCAGGTACAGCCCACCCAACTCCTCCATAAAACAACTAGGATCTAGCATTTTCTTGTTAACGAGAGTAAAAATGATCCTGTCAACCAAAATAGGTTTGAACACTTCGGCAACGTCTAAATTAAGTGAGAATCGCCTCTCATTTGAACTATGAAGAAATCCTATTCGGGGGTCTAAATGCGTCTTATAGATCTCACTAAGTACAGTTGTGTAAAGTAAGCTGTTCCCGAAACTTAGTAATGTGTTTAATGGGGTTCTTGGAGGTCTCCTTTCTCTCCTCTCATAACGATATGCCTCATCATTTAATATGACGTCAAAAGAAAGGTAATATCCATTCCTTGAATGACCTTCAATGGCCATTAGCTCCTCAACCGACTTGACTCGGGGCAACTCAGTCAAACTTTTTTCCATTAACCTTAATGTGGCGTCAAGATTTCCTTTCCTGTTATTATAGTACATAACATTTTTCAGCATGTTTTTTATTGCTCCCTCAACAAACTTCCGAGCCAGTTTAAGTCGCTTATCGTAATTTAGGTAATGTTCGCATTGTTTAAGCGTCATAAAGCCAGAATTGTGATGGGATCTCGGGTAGAAGCTACCAATATAAAACCCGTAATAATTATAGAAGTGAACAAGTATTTCATTAGAAGAAAGAAACTCTAAGAGTCTTTTGTTTAAAGACACTTCCCCCAAAATCATCAAAGAAGAGACTAATGAAATAGGAACGAATTTCTTTCCATCCTTCCCCTTAAAGCACAGAGTGTTTCCTTCGCGCTTAATCTCGCCTGAGCTGAATATATAAATTGTCTTCTTCATATTAAACCCAGCAGAACTCCCTATAAGCACATCTTCTGCAGAATTTATTCCTAATCGGCGGAGGGGGCAACTCCGAGCTAACTATTTCTTTAATATCCTTAAGGACTTTAATCATCTCCTCCTCTGTCCGTTTATCTAACATGACTTTCTTCCTCTTCCTTTCCTCTGGTATTAAAACCCAACCATAGAAATTCTCGCCAAATTCCTCTCTCAGCCTGTAAAGGTAATATAGAAGCTGATAACTCGCTGCCTCGATGAATCTTGAAGAGGTTTTGACCTCGCAAACTACTTTTTCTTTTCTTTTTATTAAATCTATTTTCATGCCTTCTATTGAAACTTCCTTCATGAATTTTTTGTAAAAAATCTCATGAACTGCTCTGCCAAATTCGAGGGCATGATGATCCTCATCCGGTGTTATCTCATGTCCCATCAACCAAACTTCGCGCTTGCAGATAAAGTAGTACCATACAAGTGTACCGGTTATTTTCTTCCCAGAAGGTAGGATGAAAACCGAATTTAATGCGTCTTCAGTTTTGCGAATCATAAAATAATCGGGCCTTCCTTTTCATGTCCATATATCTGTTCTTTAAAACCAGTTTCAGCATCGTAATAAGCGTCAACAGAATTCCTAGGCACCACCCGGATATCGTATCCTTCTATCATTGGGCATAAGCCCAGCTGGGCAACCCTGTCTTTATAGACCTCTACAATATAGTTCTCTACTTCAGCCCTCAACTTCCTGATTTTGGCTCTATGCTTGAAAATTTCTTCAAGGTTAGAGTAGTCACTCCACTCTTTTACCGCATTAACGAAATCTTGCAGAAGTCTTTCAGAATGATCATCAAATGCGATGTAAATGGGGGTCTTGTTCTCTTCTCCGATCAAAGAGAAGTTGGTCAACCTCCTAAATTTCAAAGCCTTTATATTCTCTATTATCTCCTGTGACTCTGGGTGCTCTTCAATGTCCATTTTCTGCGAAATTTGTTTATAGTATTCCTCCATAACTTCTAAGAAATCACTTTCATTCACACATTTTTTGCCTTCAAAGATAGTTCGAGTCACCTCAGGGAGTATTTTTCCATAGATCTTCTTAGACTCTTCCACCCCTTTATCATCAATAACCCTCATTACATAGACGGGTGCTGAGGAGAGCCTCCAGTTTCTGTTAGATCGCCCCGCGATCTGCACTATCGAATCTAGTGGTCCAATGTCCCTGAATGCCATATCAAAATCGAGATCAACACCTGCCTCGACAACTTGAGTTGCTATGAGAATGACATTACCCCTAGATTTCAAAAGATCTCTGAGGATCTCCACTCGCCTCTTCCGCTCTTTAGGTATTAGGCTAGTAGAAAGATACGCCAAGATGGTCTTTCCACTCAAATCCACCTCAAGTTCTGAGCCAAGCCCCACAGCGCCATCGCCAATTTTTTCCTTAATTGCCCAGTAGACTCTTTTCGAGGATCTTACCGTATTCAGAACCACTAAAGCTGATGAACCATCCTTCCATTTCGACATGACCTTTTCGGCAAACTCTTCAGAAGTAACGGGCTTATCTAAGTCAAGAATTAAATTTACCCTGTCAAGCTGTTTGAAATGACTCCGGTCTTGAATAAGCTCAATACCTGTGCCCTTAAAGAGAGTGGGCATAGTCGCCGTCATGAAGATTATCCTGACATTCAACTCATCGCTCAATTTTAGTATTGAGTCTCTAACAAGCCTCCAGTATTCCATCGGTATCGCTTGAACCTCATCGAGGATAAGGATGGAGTTCGCAATGTTATGAAATTTCTTAAGGGCTGAGTTTTCGCAGCCGATGATGGCTCTCATGAGTTGTTCGAAGGTAGTGACAACTAATTCGGACTCCCAAGAATCCGCTAGAAGTATCTGCCTATCTAGGTCCATCTCAGGGTGGATGTTGGTAGCTATGGCTAAATGATGGTGTTTCAGGAGCGTGATTATATCTGGCTTGGTTCCATAATAACTGGAAAGGACGTCCTCGAAGAGCGAATGTGTTTGCTCTATTATATTGATAAATGGAAGAGAGTAAACGATCTTGGGATCTCCAGGCAATTTATCCTTTAGCATGAGGGCTGCGTGCAGCCCAAGCAGAGTTTTTCCGCTCCCAGTTGGTGCACTTATGGTGATAATTCGTGGAGGGCTTTCAGAGTTGAGGAGTTCATTGAGGCGCTTGTCAGCCTCGGAGAATATTATTTCCCTCAAAGCATTCATTTTCGATTTAGTTGGTCTTGAAAATGCCCTTTTCCGATATGATTGCACAATTTCACCTTTAAGAGCCCTCGGGTTTGGTAAATTGGGGACCTTCCCAGCATCCCTCTTGTCAGCATCCACTAACGAAGAAAAGAGAAGGAGTGTGGTATAGTAATTTTTCCATTGCCTTTTTTCCTCACTTTCCCAACAAAGGGAAAGGTGGGCCTCCCTAAGACGCTTTGCAAAATCACGAAAATCGAAGCTCCGCACAATATCGGGCAACTCGCAAAGGTCAAGTTCATCCAGTTCGTCAGAGATTATTGGCATTTTTCTTCCGATGGATGATAACTGTCTCTGCAGCAAGGCTTCGTTTAGACCTCCCGAATCTCTGAGTAAGTCAATTTCGTTGATCGCTCCGTGGTGCGAAGCTACACAGAGAAAACCCATTCCCACTAGCTGCGGACTCTTCAGTCTTTCATCCAAAACAAGGGCTGATAGGACCGCAGAGAGCTTGGAATGTTGAGAGAGCTCTCTGGGAACCTTCTCGCCGGATAGGTGGCGCTGGAAATAATCAGTGTACTTGCCAAGGTCATGGCACTTACCAATGATCTCGGCAGCCTCTTTTATGTCCCCCTCTATTCCTGCCTTCTCTAGATAATTCTTGCAGAGGCCACCAACACCTAAAAGATGATCTTTGAGAAGAACCCCTGGATGAGAGTAAAACTTACAGGAAGACGCCAACCACTCTGCCACCATCTACTTCACAACTGAACACTTCACAGTTAACCATCGCCTTGAATGCTCTTCCTTCCGCCTCATAGATATATGTCTCGGTTTTGCCTGGTCTCCTATCTTCGTCGAAGCTGGTAGGCACGAGTTCTTCGATTAATATCCTCGTCCCTATTAGGTAGTTCAGCGTCACCAAAGCTGATGAGCGCAAGACCGTGGAGATCTCGATTTCCCCCTCAGGCTTATAAACTTCGGCTTCTGCGAGTCCTATGTAGCGGATATCTGCCAGATTGTTGGCAGTCCCGAGGTAAGGCGGGTACGCGAACTTGCCTTGAGCAAGGCGCTCCGTGAGTTCATTCTGGATGTCCTCATTATTGTGGTTAAAAAAGATCCTGTATGAGAGCTGAGAAGGGGCATTTTGTCCGGACAGGAGAACATCCACATGCACAGGCATTCGACCTTTGAGTCCTCGAAGCATTTTTATATTAGGAGTCTTACCATCCGTCATCAGATAATTCACGGTATTGGTCATGTGCCTAACTGGGCTCTTCACTTGTACAGCAACTCTGCAAAGTTCTGGAGAAAAGATTGAGTAATATGAATCTCTCTCGTAACCAAGGATCGCTGCAAGCAGGCCAAGAACAGTAGGTCTGGGCGGAAAAGAGTAACTGAGTGTGCTGGTGGTTGTGTGGTGTTTCCTGAAGATGGCAAAGAAACCCGAGACATCAAATACTGTAAGCCTTATAGCCTTCGCCAAAGGCTCTAGCCTCTCTTAAGTATATTTCGGATCTCATCATCTGTGATTTTATGCGGAAGTTGAATTAACTTCCGGTCGCATGTTTTCTGCAGTAGATTGTTGATAAGGCTCAGCTCATCACTCGTCCTTATGTAAACTCTAGAGATTTTTTCGAGGTTCGATTCTAAATGTTTCTGGAGAGCTTCGAGGTTCACTTCCAAGTCTTGGAAAGATCTTACCGGATCTCTCGTACTAACTTTTATGTATTTTCTCATATCGCCAAGTACAGTGTCTGCGTTGTTGTATTCAACCCTCAAATACAGGTGTGGCGTCTCTCCGATCTTGCTCCTGGTGGTGGGCTGCACTTCGAGAGCGGTCCAAATAAGGTTGTCAAAGACCTTGAGATCTATTTCTTTGAGGAGCGTTCCCTTGGCTCTTCTGCCGCTAACTACGCCGTAGAATCCTATCAGTGAGTAGTAAATCCTCCAGTCCTTGCCCATTGTGCCGTAACCGCCTGCCTCGGCTCTACCTGAGAAGACCGAGGTTATCGTTGGTGAGTCTACAAGTTCGACTTTGTGTAGTGAGAACCCCCATGTAAACTGGACTGGACCTATACAGGATGCGGACACTCCCTTTTCTTTATCCCCCTTTCCAATAGGTATTGTCGCACCGAAGAGCCTTGCGTCTATGAAGTTCTTCAATACTCTAATCTTCAGGTCTTCGATCGGTTTTTCGGTATTCTCCTTAATATTTGCTTTTTCAAGTCGAGATTCTGCTGTTAGACTCTCGTCCCCTATTTTTGTGACGTATATATATTCCTCTCCGAACTTTTCAACTATGTAATCCCTGAAGTACCTCTTGAGTCTAACATCAGAAACTAGGTTAATACTTGTCTTTGGGTCTATTCTTGGTCTGTTCTCAGCGTCTGGATCGCCATTTGGATTGCACATTCTCGCCTCATAAAGCAAGAGGATCTCACTGTTCGGTAATTCTTCATGTCCGCTCATTTTTTTCACCTCCTGATTTTATTGCCTGAAGGGTTGAGTAAGCATATCCTGAAAGTAGATAAAAAGTATTATCTATTGGGTTTTGCATTTTGTCTAGATTTCTATCCATCATTTCCTTCATATAGGCGTATATCTGTTCATTTATAGCGTCAAGAATTCTGTAATCTCTCAGCCCCTCTAGAACGTAGTTCGCTAGGTACTTGACCTTCTCGGCATGCATCCCTTCGAAGTTAACCTTATTTAGCACAGATTTTTTCTCGTCTCCTTTTTTGTACTGAGCTATCCCTATCTTTCCTACAAGATATCCGAGAAGGAAGAGGGACCTCTGCCATTCCGTATAACCTTGCTGAGAGAAGAATCCCTCAATTTTTTCGTCTGGCGTATGGACATCAGAAGATCCCGCAGGCGACATACCTATAACACCTATTTCACTTAATAATCTTATTAAAAGATTATACTTAAAAATGCCTTCGCACAGTAATACCTCTGGATTTTCATTTCGGGTACTCACGTTGTACCCCTGTTCTGCCCCATATCTGCATATCTTTGCAAATAGTACAGATCTGGACACTATTTCTTCTTTGGGATAAGAAGTCCCGTTGAGTATTGCGCTCAGGAGCTCAACAGCGGGTCTCCAGTCCGGGCCTGTCCGACTCGTTCTTATCGGAAATATTGAGAAGATTTTTTCAAAACTGAGGTTCCAGTCTCCGATAATCAGTTCAGATGCTTCTTTTGAGATAGTAGTGGCCTTTTCAGCGACCTCAATGAGCCTCGTCACTGGAACATTTTCAATTAAAGCACAGAAGGCGAAATGTGAGGACTCACGCCGACCAAAAAGTACGTTGAGAGAGTATGTTAATACAGGGGTCTCTTTCCTCTTACGAACCTCGCTATACTCTTTAATAACATTCTCGGCATCTTCTAATTTTTTATATGAGTTGACAAGTCCAAAGGCTTCTTTCATTTCTTGCGCGAGCTTTTGAAGAAGGGGGGCTATAGGTCCAGGGCCGACCAGAGAAGGTATAAGGTAGGCGTTTAGACCTAGAGACGGTCCGCCGACCATCACACTCAGGTTGTTGTCTATAAAATTCCATCCCAACCTGAGTTTTTTCTTGCAATCCGGGCAAACAGCATGCGCGCTTGCCACCCTAGATGGTTCGCGATTTAGCTCTGGCATAAAACCGATTTTGTCGACGTTATAAACTATGAGGAATGATCCTTCAGGATAAGAGGGGTTGGAAAGAACTTTTTTCTTCTCGCCACATACGTGACACCTGCCCTCAACCATCGGCCATTCATCACTCTCCGTTTCGTAGAGTATGTCATTCAAGAACCTTTGATAGCCTGGCTCTTTTACTAGATCTATGATTCTCCCAGACTCCTTCACCGAAACGGTGTAAAGGGCAACCTCGCTTTTTTTTATCCCTTTCTCAGAAAGGATCTTCTCAAATGCAAGCATCAAATTTTGGTTGTCAGGAAAGAACCGGGCTCTAATTCTCTTTAATAGATCTCTGATGTGTAATACGTCCGCATCGGTGTAGCCCCTCCTATCAATTTCAGCAACTATTTGCTCAATTGCCCACTTATTGCGCCTATCAGGGTTCAAAATGTATTCCGGATTATCCGTTGTCAGCCTCCTCTGGGGCTTATTGCCCACATCGTTTCCTTTCCATAAATACTCTTTTAACTTCTCTCTTCTGTCAGAGATTTTATTTCCTTTTTTTGATCTACATTCAAGATAATCACAGTCCAGTAAGCCAGCATCGAGATCAAATATAATTTTTACCAAAAGTGTGCCTTTGCCCTTTACCTTACTAGTCTCATCTTCGAAAGATGAGATCGACTCTCCAATTCTCTTAATTGATTCTAGCATTTCACCACCTCAAACATGCCAAAACCTTGTGAATTTTTTGCTCCGATACCCGCCTCATATACTACATTGATAAGTGAGGTTGAGCCGCTAAGACAGAAAGTGCCCATCCAACCCCTCACAACAGTTCCCTTATACAGTACAATCACTTCTCTAACCTTCAACGGATCTATTTTAATATTAGATTTAATATTTTTACCCTTGAGAACGGTGTACTTTTTTTTAGCGTTGAGATCTATAAGCTTTGAAAATTCCTTCTCATATGGCGAATAGTAGTAGGTTTTCTTCTTACCCTCATGCGTCATAAGTGTGCTATAAACAGTTATGGGTGAAAGTGTACGAATTTCTACCTCGCCTTTAATTTTTGGTTGCGGAGGAAAAATCATTTCTTTAACTGTGACCTTTTTATCTCCCAGGATGATTGACCCTTTTCTTGCAATAGTGCCAGCAAGCTCCTCGATAAATCTTTCTATTGGTGAAGAAATTTGCAAGCAAAAATCTCCGGAATAAACAATCTTCCGCTTCGCTTTATCAAGTTCGTAACGTCCTGTCAGCCTAGAAAAAGTGAATAGTTTGAAAGCCCTCTTACCAATTAAAAATCCTTTATCATGTAAAAAATTGGCTAATTGCTCTGAGATGTTGTTGTAAATAGCCGCTTGGATCAGATAATTATAGCAAATAGGTAAAATTAGCCCATTATCTTCCTTTGCATCCAAGATAAGGCTGACCCTCAATTATATCACCTAAGTCTGATCTAATCGTGGACTAACCGATGGCTTATGATGAATAAGGTTAGCACCTCCTATAACTAATGTTAAAGCATATTTGCCGGAAAAAAAATCGCCTGTTTAGCATTATAAAGCCTAGCTCTTATTTCCTCCACTTTATCAAAAAAGAGATTTATAATTTGTTTTTTATCCTCCATTGGGTAATTCGCATCAGCATTAAGGTTATTGAACTTATATTTGGTTATGAGTGAACAAATTGAATCCACAACATAGTCTTGGAAATTGGCTTTTTTTGCGTTGCTCAAGAACTCCCAACCTGATTTAATAGATCTTCCGTAAGTATTTAAAGCATGACACAGCTTTGGAAATGGTAACTCGGCTAAGATGTACACATTTGATAGTCCCGTGCGCGAGCTTAGAGTACCTAACCGACGAGTGCAATAACGGGGAAAAACTTTTCAGGGAAAGGAAGTAGTTATATGCCAGTGACGTTGAAAAACTTTGTGATGATGCAGGTGCCGGAGCCCAAAAAGGGTCTTAGTCCGGCGTAGGGGGCCGTAGTCTAGCTTGGACTAGGATGCAAGCCTGGGGCGCTTGTGATCTCGGGTTCAAATCCCGACGGCCCCACCATCGAACCTTATTTTCTCGGAAAAAGGAACCTTCACCAAGAGAAGACTTTTTTACATGAAAGCGAAATGCGTACGGCACAGCGGGAAAAATTTCAAGTTTCGCATGGCAAACCTGTGGCTTCCCTTAGCGCTCGACGATTTCGTTCATGCCAACATCTCCCAAGTGTACGTCTCGAAGCCGCCGATCCTGACCACTAGGATGGGCTTGAGGTTCTTCGTGAGCTGCAGGGCCTCCTCGTAGGGGATCGTCCTGCCCCGCCCGTACCGCAGGTGCTTCCTCAGCTCGCACCTGGTGACCTCGCCGTCCGTCTTGGTCAGCTTCAGGAACACGGCACCGCAGCCTCCTTTTCCATCAACAGCTTGACCCTCTGGACCTTTTCCCAGAGAGCCCGGCGGATGAA
>Ga0272449_1003407_pt1 | contig 13734 bp, 12 predicted proteins | sample YNPCB0241_FD_198679 | JGI IMG/M metagenome (GOLD analysis project Ga0272449, IMG submission 198679) | Hot spring sediment microbial communities from Yellowstone National Park, WY, United States - YNP-CB-024-1 | ecosystem: Environmental > Aquatic > Thermal springs > Hot (42-90C) > Sediment...
TTGTTTGTAGCGTACCTATAAGGGATTGAAACACAACAGAAGTGAGTTTTACAACAGTCAAATCTTTAGGTTTGTAGCGTACCTATAAGGGATTGAAACGTCCCTCCCTAATTCTCTTAGCTTTCTTAAAATTTCGTTTGTAGCGTACCTATAAGGGATTGAAACATCTTTGAGTTTCTGCTTCTTCCTTTGAATTAGCATGTTTGTAGCGTACCTATAAGGGATTGAAACAATCTTCCCAACTTACATTTTTCATTTTAAATACCCTCGTTTGTAGCGTACCTATAAGGGATTGAAACATTATTATGCGCCCCAGGTAACTGCTTGAATTACTGCGTTTGTAGCGTACCTATAAGGGATTGAAACCTGCATAAGGGAAGCCTAAAAGTGTTCCTTTCTCCAGTTTGTAGCGTACCTATAAGGGATTGAAACCTTTGCTTACTCCAAAAATTTCAGAAGGATACAAAGGTTTGTAGCGTACCTATAAGGGATTGAAACGAAGATGGAACATATTTTGCAGTAGTGAAGGATGTTGTTTGTAGCGTACCTATAAGGGATTGAAACCCTGTTTTGAATTCTCCCGCAAGCTCAGGAAATAGTGTTTGTAGCGTACCTATAAGGGATTGAAACATATAACTAATATTGCGGCAGACTTACAAAAAGCAAGTTTGTAGCGTACCTATAAGGGATTGAAACGAGAGAAGAAAAGAGACCGAGAAGAAAACCTTCCTCGTTTGTAGCGTACCTATAAGGGATTGAAACGGTATGTAGATCTCATCAAGACTGATCTCTTTTACTGTTTGTAGCGTACCTATAAGGGATTGAAACAATAAATTAATTCGTCTTTCTTCTCCCAAGATAGATAGTTTGTAGCGTACCTATAAGGGATTGAAACAATGCAGTTGATGAGTGGCACATAGCATATAAAGTTCGTTTGTAGCGTACCTATAAGGGATTGAAACTCGCATCTATGAACTTCCTTGTCAAATTCCTCTCTCGTTTGTAGCGTACCTATAAGGGATTGAAACTGAAAAATGCAGTAGCACCTGCTGTTTGTTTGGGAAGTTTGTAGCGTACCTATAAGGGATTGAAACATGTTAGATTTGTTGTAATAATTGTTGGAAGCTTTTTGTTTGTAGCGTACCTATAAGGGATTGAAACATGATTTTTGAACCTCATCACTTATTATTTGTTTAAGTTTGTAGCGTACCTATAAGGGATTGAAACTTCCACTGTCTTGGGAAGAGAGAACTGATGGATTTGGTTTGTAGCGTACCTATAAGGGATTGAAACCTCCCTTCTCTATTATCTCAACAGTCTTGGGTTCTTGTTTGTAGCGTACCTATAAGGGATTGAAACACAACAGAAGTGAGTTTTACAACAGTCAAATCTTTAGGTTTGTAGCGTACCTATAAGGGATTGAAACCGCATTGTTTTTGAGTTTGCCTCTTCTGCGTTTTTAGTTTGTAGCGTACCTATAAGGGATTGAAACCTGCTCCTAACTTTCTTACTACAGCTTTCGCACCAAGTTTGTAGCGTACCTATAAGGGATTGAAACTCTTCCCATATTTTACTGTTTATTATCCTGAACATAGTTTGTAGCGTACCTATAAGGGATTGAAACATGTATACACTCTTAATCATCAATTTATTTACCCTTGTTTGTAGCGTACCTATAAGGGATTGAAACATATCTTTTGTCCCCTACTCCTCCCAGTTCTTTAAGCGTTTGTAGCGTACCTATAAGGGATTGAAACAAAATGAAATAAAGCAAAAATTGATGAATGTGATGAGTTTGTAGCGTACCTATAAGGGATTGAAACTATAATATCCTTTTCTATCACTGCCCATATCATCTTGTTTGTAGCGTACCTATAAGGGATTGAAACTTCTTACATCTTACGATGAGCAAAGCTGTAAAAAGCGTTTGTAGCGTACCTATAAGGGATTGAAACCAGAATTGTTTACAGAGTTTACAGGTATGTTTACGCGTTTGTAGCGTACCTATAAGGGATTGAAACTTCTCCGCCCTCTTTTTTCTCGAATATTTTCTCATAGGTTTGTAGCGTACCTATAAGGGATTGAAACATGGCTCTTTTTGTGCCATCTACATCATCTCCTTTTGTTTGTAGCGTACCTATAAGGGATTGAAACTGATGTTTCTTAATTTCTCTTTTATTTCTTCTTTTAGTTTGTAGCGTACCTATAAGGGATTGAAACTCATAAATGTTCCTTGCTTCTTTTTCCTCTATCCTTGTTTGTAGCGTATCTATAAGGGATTGAAACTTTTTCTACCCCCTTTGCAAAATATATATCTATACTTGTTTGTAGCGTACCTATAAGGGATTGAAACATCTCCATCAGACGGAACTAATCCCGCAGAGATAGAGTTTGTAGCGTACCTATAAGGGATTGAAACAAGAAGCTCCTGAGGATATTCAAACTCTTCATACCAAGTTTGTAGCGTACCTATAAGGGATTGAAACATCGCAATTAGTTTTTATCTTATTTTTCTTTCCTTTATGTTTGTAGCGTACCTATAAGGGATTGAAACTTCTCAAGGATGAGGAAGAATGGAGGGAGAAAAGAGAGAGGAGGACAAGAAACAGAAAGAAAGCAAAGATATAGAGGATCTCTTACATCTCATAGAAGAGAAAGAGAAGCGAGGGGATTAGATTCTCCCTCGCTCTTGGGGTGGGATTATATAAAGGAATTGAAATAACGAGATAAAAATATCCTTTGGGGGGATAAAATGTATAAGATTATATTAACCTGTAATGTGATTACTCCTATGTTTATGGCAGGAGCAGATGGTAAAACTCCTGAATTAAAACCTTCTGAGTTTAAAGGAATGATGCGTTTCTGGTGGAGAGCAATAAAAGCAGAAAGTAACATTGATAATTTGAGAAAAGAAGAAGCAGAAATTTTTGGTGGAACAGGAGAAAAAGAGGGAAAAAGCAAAGTAAAAATTAGAGTAATTCCAGAAAATATTCAAAGGGATAGTTATAGACGTTTGCCACATAGTTCCAGTAAAATTTTTAGATTAGATTGTTTTAAGAATGACTCAACATTTAAAATTTTTTTGGAAACTTATATAAATATTGAATTTTTTAGCAATCTTTTGACAATTTCAACTATATTAGGTGGATTTGGAAAAGGAGCCAGAAGAGGATTTGGGAGTATAGAAATATTTCAACCTGAAGAACTTAACTTTGGAAATCTTGGAAGAGAAGAATATTTAGAAAAAATTTTAGAGATTCTAAATCAGATAGATAATCACTATAAAATTCAAAATTCAAAGATAGTAAATACAAAATCAGGTGGAAACTATCCATGGATAAAGGAAATTGAAATTGGTAAAAACTATCTTGACTGGGAGGAATTACTGAAAAAAATAGGGGATGCTTCTCATAAGCATAAGGACCCTTCTTTAGGAAATGCATCTCCAAGAATGGCATCTCCTATTTATGTTTCTGTAATAAAAATCAAAAATATGTATTATCCAATCGTTACTACTTTAGAAAGCTCTTTCCCTACCAACTATAACTTTAATCTCAAAAAGCAAGATGATTTTAAAAGAGAGGTATTATCATGAGTTGGTATGAAGATTTTCTAAAAAAGTTCTTTCATGACTCTATAGATAAACCTTTTAATATTCCATCACATGAGCAAAGAGCAAAAGAATATGCTGAATTTTTTGGAATATTTAAGATTGAAAAACATGATTATGATTACTCAGATAGAATTGCCTCCTGTATGGAACGGAGTCTTTTACCTAAGGGTATTCAGCAAACTTTTACAGAAATAAGACATCCTTTAAGTGATGAAAAAATAGAAGTCAAAGATTTTGAAAGTAATAAGGTACTTGAAAAATTTAAATCAATACTCCAACAAATTGCTCTAAATTATGAAAAGTTAGGAGATAATGAACAAAAATCTCTTTCAATATGGCGTAATTTATTGGAAAATATTAAAGAAAAAATAGATGATGAAGAATTAAAGAAATACTTTTTACTCCTACCAGCGGATACAAGGATTCCAGGTCACTCAATTTGGGAACATTTAAAAATAACTACAGCAATAAGATCTTTTGAAAATTTTCAAAATAATTCCCTATTTTTATTTACCATTGGACCTATAAAGTCGTTTATATCTCAGGCAAGAAAAACTCAAGACTTTTATATGGCAAGTTTTATCCTTTCCTATCTTACGTTTATTGCGATGGAAGAGGTTATAGAAAAATATGGACCTACCTCTATTATATATCCAGATTTGTATAAACAACCATTAATGGATTGGTATTTGACAAAAAAGAAAGGTTTAAGTGTTAAAGGATTTGACCCAGAAAGTATTATTCTACCAACTATTCCTAATAGATTTGTTGCAATAATTGGAACCACAAATGAAGAAGAAATTAAGAAACTTGCTAATTATATGATAGAAAAAGTTAAAACAGAAATCAAAAATGCAATGGAAATAATTCTAAATGAATCAGAAATCAATTTATCATATGATCAGAAAAAAATATTAGAAACCCAACTTTCCGATTTTCCTCAAGTTTACTGGGTTGCAATCCCATGGAGAAAAGGAAACAATGATTTAAAAATAGAAGATTTAAAAGACTTTTTTACAGATGAAAAATTAAGTAACTGGAAAGAATTATATAACTTTGCAACTGAAAAAGGAGAATTTACACCAAATATTGGTTTTCTTTATCAACTTCTTTATACTTCATTAGAAAAATCAATGGGATCAAGAAAGAATTTAAGAGAATTTCAACAAAAAGAAGAAGCAGGGAGAAAATGCTCAATTTGTGGAGAAAGAAATACGGTGTTTTATAGAAAGGATGAAGAAAGCAACCCAATTCTCATATTAGATAATCTTAAATTTTTCTATGGCAAAAATAGTTTTATTAAACTTGATGATAAGAAGATTAGTTATAAAATACTTGTCGAAAAAGAAGGACTTTGTGCTCTTTGTTTCCTCAAAAGAACCTTTGATATATATTTAGAAAAAGTAGTAGATAACATCTTCAAGGATTTTTCTTTTCCATCAACAGCAGAAGTTGCTTGTGCAGATTTTAAAGAGAAAGCTATTAAAGAAGCAAAAGAGAATTTTAATAAATATATCACTGAATTTTTAAGGATTGTAGATAAAGAATATCTAAAAGTTGAACCCTTGCCAAAATTAAAGAAAAGTTTGGAGATTAAGAAAGAAAATAATCTTGAAGGTTCTTGGTTTTATGAAGAGAACTTAATTGAAAAGAAAATTAAAAAAGAGCTTGGTTCAGATATTAAACAAAATGAATTAGATAAATTGAACAAATATCTTGAATCTATACATAAAAAAGTTGGAAAACCAAATCCTTACTATGCAGTTATTTATCTTGACGGAGATAATATGGGAAAATAGCTTTCAGGAGAATTATTGCCTGAAATTCAAAACGCGTATAACTCAGAGGTTTGGAATAATTTACCAGAAAATTTTAAGAAAGAACTGATAGAAAGGCTAAAAAAGCTTAATCAAGAAAATTCTGCAAAAAAGACTCTCACCCCAGCAATACATTCAGCAATATCAACAGCCTTAAGAAACTATGCTATTGAATTAGTAAGGACGATAGTTGAAGAAGAACATCTTGGAAAACTTATCTTTGCTGGTGGAGATGATGTAATGGCTTTTGTAAATTTAAAAGATCTTTTTGATGTTATGGAAAAATTAAGATGGGCTTTTTCGGGTCAAATTAAGTGTGAAAATGGGAGCATAAAAGTAGATCTTAGTAATACTTCGGGGTTCGTTTTGAAAGATGGAGTTTATTATTTAACTATGGGGAAAGAGGCTACTTGTTCTATGGGAGTTGTTATAGCGCATTATAAGGAGCCGTTAAAGATTGTAATTGAAAAGGTTTTTGAGATAAAAGAAAAGGCAAAACATATTGTTAAAGAGAAAAATAAATTTGCTATTTTATTAATGAAAAAATCAGGGGAAGAAAGAATAGGATTTGCAAAATGGAGTATAGATAATGATTTAACAACAGATATTCTAAAAAAATTAAAAGATTGGATGGATAGAAATAGAAAAGAGAAAAGATATATTTCAGATGGATTTATTCAAAAATTTAAGATAGAGTTTTCTAAATTAAAACAAATTTCATTTTCAGAAAGGATAATAAATACAGAACTCAAAAGATTAGTAAAAAGAGCTTATAATGGAATACCACGTGAACCAAAAAATGAAAAAGAAAAATTTATAAAAGATTTTATGGAAAATGCTATTAAAATTTTGTGGGAACTTGGGGGAGATATAGATAACTTTATAAATCTTCTTGAAATTGCAAGTTTTATGAATAAGGGGGACTGATATGTTTTATAGAATTAAACCACTTGACACACTATTTTTTAGAGATGGAAGACCATTTACCATGGGATCTGATACATGGGCAAATCTAATCTTTCCACCTTATCCATCAACTATATACGGAGCAATAAGGACCTGGCTTATTTTTGAAAGAGGAAGTTTAAGAGATTTTGAGGATGGAAGGTTTGAGGAAGAACTTGGTAGAATAATAAAAGATGAAAAAAACAACGTAAAAGAAATAAAAAAAGGAAATTTTAAAATAAAAGGACCTCTTATAGCTATTAATGAGAATTTGTATTTTCCTATTCCAAATGATTTACTTAAGGAAAAAGACTCAACAACTGAAGAAAAGAATTGCTTATTCCAGATCAATATCACACAAAAACCCAAAATTTTTATTTCTGATTATGATTTAGAAGATGTTTTGATAAATAAAAGCGATTTTGAATTAGATGAGGCAGAAGGATTTTTAGATATTGCTGGTTTGATTGACTACTTAAAAGGTAAAGAAGTAGTTTTGCAACTTACTAAAAAAGACGAGGTTTTTGAAAGAGAACTAAAAACAGGAATTAAAAGAAGTAGTAAAACCTTAACTTCTGAAGAGAATTATCTATATAGAATTCCTATGATAAGACTTAAAAGAGAAGCAAGTTTATTTATTCAAATAGAAGGATTAAATAGCTATCCAGACCAGGGACTGATCCAGCTTGGTGGGGAAAGCAAAACTGTACAAATAGAGAGATATAATGTAGATCTATTAGAAAGCCTAAAAAATTTGAGTTTTGAATTTAAAAATAAGATTTTTAAACTTTACTTGGCAACCCATGTAATTTTTGAAAATGGATGGCTACCTAAATGGATTGACAAAACAAGTTATGTAGGAAATTTTAAAGGAATAGAGTTAAAGCTTATCAGTTGTGTAATCGGCAAATATAACTTAATTGGTGGATGGGATTTAGCAAATCAAAGACCTAAACCTATGTATAAAGCAGTTCCAGCAGGAAGCATCTACTATTTCAAAATTCTTGATGATACAAATCCAGAAAAAATTAAAGAGACATTTCACTTTAAAAACATCTCTGATATAAATCCTGAAGAAGGTTTTGGATTAAGTTTAATTGGGGAGGTGTGATATGATAAAAGTAATTACTCCTGTTGGAACATCAGTTTTTGAAAATTTTCTAAAAGATAACGAGGATACAAATTTTAAAAGAGCTTACGAATACTTCAAAGATAATAAACTTAAAGCTGAAGAACTTGATAGAGAAGTAAACCGGAGAGAAAATATTGAAAAAGCAATAAATGAGAAATGGTTTAAAAGTAACCCAAATGCCTCAGCAGAAATTAAAAGCTTAATTAAAATAAAAGAAGAGTTGAAAGACAATCTTGAAATCTACTTATTATATTCTGACACAGCATTAAGTAGACTTAGTGTAGAAATATTAAAAGAGGCAATATCTTACTATGATGAATTGAAAGGAGCTAAAGTAGAAATTAGAAAAATTGAAAGACTTCAAATTTGGGATAGAGAAGAATTCAAGAGAGGAATGACAAATTTGATAAAAACAATTTATAATATCGCGCAAGGCTACTGGGAAAACATAGTAATCAATATAACAGGTGGCTATAAAGCAACTATTCCATATTTGACAATATTAGGACAGGTCAATAAATGCTTAATTTACTACATTTTTGAAGATACTGATACTTTGATAAAAATTCCTTATCTTCCAATTGATATAAAATGGGATCTTTTTGACAAATACTGGGAATTTTTTAAAAAAATTGAACATCCAAATTCTCTTCCTAAAAACGATCTTCCTGATTACTTTCTTAAAGATTGCGAATCTTTATTAGAATTAGAAGATATTTCTAATACTTGTTATGTATCTTTAAATCTTCTTGGAGAAATTTTTTGGAGAAAATATAAAAGCAAATTTTTTATTTTCTACGCCCCTGAGAACGTCTATGAGGAAATTAAAAAACAACAAAATATTCAAGAAATTATAAGTTCAAAATTTTTCAAACCTGAAATAAGGAAAAATAAAACAGAAAAGAAAAATAATAATCATCTTGTTTATGATGATGGTAATAATCCTTTTAGAATCTTTTATTTTGAAGAAGGAGAAAAAATTTTTATTTATAAAACCTTTGAATCACATAAAGAATATGAAGATTATCTTAAAAAAACTGAATTTGATGAACGTTTTAAAAAACAAATAGAAAAAAATTCTAAATTGTATAAACAGGAGGTCCAAAATGTTTAAAAAATCAAAAATGTTTTTCATAATTGCAGAAACACCACTTCACCCAGGAAGTGGAGGGGAAATTTCAGGACTTGTTGATTTACCTATTCAAAGAGAAAGACACACAAAATTTCCAAAAATTGAAGCATCAGAATTAAAGGGATTTATAAGAGCAGCGTTTAAAGATTTAAATCGTGAAATTGAGATTAATAACCAGAAAATAAAACCAAAAGATAAAATAAAGTATAAAGAAGATAACAAAGATAAAGAGACTGATTACATTTCTCTTATTTTTGGCCCAGAAGACGCAGATGAATCCCATGCAAGTGCTATTGCTTTCACTGATGCAAGAATCTTGTTATTTCCTGTTAAATCTCTTAAAGGTGTTTTTGCCTGGATTACCTGTCCAATGGTTCTTGAAAGATTCAAGGAAGATTTAAAATTAACAGATCAACTTAATAAATTTTTAAATGTTGATTTTTCGAGCCTGGTAAACACATTACCTCAGCAAACAAACATTTGTATTGAATCAAAAGTTGTTCTTGAAGAATATACTTTTGAGATAGAGAAAAATGAAGCAACAACAAATATTGCTAATTTTCTTGTAAATAAGATTTTCCCACAACAACAAGATGATATCTACAAATTCTGGAGAGAGAAACTTCAGAAAGACCTAGTAATTTTATCTAATGACGACTTTGAGCAATTTGTTTTAAGTTCAACTGAGATTATAATCAGAACAAGAATTGATGACGTAACTAGAACAGTAAAATCAGGCGCCTTATGGACAGAAGAATATCTACCTCAGGATACAATTTTATATTCAATTGTGATGGCTTCTCCTTTAAGAGTTGAAAATGAGGATACAAAAGGAATTTTTAAGGCAAATGCTCCCAATGAAGAAACTGAAAAGGTTCTAAAGTTTTTTGAATTAGGTATTCCCGAGATTGTACAAATCGGTGGAAATCAGACAATTGGGAAAGGTATTGCAAGAATTCAAATTTTTTAATTTAGGAGGCTAAAATGAGTAAAGAAACAATAATAAATAAACTTGAAAAAGGAAGAGCGGAGTTTGCGTATAAGTGTGCTGAGAATGGCAAAAATATATTAAAGAAATATGAAATAGATGGAGAGTGGTATGAAGATGACAAGTACAAATCTTATATCAAAAAACTTCAATCTATGATTCTATCAAATGGTCTTGGTCAAACACTTGCTTTTGTTATATCAAAAAAACAAAAGCCGAAGAAAAAAGGGGGAAAAACACTCAATCCTGGGCACGAAAGAAATCCCAAAAATGCCTACGATTTAATCTATAAACAGCTTACAGAATATATGAAAATCCCTTATACAGCAAGAATACAAATGCCACAAGATCATTTTGATCTTGTTAAATGGGTTATATCTTGTGATTCTTCAACTTATAGATACATAACCCAAGAAATTCTTGCATTCTTAAATTGGCTTAAAAGATTTGCTGAAGGTTTAATCGAGGAGGAAGAAGAATGAACAATAATATAAGAGTTCCTTTAAATAATGAATATTTTAATGCCAACTTTAAAAATATAATTCATCAATATCTTACCAGTTCAATTACTCCTCAAAAATTTAAAGAATTAAACTTCTTTTATCTTTTCAACTTACCTTTAATCACAAAAAGGGACGATGATTTAAAAATCAGAATAAATGAAGATATTGAGAAGTTTAAATGGGAGGCAAATTTTATTAAAAATATTAAAGAAAGAAAAGAGAAAATAGTTTTTCAATTGAAGCAAAAAAGATATGAAATAGTTGATTTTTCTTTAGATCTCTCTTGGCGTCTTATTATTGGACTTGGCGCATCTCATCCACAAGAAACATCAATGACCCTTCATCACATTTATGGGATTCCATATATTCCAGGAAGTGCAATAAAAGGAGTAACAAGACACTGGGCAGTGCTAAAATTTGCAGAAACAAAAAGTCAAACAACCAATCAAGATTTTGAAGAAGCAATTGAAGATGTTAGCAAGGCTTTAGAAAATGGAAGTGATTTAGAACTGGAACTGACAGGTGATGGCTTAAAATTTAGCGATCTTATTAAAATCTTTGGTACCCAAAGTCAACAAGGAAAAGTAATATTCTTTGATGCATATCCTATTGAAAATTTAAAACTCAAAATTGACATAATGAACCCTCACTATCCTGATTATTACACTGAAGGTAAATCACCAGCTGACTGGCAAAACCCAATTCCAGTAAAATTTTTAACGGTAGACAAGGATACAAGATTTCAATTTTACCTTGCATCAACAGAGCAACACTTACTCAATAAAGCCAAGAATTTATTAGAAGAAGCCCTCAAAAATTACGGCATTGGAGCAAAAACATCCCTCGGTTATGGAATGTTTAATCATGATTAAAGAAAGACCTGACCAATGTAGCAAAATTAATATGGGCTTTTTGTCTACCCACTATCCTGAAACAGAAACTCGTCCAATATTTCGAGGTATTTTTATTCTTTAATTGTTTTTTTATATCGTTTATGATACAATTTTTACACAATTTTATATCATAAAGGATATAATATGAACAAAGAGATAATAAAGCAAGTAATAGTTGAATTCCAGGAATCCAAATTACCTGAAATTATCCCAAGGGATATCGAAATTCCCTTATCTTCTCAGAAGATTATTACAATTACCGGACCAAGAAGAAGTGGAAAAACTTATCTTATTTTGTATCTAATAAAAAGTCTCATCGAACAGAAAATTCCAAGAGAAAGAATTATTTATATCAATTTTGATGATCCGAGGCTTCTACCCTTTTCTGCTAAAGATATTGAACTTATCATTTCATCCTATTATGAACTCTATCCTGAATATAGAGAAGAGATTAATTATATCTTTCTTGATGAAATACAGAATATAAAAGATTGGGAGATAGGAATAAGAAGGCTACACGATATCCAAAGATTCAGAATCTTTCTTACAGGTTCTTCTTCAAAATTGTTAGGCAAAGAGATAGCAACCCAGTTAAGAGGTAGAGCTTTAAACTATGAAATCCTTCCTTTTTCCTTTAAAGAGATTCTATGGGCAAAAGGCATAAAAGATTTTAAAAACATTTTCTACTCTCAAGAAAGATTTTATCTAAAAAATTATTTAGAAGAGTATTTAGAGATGGGAGGTTTCCCTGAGATTATTTTAGAAAATAAAACAGACTTGAAAGTAAGAATATTAAGAGAATATGTTGAAACTATATTTTTTAGAGATCTTATAGAACACTATAATATAAGGAATCAATTATTATTGAGAGAACTTATTAAATATCTTAGCACTAATACTACTGCTATATTCTCTTTAAATTCTTTCTATAGATGGATAAGAGAGACTTACCCTGTAACTCTAAGAACTTTAATAAACTATATAAGTTACCTTGAGGATATAGGACTCTTCTTTTTTACAAGAAAATATTCTTTTTCTCTAAAAGAACAAGCAAAAACTTTAAGAAAGTGTTATATAGTTGACAATGGAATAAGATATGCTTATGGATTTAGATTTAGTGAGGATAAAGGTAAAAACTTAGAAAACTCTGTCTTTTTAGAACTTAAACATAGAAAAGCTAAAAATCCTTTTTTAGAAATATTCTATTGGCAGGACTACAGAGGGAAAGAGGTAGATTTTGTAGTTGCAGAAAATAACAAGATAGAGAGTCTTATTCAAGTTTGTACTAAAATTGATGATATAAAAGCAATAGAAAGAGAAATATCATCACTTATTAAAGCCTCAGAAGAACTGAAGTGTAATAACCTTTTTATAATTACTATTGATTATGAAGAAGCGAAGATGATTGCCAATAAAAAAATAACTATTATACCTTTTTGGAAATGGGCTTTATTAGCTTAAACTAACCTGAAGTGTTCTTTTAAAAAGAGGAGAAGAAAACTGTGATTTCCCAACCACAATGATCCCCTTGTTTTCCCTAATGATAGGGGCACTTGGTAAGGACATAGGTACCACTTTTAAGGAAGTCAGATAAAATCTTGGTAAAAAGGCCTGCAGCTCTTAATAACTCCTCTAAAAGTATAACAGGAAAAGTTAATACATGGAAAGAATGAAACAAAACTCTAAAAGATGATAACTTCTCATAAGGAGGTATACCATGAGAAAGTCAAAATCTTTAGTTTCTATTATTTTTATTGTTACTTTACTTTTTGTTTTTGCCTTTGCAAAAGAGGCAAGACCTAAACTTTATATTGAAAAAGTAAACAGTATAGAAGGATATCTTATTGATCCAGTAAAAACTTATTTTATTGAGAGACTCAAAGGAAAATGTATAGAAGTAGGCTACGATAAGACACAAGCAGACTATATTGCAGAATTGACAATAGTATCTGCAAATAGTAGAAGAAGTTTTAACTGGTTAATACTTATCTTCCCATTCTGGCCTATAGTACCATTCACCACTGTTCAAGGAGATACCATTGTGTCAGTAAGAATATTTGATAAAAATGGACAGGAAATAGTTTTCGATCAGGCAGGAGCAGTGAAAAATGGGATGTGGTTCTTTGGTGATTTTGTCTCAGGAAATTCTGTTAAAAAAGATGCAGCCTTAGATTGCATTGATAAAATCGTAGCAAGACTTGAATTAAGGTAATCTTTACAAGGGGAAGGGAAAATTCCCTTCCCCTTTATATAGCAGACATATGGAATAAATCTTTAAGGATAAATTGAGCAATACCATGAGGGCTATACTTTTAATCTTGAGACTGAAAGAACTGAATACCCTAATGAATTGTTCTACAAGAAAGTGAAGAGAATGGAATGAAAGTAAGGGTCATAATATATAATGAAATTTTATGGGGAATGTGATAAAATTTAGTAACCAAGAATTAATGGAAATAGATCTTAAAAGATCTATGAAAGAAAAAGCTAAGTATTTAAAGACTAAAATTCCTGCAATATTTATAGCATTAAAAAGGAAAGATACTCCTTTTGTAGCTAAATTATTCGCCTTTATAACTATTATCTATGCTTTATCTCCCATAGATTTAATTCCTGATTTTATACCTGTATTGGGCTATTTAGATGACCTGATCATTCTTCCTTTATTAATATCCCTTACAATCATGTTCATTCCTAAAAATATTATAGAA
>Ga0272449_1003408_pt1 | contig 13728 bp, 18 predicted proteins | sample YNPCB0241_FD_198679 | JGI IMG/M metagenome (GOLD analysis project Ga0272449, IMG submission 198679) | Hot spring sediment microbial communities from Yellowstone National Park, WY, United States - YNP-CB-024-1 | ecosystem: Environmental > Aquatic > Thermal springs > Hot (42-90C) > Sediment...
TAAACACCCCAGGCATGGAGTTCGCCTCAGAATTCCTAGCAAAAGCCGCCTACCTAAACCTCCGCATAACAGAAGTCCCAATAACCTACCACCCACGAAGAGAAGGAACACAGTCAAAGCTAAACAGCCTCCGCGACGGCTGGCGCCACCTAAAACTCCTGCTAATACTGGCCCCCAAGTTCCTCTACTACATACCCGGCGCGGCCATGCTCATTACAGGCATCACACTAATGCTAGCCTCACTCTTACGAGCAAACCTCGGATACTCCCCAGGAATACACTCAGCCATACTAGGAGGCATGCTAGCAATACTAGGAAACACACTTGCAGGACTCGGACTAATAGCTGACCTCCACCTAGCCAAAACCATCGGAAAACCCACAAGCAGAATCACTAACCTACTCACAAAACTCACAGTCGAAAAAACCCTAGCAATAGCCGCTACCCTCATCACACTGGGACTAGTCTATGCACTCGGCTTATTCACCATATGGATACAATCAGGATACAGATACATACCATTACGTGGAGAAAACACCATAGCCCTCACACTAATCGTCCTAGGCGCCCAAACAGTAGCAACAGCACTAACAGCACACCTAATCCGCGCAGAACAATGAAACTAGCAATAGTTCTTGGAACCCGCCCAGAAATCATAAAACTTGCACCAATAGTCAAAGAACTTGAACAACGAAAGCTAGAATTTTTTATTCTACACACCGGTCAGCACTACTCCTACAACATGGACCGCATATTCTTCCAACAACTACAGCTACCAGACCCCAAATACAACCTAGAAGCCGGCTCCGGCACCCATGCACAACAAACAGCAAAAATGCTAACCGTCATCGAGCAAGTCCTCCTCAAAGAAAAACCAGACATTGTAATCGTCCAAGGAGACACAAACACAACCCTAGCAGGAGCCCTCGCCGCAGCCAAACTACAAATACCAGTAGCACACGTAGAAGCCGGCCTAAGAAGCTTCGACATGTCCATGCCAGAAGAAATCAACAGGGTACTCGTAGACCACATCTCAACCCTCCTCTTCGCACCCACAGAAATATCAAGAAGAAACCTCGAACGAGAGGCAGTAACCGAAGGAGTATACCTCACAGGAAACACCATCGTCGACGCGATAAACCGCTACCTACCACTCACAGACAAAGCCACTTTGCCCTTTAATCCTCCAAGCGAATACGCGCTCCTAACCCTACACAGACAAGAAAACGTGGACAACCCCCAGAGGCTGGCAAACGCTATAAAAGGCGTAGGGCTAGTTGCCGAAAAACTCGGCATACCAATAATTTTTCCCGTTCACCCGCGCGCGCTAGAACAAGCGGAACAAGCAGGAGCACTAGTAATCAAACACCCACACAACATGGGCTACGGCGCCGCAGTCCTCACACTAATGCACGCAGCCTTAAAAGCCAACGCGGAATACGCAGTCCTACTAGACGCCGACGGACAACACGACCCCAAAGATATACCCAAGTTCAAACAAGCCCTCCAAAACGGGGCAGACATAGCCGTAGGAAACAGGTTCACCCAAAGCCACGTGCCAGCCTACAGAAAGCTAGGCATAGCCATAATAAGGCAATTCCTAAGACTCTTCGGCGTAAAGACCAACGACCCCGAAAACGGCTACAGAGCCTTCACGAGAAAAGCACTCGAAACACTCACCAGAGAACTACAAGAAACATGGATGGGAATATCATCCCAGACAGTCTACATAGCCTCCCACAAAAAATGAAAATCACAGAAGTCCCCACCAGTATACAATACGGCCCCTCAACATCCTCCGAAAACCCCCTCTCCCATGGGTTATCAATACTATGGACCATCACATGGACATGGCTCACAGAAAAACCCGCACGCACCCTTGCAATAGGCATAGCCTTCCTAGCACTCTCAGTCACCCTACTAAGCTATGTATCGATCCTCTTCAACACAGCAAGATAAATCAAACTAACCTACATCACACTAGCCATACTCTCCGAAATAACCGCCACCATCCTCATCTCCATATCACTAGCAAGCACAATCAAAACATAGCCATAGAAACCAGAGATCAACCGCACACTAAGAAACCTGCCCACAATCAGCGTGCCATCAAAAATACACTACACAACACACGAGCAAAGTAAACATGCTTTTACAGGGACTAAACCTAGCATGGACCATCCTCTGGACATGGATAACACACAACCCCACAAAAACCCTACTCACCGCCGCCACACTCTACACAGCTTCAGCACTACTCACAACCCACGTAGCCACTTTGTTCAACCTGTCACGCTACATACGACTAACATACACAGCACTAGCACTCACACTACCAACAATAGCCACAACACTAACAGCCGCATCAACAGTGGTACTTATACCAAAGACCTAACTACCTAAGTAATGCAAGCCCTAATCACGCGCCAACCCTCAGGCTGATAGGAAGTCCTAGAAGAAAACTCATAAAGCATGAACAAAAACAGAATAATTAAAATTGTTCCATTCTTTCCACCATCAGTTTACTCAGGAGGCATAGAAAATCTCGCTAAAGGATGGAGTGAAACGCTTGTAAGCGAATACGGGTATAATATAAGGATTCTTACATCCAAAGTTTTGGAGGAGCAAATATCATTATCTTACAACAAAGAGATGCGAGAAAATTACTCTCCTCTTGTAGTAAAAAGAACAGCCGCTTTCATACTGCTCACGAGACCGGTGATGCCTTTCTTAATTATAAAATCCTTTTTGGAAATTAAAGAATTTCAACCACACTTAGCTCATATATATATTCCTATAGCACAAGATTTATTAATATCTAATTTTTTCAAAAAGAACAATATACCCTTAGTAGTAACCTATGCTGCAGACCCTCTTCTAGATAGAAATATAAACTTTTTTACAAAAAAAATTGAGAAAATATATCATCATATGTTAATTTCGACATTGGAATTAGCAGATTATGTTATATCGACATCCCGATGGTATACTAGAATCTCACCAATCCTTAGAAATATATCTCGCAATAAGATAAAAGTTGTTTATCAAGGTGTGAATGTACAATATTTTCGTCCTCCCACACTAGAAGAAAGAAAAGAAATAAAAATATATCTAAGTGAAAAATATCGTGTTCATTATGCGAGTCCAATAATTGGCTTTGTAGGTAGACTAGTACCTTATAAAGGTTTAAACCACTTATTAAGAGCCGCAAAGGAGTTGAAGCAATTCAACTTTGTAATCGTTGGAGATGGACCTCTCAGAAAAACTTTAGAATCGAAAGCTACCAACAACGTCGTATTCTTAGGCCGAGTCTCAAACGAAATGCTAAGAAAATTATATTGGGCATTCGATGTTTCAGTAAACACTGCAATAAATAGAACCGAGTCTATCCCACTTACAATACTCGAATCTATGGCAAGTGGAACGCCTGTCATTGTTACTAACGTGGGTGGAAATCGCGAAATTTTCGATAATGCTTCTCATGAATTTGGTAGATTAATTCAACCTGTGGATGAAGAGCTAATTTCAGCTATAATTGAGGTATTAGATAAAAGGGAATATTTATCTAAAGGAGCAAGGCTTGAAGCATTGAAATATGATTGGAAAAATGTTACTAAGCCCTTACATGAAATATATCAAAAACTTATATAAGATAAATTATTTTAAAAATTAAAATGGTCACAATAACTTTCATGCATCACACGGATGTAATGGGTAGCGGTATAGATACTGTATTTCATCAATTAATGATTAGAGCACAAAAGTGGTTTGACAAAGTATATTATCTAACTGTAAAGACAGATTATTACAATTCAGCAAATCATATTATTCTTAAGCCTTTTTTAAAACAAGGAAACAAGATTTTTAGGAATTTATTCTTCCTATGGCCTCCCTCCTTAGTTTCGGCTTTAAAAATTATTGAAGAAAGTGATATTATACTTTCCTCCTCGTTTCCAATGGCACTTTTATTTCTTCAAGCCCGAAGACCACTAAAATGTTTTATTGGCTGGGGAAGGGCTCCCCCCGCTCCTTACATGGCTCTTCATGAGAAAATGTATATAACACTTGCTTGGTTAATTGAAAAGGAAGCATTAAGATACGCAGACATAAGACTTAGCCCTTCAAGATTTGTCCAAAAGATGTATAAACGAGAGGGTATACAAACAACATTTATGTATTTAGATGGTATCGATTTTAAGACTTTTGATTTTAAAAAATTTAATGACAAGAAAAAACTAAAGAAAGAATTTACTGGGAGCGAGGATAAACATATAATTTCGTTTGTTAGTAGAATAGTTCCACACAAGAATATAGAAGCTTTAATTTTAGCAATGAAAAAAATTGTTAAAGAAGATGGTAATACGATGCTCTTAATCGCTGGACCCAAAGATGTTCCTTATTATTACAATTATCTTATGTCAATAATCAAACAACTTGGATTAGAGAAATTTATAAGATTCCTTGGCAAGCTAAATTGGTATGAATTAGCGTCATTATATGCCGCTAGTGATCTTTATGTTTCACCCTCGCTCTGGGAAGGATTCTTCAGAGCTGAACCATATGCGATGAAAGTTCCTATGATTCTGTTCGATGTGGCATCCGCATCCGAAAGCGTCATCGATGGTATTACAGGAAAACTTGTAAAAGAGATCTCTAGCGATGCACTAGCAGATGCTATACTCGACTTGCTAAGCGACGAAGAGCGACGTAAACAGATGGGCGAGGCTGGCTATAAATGGGCATACGAAAATCTCAACTTTGATCGAATAGCTGAAAGATTATTCAATCTTCTTCTAGAATCTCTATGAGATTCGAAATAAATAAGAATCAAATTTTAGAAAAAATTAGAAAATATAGATTTGATATTATTAAACTAATAATGATTATTCCATTAATTTTCCAAGGTATATATATAATATTAAGGGTGCTAAAAATGTGGTGGTTACCTTATGGAATGTCAACACGAGATGGAATAACTCATCTATTATTTGCTTTAATGATAAAGGATAAACATAATCCATGGGTTCCATATTCACAATTTCCGCAGCTTTATATGAATTATATGAGCGAGTATGTAAATTACATATTTCCTAATGCTTATCCAAGTATGTATCATACATTTCTTTCTTTATTTATTTATCTAGGAGTAGATCCTATATTAGCACAAAAAATTCTAGTTTCCAATATATTTATAATAGGATTATTTTTATACTTTTTGGTTTTCAAATATATCATTAAAGATAATATCCTTGCTGTTGGAGGGGTTTTCTTCCTTGTTATATCTTCGGCACGTGAACTACAAACATTTAAAGATGGTTCATATGGTGAATTATTAGCGATGATGGTGTTTCTACCATCTTCTCTATTTTTATTACTCAATTCGCGTTGGGGAGAAGCCTCTATCTTCATTTCCGGTATTTTATATTCTCATAATCTCACAACTATTCACTCTTTCTTCCCTATTATGACCATGTATTTACAATCGTTTGTTCTTAGAAAAAATGAAAGGAAAAAGATAATTCTATCAACTATATATATTGTTTCATTATCACTTCCAATAATAATACTTTCATATTTTCCATCTGTTTTTCATTATTTCCATAACATAGCAGGTGTTAGTCGGATTGGTGGCTGGCAAGAATTTCCAGCAAATGATCCCAATTTTTCATTGATAGTCTTAGGTGGACTTTCATCGCTTGTACTTTTAGCTAGTTACAAGTTAGATATTTTATGGATTGTCTTATGGTATGGAGGGATGCTTTTATTATCAATGAGCGATCTTTTCCCAGGAAGATTCGTTAGAGCTCTTTCCTTTCCTTCTGCTATTATATTGTATTTGTCGCTAGCTTTTCTGATAAAATTTTTATTTGAAAAATTCAATAGTTATAAATATTTAGTTTTAATTGTGAATAAAAAGCAAATTAGAATAAAATTCAATTTAATACTTTTCTTTTTGTCATATATATTAGCGATTGGTATCTGTTTACTTCCAATCTTTCTTAAATTGTTTGAATTATCTTTAGCTGTTACAGAACCTACTATTTTAGATTATTGGGATGATGAAAAAATAGCTATATATAAACTTTTAAGAAATTCTCTTTCTTCTAATGAAGCTGTTATAATTGTAACTGATTTTTGGGCGAAATTTTTCCTTTATCCATCTCCAGTATTGCAAATTGCAACGATTTCTTTTTCTAATAGTCTTAATTATTATGATAGAATTGTAAATGAGCAAATTTTGCTTATATTAAATAATAGTATAAATTGTGAGAATTATTATGTCGATGATAATAAAATAATAATCAAATACGTTATTTTATCTTCAATAATGCCTGAAAGATGGTATACCATTGATGAAATAATGTTAGTAAACGAAATCGAACAAATGATGAATAAAAATCCTTTATTTGAGAAAATATTAGACACCACAACAGCGTACGGTTGGATTAAAGTGTACAAATCAACCAAACATTGTATTATTAAGATTGCACCCCTTTCTCTTGATGTTCAGCATCTTTTAGCGATTCGTGTTCTATTAGTTGCATCGGCAATGGCTCTGCTAGTTATATCTTGGCGCTCAATTAAGTTGGAAATAAAGAAGTTTAGTTTTAAGAAAATATTGTATCTTTTAATTTTATTAATAATTATATGGTTCTGGATAGGAATAGTTTTTATGTAAGAATTTATGAATAGAGGAACAAATAGAAATAAAGGAAAGAAAGTTTTAATACTCGATGCGGGGGAAGCGCCGTATGCGTTAGTTGCCGCTAGATCGTTGGGCTCTGCTGGCTATAATGTTGTCCTAGGCTTTCCTCATTCTACCCCTATTTTTGAATCTTATTCAAAGTATTGTAAGGGATATGTTACATATCCTGATCCTTCCTATGCACTTGAAGATTTCCATGCTTTTATGCTAAATCAAGCTGACAAATATGATTTCATTCTACCTTTAATGGAAAAAACACAATTAGCGACATCTATGATAAAGGATGAGCTAGAAAAAGAAGGAGCCGTTATTCCTATACCGAGTTATCATATTCTGAGTATTGCTGTAAACAAAATAGCTATATTGGAACTGGCTAGTAAATTGCATATTACAATTCCAAAAACGTTAATAGTATATGATGAACCTAAATTTAACGAAGTGATTAAGGAGTTAGGAATACCATTTGTTATGAAAATTTCGACAGAGATTAATGTTCCCCCAGGTAAGCGACATTTCATAATTAGAAAAGCATCTGAAAAACAATTTATTGAAAAATTTAGGCGATTACAGAAATATGAAGTTCCCATAATCATTCAAGAATATATAGATGGTATAGGCATAGGAGCATCTTTTATTTTCTCAAGGAGCAATAAGTTAATAGCATTGTTTGGGCATCGAAGAATTCTTGAGCAATATCCGGATGGAGGCCCTAGCGCAATTGCGGAAACGTTCTTTCATTTAGATGCCTTAAAGCAAGGCTATAAGCTATTAAAGGCTTTGAAATGGCAAGGCGTGGCTATGACGGAATTTAAGCTTTCTAAAGATGGAAAAGTCTATTTTATGGAATTAAATCCTAGGTTTTGGGGTACTCTCCCCCTTTCAATAGCCTCAGGTTTAGATTTCCCAAGATTACTTGTCGAGTATTATGAGAAGGAAGAGAGAAATACTAAAGTGCTTAATTTTAAATTAAAAACATTTGTAAGTATAGATGGGCTCGGCCTATTTGTTTTAACTAGCAAGTCGAAAATATCTGCTTTTAAAAAGATTTTTGCCAGCATTCCGCACATATTTAAATATGGCATTCCTGTTGTAAGAGAATTGTATCCAGGTGATATATCTCCAGAAGCAAAGAGAATTATTCATAGGATAAAAGGTTATATTTATAAAAACCATGTAGCTAAGATTGATGACATATTGTTTGGTCCTGCAATAGATTACCAAAAGTTAATAAACTTTGATGTGAAGTCTGTTGTTAATTTATGCAAAGAATGTCCAACAGTTAATATAGATATTTTAAGAAAGTTTGGAATATCTTATTATAGTTTTCCTATTGAAGATGATTCTGCACCTTCGATTGATGTTTTCGTATCTTTAATTGAGCAAATTGATAAGTTGTTGAAAAGAGGTCCCGTATTTATCCATTGTAGGTTGGGGATAGGACGGAGTCCGATGGTCGTTATTGGATATTTAATTTCGAAGGGTTTTTCTATAGACAAGGCGTATTCTATAATCTATAGCGTAAGACCTTCGACTTCTTTAAATATTATTCAGAAAAAAATGATATATAATTTATATAAATTTTATAACTATAAATGAACTAATATAACGAGCTTTCTGGAATACTTACATAAAAATCTTCCCCATAATCTCAAGCAATTTCTTTGGAGCAAATTTTTTGTGAAGAATGTTTGTTATTAGTGAAGCATGTTATAATGCCCAGCAATAATTATATAAATTGATGAATAAAACGAGGATGTGCTGGTGAGACTGTGTATAAGAGGTCAGCGATTGTGTCTAGTCAGATCATAATACGGGAAATGAGACCTTGGGAACTATTCTATCTCCATAAATTATATGATTCTCTTTCGGATGAAAGTAAAAAATTTTTTCATCCGGGTTTTCTTGGATACAAGAATATTAGCTTGAAGTGGTTAGCATCCCAAATAGCTTTGTTTTTTTCTTGTATAAGTTTCATCAGAAAAATATGGTTTACTATTTTTCCAAGATTTGTTATTATAGCTCTTGTGGCATATGAAAATCGTGAACTAGTAGGATTTGCATATGTAAATGTCAAAAGAACTCTGATGAAAAATATCCTGTTAGGAGAGTTAGGTATATTTGTCGGCGAATCTCATAGGGGAAAGGGGATTGGAAACAAACTTATTGCAAATTTGCTCCTTTTTTCCAAGAAATATAATGTTAGAGTAGTTTATTTGAAAGTTCTTTCAGATAATGTGAGGGCTATACGGCTGTATCAAAAGTATGGTTTTAAGAAGGTAGGTATCACATTGGAAAAGTGGAAAGGAAAAACTTATGAAGCCATTATTATGAAGAAAACTTTTTAATATTTGTTTCGAATTCTTAGTGTATGTCTAAGAAAGCTTTAATTACGGGAATCACGGGTCAAGATGGGGCATATTTAGCTAAGTTTCTCTTAGAAAAGGGCTATGAAGTCTACGGCACCTATCGCAGGCTGAGTTCTCCAAATTTTTGGCGTTTAGAATATCTTGGTATTTTCGAGAAGGTAAATTTAATTCCTTTAGAGCTAAGTGATAGTAGCTCTATAATTGAGGCATTAAAAATATCGGAGCCCGAGGAAGTTTACCATTTAGCGGCACAGAGTTTTGTTGAGGCTAGTTTTGAGACTCCTATTGCCACAGGCGATGTTAGTGGTATAGGTACTACAAGATTCCTTGAAGCTATTCGCATTGTTTGTCCAGATGCTAAGTTTTATAATGCTGCAACGAGTGAAATGTTCGGTAAGACTGGTTTGCTTAACGGCGGCAGGCCTCTCAACGAGAACGATGTTTTTATGCCGATGAGTCCTTATGCGGCGGCTAAGCTTTACAGTTACTGGATTACGAAGATCTATCGTGAAGGTTATAAAATATTCGCTGTGAACGGGATCTTGTTTAACCACGAGTCTCCGTTGCGTGGTTTAGAGTTTGTTACGCGTAAGATTGCGAATGAGGTTGCTAAGATTAAGCTGGGTTTGAGTAATGAACTTAGGCTCGGTAACTTGGATGCTAAGCGCGATTGGGGCTATGCGCCCGAGTACGTTGAGGCGATGTGGCTTATGCTTCAGCAGGATGAGCCGGACGATTACGTGGTCGCTACGGGGGAGGCTCATAGTGTGAGGGAGTTTGTCGAGAAGGCGTTTGACGTTGTTGGATTGAATTGGGAGGATTACGTTAAGGTTGATAAGAGGTTTATGCGGCCGTTAGATGTGCCGAGCTTGGTTGGTGACTACTCGAAGGCTAGGGAGAGGCTTGGCTGGGAGCCTAGGACGAGGTTTGATCAGCTTGTGGAGATTATGGTTAGGGAGGAGGTTAGCCGTTGGTCTCGCTGGTTGAAGGGGGAGAGGTTCCCGTGGGACGCGCCGAACTACCCGAGCGAGAACAGGATCTTGACTAGGGCTTTGAGGATGTGATGGGCATGTTCAGGTACCCCGTGGCGGAGCCCGAGATCGGCGAAGAGGAATTGAGGAACGTTATCGAGGCAGTTAAGAGCGGGTGGATCAGCAGTAAGGGGAGTTTTCTCGAGGAGTTCGAGAAGTCCTTCGCGAGGTACATCGGCGTAAAGTATGGAGTGGCTGTGTCAAATGGCACGACGGCTCTCCACCTTGCACTGGTAGCGCTTGGGGTTAGACCTGGAGACGAGGTTATAGTTCCTGATTTGACATTTGCAGCCACTATTAATGCAGTGTTGTATACGGGAGCAAAACCTGTACTCGTGGACATACATCCCCAGTATTGGTGTATGGATCCAGAAAAAGTAGAGAAAGCCATCACCCCTAAGACAAAGGCTATTGTACCTGTACACCTATATGGACACCCATGCGACATGGGTTCAATAATGGAGATGGCATCTGAACATGGTCTTTATGTGGTTGAAGATGCGGCTGAGGCTCATGGAGCTGAATTTATGGGTAGGAGAGTTGGTTCATTTGGACATGTATCTTGTTTCAGTTTTTACGGGAACAAGATTATTACTACTGGGGAGGGTGGTATGTGCTTGACGAATGATGAAGAATTGGCTGAGAGGATGAGGGTTTTGAGGGATCACGGTATGAGGCCTGAAAAGAGATATTGGCATGAGGTTGTAGGATATAATTATCGCATGACTAATTTACAAGCCGCTATTGGCGTAGCTCAACTCGCCAAGATAGATAAGTTTATTAACAAAAAGAGGAAAATAGCAAGAATATATGCAGAGGAGCTTTCAAATATAGAGGGTATTACTCTGCATCCTGAGATGCCTTGGGCTAAGTGTGTTTATTGGCTTTACTCGATTCTGATTGATGATAGAAAGCTCAAGGTAAATAGAGATAAGCTTATGGAGAAGCTTTCAGAACAAGGCATTGAAACTCGAAGGTTCTTCTATCCCTTGCATGAGATGCCAATATACAAGGAGTATGCGAGGTTCTCTTATCCAATTTCCTCGTCTATTTCCGTTATGGGAATGAATCTTCCTTCCGGGGTAACGCTGTCAGAGGATGATATAAGATATATTGCTAGAAAAGTTAAGGAGATCGTTTCAATGTGAGTTTGGGTGGCTGATTGTGGCTAGGCTTTTTCTTTGTCGGGACGGTTATCTTCCTGGTTTCCTGTACAGGATGGTGGCTGGGTGTCTGCCTATTGTGAGTGTTGAGGGTGTGATTGTGAGGGATGGGAGGGTCTTGTTGCTTCGGCGCCGGTTTAGCCCTGCTCGTGGCGAGTGGTGGTTTCCGGGTGGGCGTGTGAGGTGGGGTGAGGGGTTTTTGGATGCTTTGCGTCGGGAGGTCTTGGAGGAGACTGGGCTTGAAGTTAGGGGTTGCAGGTTTGTTGGGGTTTATTCTAGGGTTTTTCCTGAGAGGCACGATGTAACAATTGTGTATCTTTGTGAGGGCGTGGGGGAGGTTAGGCTAAACGAAGAGCACTCCGAGTATGGGTTTTTCGATGTTCTGCCCCGGGATCTTCACCCGCACCTTTTGGAGGTTATAAGGGACTCTGGCTGGAGGCCGGGCGGTGGGCTGGGCGTGTAGCTCTTTTTTGTGAAATTTAGCAAGCACTTAGCGGAAAATATTTGAATATAACACAAGCTTCTTATATCCAAACAAGATTGTTTCTTTAAGTCAATTTAGATAAATACTTTGCTGGGAGGTAAACGTGTAGTATGTCTGGAACTGAAGTTTTCTTGAAACTTGTAAGAGGCTGAAGTGCCTCAAAATATCGATAAAAAAATATAATTTGGAGCTTTCTCATAGGCTGGGAGTGTATGAGCGTTACTTCGCTTAGGCCTGCATTTGCGAGTGTTAGTTCAAAGCTTCTAGCGTCATTGAGGGGTGGGCTAGGGATGACGGCTCTCTCCTGGATTTGGGTAGCAGTGCTAGCTGGCTCGCGGAGGTTCTCGCTAGGGAGTTTAACATACGGAGGGCAGTGTGTGTCGACGTTGACGAGGAGAAACTCGGGGATGCGGCACAGAGGGGTTGCGAGATGGTGAGGCACGATTTAAATTACCCGTTGGAACTGGATAGAGGTTCGACTTGATTGTTTCTTCTGGTCTCTTGGAGTACTTGGTTAAGGCCGATGCATTGATGCGTACGGTTGTTAGTGCCTCTAAGCCTGAGACGGTTTTTGTGCTTCAGGCGCCTAACTTGGCTTGGTGGGTGAACAGGCTTCTTCTTCTGTTTGGCTTCCAGCCTTACTATGTAGAGGTTATGGAGAGGTATTACGGGCTGAAGATTGGTGGTTTTGGCGCTATTCATAGTTTTACTTTGAGGGAGGCTAAGGCTATATTGAGGGCTCACGGCTTCAGGATCTTGAAGGTAATAACTTACTGTTCTAAGACTGGGTCTCAATTGCTCGACTCGTTGAACTTTGTGTTGTGTAGAGGGGGGCTTGCGATGAGGTATATTATTGTAGCTAGGTATGAGGGCTCAAGTCATTAGTTAGAGGGTCATCCTATGGGAGCTGGCATCGTCGAGGTTGTGGGTTCTCCTGGAGTTGGTAAGAGCTATGTTTTGAAGAAGCTTCGTGTCTTCAGGGTGCAGGGCACGTGCAACGTGCTCGCGGGTCTTGCGGCCGTAATTTTGTATTATGGGAAGTGTAGGCATAATAATGCATGTTATCTCTATATGGCGAGGCACATATATGAACGAACAGCTCGTTCTGCTCCCCGTGAAGATAGTGGATTTTTTCTGGGCTGTTTTGGTGTTATTATGCAGGATTTTGAGCAGAGTCAAAACTGTTTTCCTTGATGTTAGCTTTGTAAGTGCTCTTAGGTGTTTTGGCGAGGGGGCCTTCTCGAGGGTCTTGGCTCGATTGGTAGGGGGTGTTAACGTTATGTTTGTTGTTGGGTTGCCACGTAATCGTTTAAAGGCGTTGCTTTACCACATGGACAGCGATAAGCGGATATCTGTGAAGGTTAAATCCCTTTACTTGGATCTAGTTCCACAACCTGCTTATGGAAAATATTTGGCAAGTTTATTACTGTTTAAAATAAAAGTCAAATACTTAAGAGATACCTGAAAAGTGTCGACCAATTAGGCTATATAGGTTTGCTGTCTTTGATTTTCTCAGGGTAGCAGGCCGCTATACATATTAGGGGAGTATTGGTGGTGGGAGTTATGGAGTCTAGTGGTGTTGGTCGTGTGGTTAGGGGTGCTTTTTGGCTTGGTATGGGTTCTTTGGCTGTTAGTGTTTTGGGTGTTGTTTTTTGGTTTGTTGTTGCGTGGCGTTTTGGTGCTGTTGGGGTTGGTGTGGCTGGGGGCGAGGTTGGGGTTGCTGGTGTCGTGGCTGGGATTCTTAATTTTGGTTTTGGGCAGTATGTTTTGAGGGGTGTCTCGTTGCGTGGGCGTGGGGCTTTTTGGGATGGTTTTTTGGCTAGTGTTGTTGTGGGTGTTGCTGGTGGCTTTGTTGCCTTTGTTTTGGGGTATGTGTGGGGCGGCGCCCTTGTCCCCTTGATGCTTTGTGGTGGCCCTGTTGTTGGGGGGCTTGTGGCTGTTGGTGACTATGTTTCTGTTTTTGTTTTCCAGGTTTTTG
>Ga0272449_1003409_pt1 | contig 13721 bp, 9 predicted proteins | sample YNPCB0241_FD_198679 | JGI IMG/M metagenome (GOLD analysis project Ga0272449, IMG submission 198679) | Hot spring sediment microbial communities from Yellowstone National Park, WY, United States - YNP-CB-024-1 | ecosystem: Environmental > Aquatic > Thermal springs > Hot (42-90C) > Sediment...
TACGTGCCTGCCGACTTCCCCAATCCGCAACTCGAGCTGATCATCCTGCTGCCCCAGGCTTCCTGAACCGCGGATTCCTTAGCGCCTCACGAGGAAATACACGACGAGCAAGATCACGATGACCAGGATGGACCCTGCGATGATCCAGAGGGGAAAGTTCGCCGGTTTTGCTGCGGGCGCAGGGATCGGCTGAGGAGCAGCCTGAGCTGGAGCGGGCTGAGGCGGTTCGAACGGCGCCGTGGAGGTAATTCGCGTGAACTCCCCCGGCCCGGTTGAGGCTTCCGCCGGGGGCGGGGAAGGAGGCGCTTGGGCCGCCGAAAAGAGCTGGGTAGCGCCGCCGGGTGCCGACCCCACGGGCGGTGCTGGCGCAGCGGGCGCGGGTCCGGGAGCACCAAAGAGGCGGGTGAATTCGCCTGCCGAAGAGCCACCGGGACCGCCGCTCAGGTCAGGCGCGGTCGGAGCCGGCGTCACGGGCAGCCCCCACGGCGGACTTGGGGCGACTGTGGGAAACGGTGGGCTGGCCGGCGGAACGCCGAGCGGCGGCTGGGTCGCCATAGGCTGCGGCGCCAACGGGGATTGGAACATCCGCGTGAACTCCCCTGGCTCGGGCGGAGGGGGTAAGGGAGGACCAGGAGAAGTTGCGTCTGGCGCCGCGGGAGTTACGGGCATACCCTGCTGGAACATTCGCGTGAATTCCCCTGGCTCGCGAATGGGTTGGGCTTGCTCCGGCACGGGAAACACGGGTGCGCCCGAAGGCGGTGGAGGAGGCGGCTGAGCAGCCGGGCTCTGGAACATCCTCGTGAACTCCCCGGGTTCGGGGGCAGGAGGTGGAGGGAGTCCTTGGGAAGAGGGGGTTGGGGGCGGGGCGGGCGCTGGCGGCTGCGACCAGCCCGCCTGAAACATTCGCGTGAACTCGCCCGGTTCGGGTGAAGCCGCCGGCGGTGGTGGCGGAGGAGGTGGCTGGAGCGGCTCGGGCTTGGGTGTTTCGTCGGGAGCTGGCCCTGCGGGCTGGATGCTCACGTCTCGTGGTCCAGCAATCCCGGACATGACCACTTGGAACAGCTGTGTGAACTCGCCGGGATCTCGCTTGGGTGGGGACGGGGGAGTATTAGGAGCGGGCGGGGGCGGAGGCGCGGCTGGCCTCGGTGCGCTCGCGTAAGCCAACTCTGCCTCGAGCCAGTTGCGCAGCGTGGTGAAGCCCGGGATGATCTCGGTGACCACGTACGGGTTCCCTTCGTGCTCACCGAGATCCAGGATCTGAAGGCGGCCCGGCGATGCAGGGATGAGGCGTGTTCGCAGGACCATCTCGAGCAGGCTGATGCGGTCCGGCCTGGGCAGGAGCAGGTGGACCATCACCATGCGGACCGTGGCCCGCTCGCGCGCCAGGTACGTGCGCGTCTCGTTTTCGGCAATCAGGTCAAGAAGTTCGTATTTTTCCGAGAGGGTCATGGGAAGGCCGAGGGCCTGCCCTTATGATGGCACCTTCGCGCCTCGGGATCAACCAAACCGTGAGCGCAAGGGATGGGCGCAGACGCTCCGGGGGCTAACGTTGCGTAAGGTCGCCGATCATGGGCGCCGTGGGCTGGGCGGTTGGTTGTGGGCGCTGGCCGGGCGTCCGCTTCCGATCACGATACCAGGCGACGGGATCGTCCGCGATGCGAACGATGCGCGCGATGCGCTCCACACCCTCGGCAATCTGCTCCAGGTGTTCGGGCATGGCGGGCGCCGGGTTGGCTTGTCGAAAGTCGCCGAGGTGAGCACGGATGGCGTTGGCCGCGTTTGTAGACTCGTACGCCAGCGCGTGAATCGCCTCGCGAAGCGCAGCCAGCTCCTCACGATGAGACCGGGCGCGGGCCTTCCAGTGATTCCAGCGCCAGACAGCCACGAGCAGGAGCAGCAGCAGCGCGGTCGTCGGCCACGAAAGCCCCGTCATCATTGCACCCTCTCTGCGGCTCGGGCAGCTACTCCCACGCGCCCGTCGGCGCCGGCTGCGGCTGCCACGTTGTTGAGAATCACGAAGGCCTCGGGCGTGGTCTGGCAAATCTCGTTCCAGAGGTGGTAGTTGAAGGAGCAGCCTGGATCGCCGGCAGTTACGTCACCGGTGTAGGCCAGTGCGCGAGCGCGGCACCCGCCGCAGTAAGCACGGTAGTCGCAGACGCCACAGTGGTCCCCACGATCCTCACGGTCGGAGAGAACTGCGAACAGGCGGTTGTTCCAGATTTCCGCCAGCGTGGCCTCGCGGATGTTACCGACCTTCTCCGAAGACATGTAAACGCAGGGCGTAATCGTGCCGTTCGGTTGCACCGAACAATAGCAGCGGCCCGCACCGCATCCGCCGATATACCGGGAGAGGACCATGGTCTTGCGCCCCTCGCCGCGCCCAGCGTGTCCGGTGGCGAAGATACCGTCCTGAGGGGCGTAAATGACGCAAGAACGCCCGAACTGGGGGGCAGTGGAAATCACGTTGATATAGCCTTGCTGCAAATGATAAGTAAGTCGGCGCAAAAGTATCTCGCGCTGGCCGGGAGTAAGATCGGCGTCAATAATTTCGCGGCCGCGGCCCACCGGAATGAAGTTGAAATGGGAGAAAGTCTGACAGCCGAGGTCAATGGCGAACTTCACCATGTCATCCACCAGATGAGCGGTGTGGCGCGTGAAGCAGGTCGCCAGGCCGGTGCGGATGCCCGCCGCGACGGAGTTCTTGATTCCCTGGACGGCGCGCTGCCAGGCGCCCTTCTGGCCGCGGAAGGCGTCGTGCTGCTCCGGATCGAGGCTATCAATGGAAACTTCGATGTATTTGACGCCAACTTCCTTCAGGCGGGCCGCGGTCTCGGGCTTGAGGAGCGTTCCGTTGGTGGCCAGCGTGAGATGGATGCCGCGGCGGTTGGCGTGCTCGAGCACGGGAAACAGGTCGCGATGCACCAGGGGTTCGCCGCCGGCAATGGCCAGGAAGGGCACGAAGTTATCGGCGAGCTGATCCACCAGGTAAATCTTTTCCTCGAGAGTGAGTTCGTCCGGATCGGGCTTGTGGCGGGCGTTTTGATAACAGTGCTCGCAACTGAGGTTACAGGCCTGGGTGAAGTTCCAGACCACGAAGAGAGGGGCCGCGAAGCGCTGCGGCACGGTGAGACCGTAGCGCGCGATGCTTCGCGCGGTCAGGGCCAGGGCGCGAACGGTGGGCCTGTGATGGAAAAGTTTGAACTTCATGTACTCTTTGTCCAGGCCCGCGCGCTTGATCCAGAAAGTATCAATCAGCCAGGTGGCCAGGCGCCAGTCGCGGTCATAGTTCTCGCACAGGCGCTCGAAGAAGCACTTCCCATCATCGCCTGGAACCGTGATCCACCCCAACACCTTGCGCGTCACGGGGTGGCTGAGCACGCCTTCCAATACGTGGCGGGGTCCGGGTGGGCGAACCGTGAGTTTGGGGACTTGGGGACGTTGATAAGTCTTAATTCTGCGCGAAGAGTTGTCTACGTACATGGCTCTGCGCCAATCTCAGGATAATCGAGCCTCATACTGAGAGACAAGTCGGTTCCGCTCAATGGCGAAAAGGGAAGGTTCAGCAGGCAGAGGACGCGGGAGAATGGAAAACGGTTGCCCAAAAAGAGAAATGCCCACCTCTTGAACAAGGCAGGCATTCTCGGCCCCCATAGGGGCTCGTTCAATGGGAGAATCGGCTTCGACGGAAACGCAACCGCCAAAACCCGTTTGTGATTTGCATCTTAGTCCAGCTCGGGCTTCAAATCAAGAGCAAATGCAGGGCGTCCGCGGTCGGGGGAAAGCGATTCAAATATCGTGACTTACGGCGGGTCCGTCACGGGAATCACGGGACCGGGGTCGCGCCGCCGAGGCCGGTCTGCAGCGTGCTGTTCCTGTGCAACTCCCACAAAACAGGGAGCTAATCGAACGGCGGGATCAGTGGCGATCCTCCAGGTGGAGCATAATCATTGGCTCGCCTGCCGAGCGCCGCACCCGCCACCCAGCCACGGCCAGGCCACCTATCGCACAGAAAAGCAAAAGGATACCGACCAGGATGAAAATGTTGAGAATCAGGTCCCACCAAAGATCCTTGCGGGTGGGAACGTACTGGCTGAGGCTCACGGAGACCTCGTATCTTATTGCTGCCAAAAGTCTTTCCGCAGCATCGGGATCGGGGGGCGAGAACACCACGGCCACCAGCGGCCCCGCCCGCTTCACCATGGTGCCCGCAAGGCCTCGGAAGGCCTCCGCACGATCCCGGGCCAACTGCGGGGTGGGGTAAGAGAAAATGGCGAGCCTCATTTCCCCCTTCGGGCTGCGGTAGCGCCCGAATTGCCCTTCTGCCCCTAAGTGGAACGCGGCCACAGACGGGGGAACCCCTGGCACGAATTTCGCCAACGATTCGGGCCCCAGAATGTAGCGCTCGGAGTTGGCGATCAGGTCGCGCGTGGGCAGGTACCCGGGAAGCGTCGGGACAGCGGATTGATCCAAGCGGGGCAGGCGGTCAAAAAGGGCTTCCAGCTCAGGAAGTTGCGGCTTGTAGCCGCGGAAGTCGAACAGGTAGTTCCCGTAGGCCAGCATGGCTCCGTCCGCAGTCTCCACGGCCAGCGAGCCGAGCTTCGAAGGCTGGGCTTTCGCCGGCCGGAGCCACTGGAACGCCGCCAAAGCGCCAGTGGGATCTCTGAGCCGATAGGCGCGGGCGCGGAACGCGGCCCCCGCGGACTTGTAGTCGGCCTCTTCCGCCTGCTGGAATCCGTACTCGTCCCAGATCGCCTGGTCACTCAGGGTGACCGGTCGCGAGGCGACTTTCTCGAATGTCCCGAACTGGTCCGGCCACAACGCGGATTGTGCCCAGGCCAGCCAACCCGAAGCACTGATCAGGCCCAACAGCCCCTTTGTCAAGCTCCGCAGCATTTCTTGTACTTCTTCCCGCTACCGCACGGGCAAGGATCGTTGCGTCCCACTTTACGTCCTTTGACCACGGTTTTGGCCGTGGACGTACCGCCGCTGCCGTACTGCAACTCGGCCAGCTCGCGCTCCTTCTTGCGCTGGATGTTTCGCGTGAAATCCTCGATTGTGGTCTGGGAAGCACGCCGCTGGGCGGGCGCCACAGCCACCGGTTCGGGTTCCGGAACTTCTTCTGCCTCTTCCTCTTCCTCGCTCGGGAAGGGCAACTGCGCGCGCATGTCGGTGGCCGGTTGCAGGAAGAACAGGTACCGGATCGTTTCGTCTTCGATCCGGTCCCACATCTCCTGGAACAGCAGGAAGGATTCCTTCTTGTACTCGACCAGGGGATCCTTCTGGCCGTAGCCGCGCAGGCCGATGCCCTCGCGCAGATGGTCCATGGAGAGCAGATGGTCTTTCCACTGGTTGTCAATGACGTGGAGCATGATCAGGCGCTCGGTCTGGCGCATGACTTCAGGCCCGATCAGTCGCTCCTTCTCTTCGTATTTGGCGACCATCTGCTGATAGAGGGTTTCCTCGAGCTGCTCGCGCCTGAGGCCTTGCAGCTCGGCCGGATTGATGCGCACGCCGAACTGGCTGTTGATATCGGTTTGCAGGCCCTCCCAGTCCCAGGTGGAGGGATGGGTTTTCTCAGGGCAGCGGCGATCCACGAAGGAGGCGATGATGCCCCGGATCATCTCGAGGATGCGCTCGCGCTGGTCCTGGCCCTCCAGCAGCTGCCGCCGCCAGCCGTAGATGGCGATGCGCTGCTTGTTCATCACATCGTCGTACTCGAGCAGGTGCTTGCGGGCGGCGAAGTTCTGCGCCTCGACCGCCTTTTGCGCAGCGGCGATACGACGCGTGATGAGCTTGGACTCGATGGGAACGTCCTCCTCCATGCCCAGCTTGAGCATGAGGTTCTGGATGCGCTCGCCACCGAAAATGCGCAGCAGGTCGTCCTCGAGGGACAGGTAGAAGCGCGAGCTGCCGGGATCGCCCTGCCGCCCGGCGCGCCCGCGGAGCTGGTTGTCAATCCGGCGCGCCTCGTGCCGCTCGGTCCCGATGATGTGGAGGCCGCCCAGAGCCACGACCTCGTCGTGCTCGCGGTCGCACTGGGCCTTGTACTTGGCGAAGATTTCGTCCCACTTGGGCCGGGGCACGCGGTAGAACTGCCCCTGGTGCTGGAAATAGTAATACTGCTTGTCGCTGACGTAGGCTTCCTGGCCCTTGGGCAGGGGCTCGGCGATGCGCTCCTTCAGGCAGGCCTCCTTGGTCATGAACTCGGGGTTGCCGCCCAGAAGGATGTCCGTGCCGCGCCCGGCCATGTTCGTGGAGACGGTCACGGCGCCCTTGCGACCGGCCTGGGCCACGATGTAGGCCTCGCGCTCGTGGTTCTTGGCGTTGAGCACCTCGTGCTTGATGCCCGCCCGCTTGAGCATGGCTGAGAGCTTCTCGGATTTCTCCACCGAGATCGTGCCCACGAGCACAGGCTGGCCCCGTTCGTGACAGGCCTTGATTTCGCGCACCACCGCCCGGAACTTTTCTTCCTCGGTGCGATAGACGACGTCGGGATATTCGATGCGCCGCAGCGGGCGGTTGGTGGGGATGACCACCACTTCCAGCTTGTAGATCTTCTCGAACTCGGCGGCTTCCGTCTCGGCCGTGCCCGTCATGCCGGCCAGCTTCTTGTACATGCGGAAGTAGTTCTGGAAGGTGATGGTGGCCAGCGTCTGGTTTTCGCGTTCGATCTTGACGCCTTCTTTGGCTTCGATCGCCTGGTGCAGGCCATCGCTCCAGCGCCGCCCGGGCATGAGCCGGCCGGTGAACTCGTCCACGATGATGACCTGGCCGTCCTTGACCACGTAGTCCTTGTCGCGATGGAAGAGCACGTGGGCGCGCAGTGCCTGCTGGACGTGGTGGTTGATCTCGATGTTGGCCGGATCGTACAGATTGCTGATGCCCAGCAGCTTCTCGACTTTGGCCACGCCTTCTTCGGTCAGGGCCACCGTGCGATGCTTCTCGTCCACCGTGTAATCCCCGGTGGTGTAGATTTCGCCCGGCTCCTTGCCCCGGATGACCTCGCCGCGCACCAGCTTGGGGATGATGCGGTTGATCTTGTAATACTTGTCGGTGGATTCCTCGCTGGGGCCGGAGATGATGAGGGGAGTGCGCGCCTCGTCAATCAGGATGGAGTCTACTTCGTCCACGATGGCGTAGTTGTGGCCGCGCTGGACGCAGTCCTCCAGCCGGAATTTCATGTTGTCGCGCAGGTAATCGAACCCGAACTCGTTGTTCGTCCCGTAGGTGATATCGCAGGCGTAGGCGCGGCGACGCTCGTCGTCGTCCAAGTCATGAACAATGACGCCCACCGACAGGCCGAGGAAGCGGTAGATCTGGCCCATCCATTCGGCGTCGCGCTTGGCCAGATAGTCGTTGACCGTGACGATGTGGACGCCCTTGCCTTCCAGCGCGTTCAGATAGGCAGGCAGCGTAGCCACCAGGGTCTTGCCCTCGCCGGTCTTCATTTCGGCGATCTTGCCCTGATGCAACACGATGCCGCCGATCAACTGCACGTCGAAGTGGCGCATGTTGAGGACGCGTCGCGCCACCTCGCGTACCACGGCGAAGGCTTCGATGAGCAGATCATCCAGGGTGGCCCCCTGCGCCAGCCGCTGCTTGAACTCCGCCGTCTTGGCAGCCAGCTCCTGGTCGGAGAGCCGCTGCATGGCGGGCTCCAGCTCGTTGATGGCCACCACGAGCGGGCGGAGGCGCTTCAGCTCGCGCTCGTTCTTGGTGCCGAAGATTTTGGCCAGGATGGCGTCGAACATAAGAGGGGGCTTGCTTTCATTCTACCGCCGCCGGCTCAGGGCGTTCGCGGACACAAAAAGAGGTCCGGAGCGACGAAGCCGTCGGCCTCCGGACCCGGAAGGAATGCGGAGCTAGTCGAACACCAGCTTCATTTTGCTGCCGCCGAGAGAAATCGCCTGGATGCGATTGCCGTCGCTTTCCTTGCGGAACTCAATGGCTGTGGCGTCGAATTTGCGGTTGGCGTTTTCGATCTTGACCTGCGTCTCCACGACCGGTTTGCGCGTCCGATCGAGGAAGATCGCCTTGTCGCCCTCGATCTTCAGGGAGTAGCTGCCGGGTTTCAGTTCAGTGCCGGCAACCTTGGACGGTTCCGACAGGGTGATGGTGTAGGTCTTCGCCAGCAACAGGCTAGCGCATACCAACAGGATGGCGATCAGATACTTGGCACGCATCGGACCTCACCTCCTGATGGGAATTGCTGACCTGGAGCGTCGGGACACGGGGAACGCCGCGTGCCGGACCGGCGGTCCCTGCGTCCCCGCTCACTAAGTATAACGACGCGCCGCCGGATTGCGTTTCCCCCGAATTGGAGCACGGAGGTCGGCTAACCGCCCGTACAATAAAGGTATGCGAATCCTGCTGTTCAGCGGCAAGGGGGGCGTGGGGAAAACCAGCCTGGCGGCGGCCACTGGGGTGCGCCTGGCCGAGCTGGGCTACCGCACTCTCGTCATGAGCGTGGATCCCGCCCACAGTCTGGGGGACTCTTTCGATCTGGGCGGTGATCTCTTTCATGGCCAGACGGCCGATCCTTACCCGGTCGCCGAGCGCCTCTCGATCCAGGAGGTCAACATCCAGAAAGAGATCAAACGCCACTGGAAGGAGATTTCCTCCTACATCGTCTCGGTGCTGCGCACCACCGGCGTCAGCGATGTGGAAGCCGAGGAGCTGGCCATCCTGCCCGGCATGGAAGAACTGAGCGCCATGATGTACATCAATCAGTACCGGCGACAGAATCGCTACGACGTGGTGGTGCTGGACGCCGCACCGACCGCCGAATCCATGCGCTTCGTGGCCATGCCCACCACGCTGGACTGGTACATGAAGCACATCTTTCCTTTCCAGCGGAGCCTGCTCAAGGCGGTGCGGCCGATCGCCAACCGCGTGGCCCCCTTCGAAATGCCGTCGGATAGCTATTTCGCGAACATCCAGGCGCTCTTCGAGAAGCTGGAGGGGGTGGACGAGCTGCTGGAGGATCCGGAGATTACCAGCGTGCGCCTGGTGACGAATCCCGAGCGCATGGTGCTGCGCGAAACGCAGCGCGCCTTCGTGTACTTCTCGCTGCACGGCCTGACGGTGGACATGGTGATCGTCAACCGCGTGTTGCCGGAGGCCGCGGGGGACGGCTGGTTCGCCGAGTGGCGGCAATGGCAGGCCGCCATCCTGCGCGAGATCGAAGACTATTTCGCGCCGGTGCCTGTGCGCCAGGTCCCGCTCTTCCGCCACGAAGTTCTGGGGCTGGACAGACTCCGGGAGCTGGCGCGCGCGTTGTACGCCGAGGGCGAGGATCCGGCGACGGTGTGGCGTCGGGAACGTCCCTACAGCTTCTACAAGCGGGACGGGGTTCACGAGGTCCGGGTTCTTCTGCCTTTCGCCACCAAGGGCGAAGTCGGGGTATTCAAGAAAGGGGATGAACTGGTGATCGAAGTGGGCACGCTGCGGCGCCACATCGGGCTGCCGACATCCATGGCGGCCCTGACGCCGGCGCGCGCCCGACTGGAGAACGGCGTTCTTACCGTGGAACTGAGAGAGGAGGTACAGGCATGAACGAAGCCCCCGCAACGGAGGCCCGCCCTGCCGCGGGCCCGCACACCTGCCTTTGCTGCGAGGTCCAGCGGCTGGTGGAGCAGATGTTCCGGCTCCCCGAGCCGACGCGGCAGCATCTGCGCAATTCGCGCATCGAGTTCCTGAAAGCCATCCGTTCCCTGATTGACGAACGCATCGCGCAATTGTCGCGCACCGAGACCAAGGGCACGAAAGTGGCGGTGGAATAGGGTTGACGGGCGTCAGTCCCAGCGGAGGGAGCGGGCCTGGGGAAAGGAGAGAGTCATCTTTTCACGGCGCCGGTGTGAACACATACCGGCGTGCCCCCGCGGCAGGTTCGAACTCGAGCCACCCGGGACGCAACGTACGCGTGGCAACCGGGCCGATGAGCTTGTCCTCGGCATCGTAGGCGAGCAGACGACCCGCGGGCGCCTGGAGGACGATCCGCTGGTTGCCATAGATGTCAATCAGCTCGATGACGCCTCCCTCCCGGTCCCGGCGCACGACGCTCCCCGTGGCGCCAAGCCGCCCGTATTCGGTCCACTGACCACGCCCGTCCAGGAACTCGTACTCAGGCGCACGGACGTAGTCCACGCGGCGTCCTTCGATCTCAGCGGAGAACTCGAGCAGACCGACGGCGGTATTCCACGCCAGCCATCCCGACGGCGGCAACCGGAAGGCGCGGCCCGCGCTGTCGCGGACCGTCCACGTTCCCTGGGAAGCCCGATTCACCCAGACGTGTGTACCGTTTTCGTATTCGACATGGATCCGCGAGCCGGCGATCGCCCCTGTGGAGTGAGCGTGGCTGGGGTCGAGCATGCGCCCGTCTGGTCCCGCATACTCGATCCGGCGCGGACGGACGAAAGCGTACTGCTGCTGGAGCTGCTGGAGCATGTAATAGGACCGGGTCATCACCTCTACTCCGAAAGGATCGTCGAGGCCCCAGTCCGTCACCAGCCAGCCCAGGTTGCCATAGGCGATGGTCGTCGCCAGAAACAAGTCCACATAGTCGCGCCGCCTGGGCGATTCCTTCCACTTGGGATCCAGACGGTCGAGATAGTAATGCGTGTATCCCATCCCGTAGCTAGCCTCGAGCGGATGGATCTTGTAAAGCTTAAAAGCGGGATCGGGCGGGTGGGTTAGCAGGTTGACGTTGGTATAAACCCAGCCGTAACTGCCCGACTCCAGCCCGGCGTACATCCATTGGTAAGTGGCTTCCGATTGCGTGGGTCCGTAGATGCGCTGGTCGTTGAGCAGGAGCTGACCGTAGGCATAGAACGTGGCGGCGAACGTGCCGGCGCCGGGCACGCGCGCATCGTAATCGCAGTAACGCCACGGCGCTACCGCAGTGTGCACGTCGGTGTAGGACATGCGCACGCCGAACTTCTGCTTGATGCGCGGCGCGTAATATTCATCCATTTCCACCGCCTTGGCTGGCTTCAAAGCGTAATTGCGCGGCCAGGCGCGCCGCCATTCACCTTCGGGGGTCCGCTGGACGAAATCCGGATTCCAGTTGGTGTTGGTGGGCGAAAAGTCGGTGTAGTTGGTGTAGACGCCCTGGAGCCAACCCAGCTCGTTCTGCGCACGAATGTACCAGGCCAGCATGGCGTCACCGCCTTTCTGCGGGGCAGCGCGCAGGCGCATGGTGAAGCTGTCGCCCTCGTCGCGCCAGGTCACTTCATGGCTGTGTTGCATGATCTTGTCCAGGCCGTAAGAGCGTATGCGGCGCGAGCGCTCGTGGTCTTGGCGGAACGATCGCGGCTCGGTGACGGTCCAGACGACCTGTTTGCCCTCTTGTTGTCGCAGGGAGGGCGGATTGGGGATCGTGGGCAGCGTTTCTTCGTACCGCGGCGATACGGTGATGAAGATGCGCTCGTAGAGGTTGTTGCGCAGCCCGTCGGTTTTCGGGATGTAACGCATGCCGCCGTTGATCTCGGCGCTGTCGGCGGTCACCTTGGGTTCCGCAGCGAAGTAGGGTTCGGATGCATTGGAGCGGTACCAATCGAACCAGACGGAAACGAAAATCGGTTTGTCGGGCGAACCAGCCATGGCGACGCGCGGATTCGAGCTTCCGTAAGTCAGATAAGGGATCGTGATCAGGCGCGGGTTGCTCAGGCCGCTGACGCGCCCGAAGGACAGCTCAGTGGCCCCACCGCCATCGCACCAAACGTCGAGTACGAGGGACTTTTGCCAGAGCTGGAGATTGTACTCGACCAGACGCGAGCCGCAACGGAACCGCGCCTCTACGACTTCCCCGCTCAAAGCCGCCCACAACAGTTCACACGAAGGCGCAGCTTTTTCCGGGGCGTCAGCAAAGCGAACGCCGCCGCCGTCCATCGGTTTGAGCGGGGCGCCGCCGTTTACGCTGGCGGTGATTTCACCCAAGTTCGCCGTACCAGGGGCGTACTGGTACACCACCCGCGCGTCGCGGCCTTCGTAAACGAATTCAAACGTCCGCGGACCGAGTTGCCGCACCCGCGTCCGGAACTCGCGTTCGAAGTTCTCCGGCAGGATGGTCTCTTCGCGCGTGGGGAACGGAAGCTTGCCGGTCCCGGTGTTCAGACCCGCGATCTGTCCCCGATAGGGTCGGAGGTTTCTTTGCGGTTGTGGCTTGAATTCGAGCGGCCCGAGTTGTTCGGTGTAAAAGGCGAGCGAGTCGCAATAGAAATAGCGCGGCTCGGTGTGGCGGATTTTCGAAATTTCCAGGCCGGCAAAACTGGCGGGCCATACCATCTGCTCCAGGGTTTCCTTGGGCACGCGGCGGTGGATCAGCCACCACTGCTTCCAGTTGATATCGGTGAGCTGGATGGTGAACTCGCGGCCACGGGCGTCGTTGATGATCACGGAGACGACAGCGGGCGGCGTCGTTTCATCGCGCACCCAGGCCCACCGGTTCCCGTATCCCCAAAGCTCGATGGAATCGAATCGCTCGGGGATGGGAACGGGTTTGGGGGGACGTGCGACAATGCGGCTACCGGAGGCCGTGCCCCGGTACCAGAACTTTGCCACATACATACCCCACATCTGTTGTTCGCGGCTGCGGCGCAGCTCGCCCTCGGCGCCGTCGTAAAGCTCGAGGGTCCAGCCCGTCAGGTCTTCGAAGTCCACCAGAGTCTTGGGATGCTCCTGACGCTGGGTCCAGGTCATCTCGTACGGCTGCTGGCCCACCTGCTGCCAGGCTTCAACGTCGTTGATTGCGGGTACGGTCTTTTGCGGCTGGGCGGCCAAAAGAGGTGAGAGCAGCAAGAGCACCAAGGAGCTTCGCATGGCCATCTCCGGTTGCGGCTATATTAGCTGAGTTGGCGTCCGGCAAGAGAGCGCACAGGAGACCGGCATGGCGGTCTGGGTTGGCATCGGGCTATTGTTGGCGACGACGGCCCTCGCCATCTCGCAAGGTGAGCCGCAGATGATCTGGGAAGGCGAAGTGGACGGCGTGAGCATCCTGCGGATCCGGGGTGGCCAGGTGGACATCGAGGACGTGCGCGGGCTGCCGGTGCAGCGGCAAAGGGTCCAGTTCTTCGAGCGGCTTCCGGAGGCGCGGCAGTATGTGCGGCTTCAGGTGCTGGAAGGGCGGGGGCGCGTGAGGATCCTGGAACAGCCACGCCCGGAGAACAACTACACGCTGAGCGTCGAGATCAACGATTACCAGGGTGGCAGCGCATTTTACTCGCTGGCGTTCTACTGGCCCGTCCGCGGGCGCACGGTGCGACCGGAGACGGCGTGGGACCGAAGCGGCCGCGCGGAACAGTTGTGGTGGAGCGGAGTGGTGGACGATGAAGCCGTGATCGAATGCCGCGGCGAGACGTGCGAACCACAGACGCTCCGCGGGCGGCCGGTGACGCGCGACCGTTATCGCTTCACCCGTCCCTTGCCAGCCCAGCGCGTGATCGTCAGTCTGGTGGAGACCCGCGGCAGGGGCGAAGTCAGATTGCTCGAGCAGCCGCGGGAAGACAACGATTACACGGCCCGCGTACTGATCCGCGATCCGCAGGGAGGCGCCGGGGAGTATTCGTTCGTGCTGAGCTGGAATCCGCCGTCGCGAGCGGAGCTGCCCATTGCGCGGCGAGGCATGGTGTGGTCAGGCCGGGTGGACGGCGTCGTGCGCGTGACCATCCAGGGCGCCCAAGCGACGACGGAGGTCATCAGCGGCGCCCCCGTGGAAGAGGAGC
>Ga0272449_1003410_pt1 | contig 13721 bp, 11 predicted proteins | sample YNPCB0241_FD_198679 | JGI IMG/M metagenome (GOLD analysis project Ga0272449, IMG submission 198679) | Hot spring sediment microbial communities from Yellowstone National Park, WY, United States - YNP-CB-024-1 | ecosystem: Environmental > Aquatic > Thermal springs > Hot (42-90C) > Sediment...
CAAACACCACCCCCACCACCAAGCCTAAAACCACCCCTATCACCAGAAATCAAACAAAGAGTAGAAGCAATCAAAAACACACTCACAGCAAAACACCAAGGAGAAACATTTTCCTACGGAAGCTGTACAATCAATTGTGGTGGCAGAAGTTGTCTTCTTAAAGCACGTATTAAAAACGGTGTCATAACAGCCATTGAAGGAGATGATTTACTACATCCAAACATCGCTGTTGAGGATGAAGTTGTTGATGACTACAAATTGATTAATGCAATGGTTCAGAAAAGACCTTGCGTAAGAGGACGTGCGCTAAGACATTGGATATATAATCCAGACAGAATAAAGTATCCATTAAAAAGAGTCGATGGAACGAAGAGAGGCGAAGGAAAATTTGTGCGCATAAGTTGGGATGAAGCGCTGACTCTTGTGGCTAAAATGATTACAGAAGTTAAAGAAAAATATGGTTCTTACTCGATATGGCAGAGAGGTGCTTCACGATTCTTTAGCTTCATAGATCACACAGTAGACAGCTGGGGGGTTTGCTCATTCGAAGCCGAGATTTTCGCCGAAAATCATATGTTAGGGATAACATATGGAAAAGGTCACCAGACAACAGACATGATCAATTCTAATCTTATTGTTCTCTGGGGGCACGACCCTGCAAGTACAATATTTGGCACTAACACACCATATCTTATGAAGCTAATCAAAGAGAGGAAAGGTACACCGATTATTGCCATAGATCCTAGATACTCCCATACGATAGATATTTTGGTGGACCAGTGGATACCTATAAGACCAGGCACCGACATTGCATTTGCTTTAGCTGTAGCATACATATTGTTCACAGAAGATCTTTATGATAAGGAATATGTTCAAAAATTTGTCGAGCCAACTGGCGTGAAAAAATGGAAAGATTATGTCTTAGGTATTGAAGACAGCATTCCAAAGACTCCCGAGTGGGCAGAAAAGATTTGCGGTGTTCCAGCGGAGACTATACGGGCGTTTGCGCGGCTTTACGCAAAAAGTAAACCAGTATGTCTGTTTAAGAGTTGGGCTCCTGCTCGGAATCAATACGGTGAAAATGTGGCGAGAGCAGCGATTGCTCTTCAAGCCTTGACGGGTAATATAGGTATACATGGGGGTTATATTAATACTACAAATTGGGCAATAGAGAGCGATAGGGCTCCAAGTCCACCGTCTCCCAGTTGGGGAGGCTCTGGTAAATTCAAAACAGTAATAGCTTTTAAGCAATTCAAGTGGGCGGACGTGATACTATTGAGGGAAGAAGTTGGAAAATCTATAACATCAGCGCAATATAATTCTATAATTGGCAACCCTGCTACCAACCCGTTGCCTAACATTAAAATGATATTTAATGCGATAGGTCAATATTTGAACAGAAATATGAATATATTAAAGGGTCTAAAGGCTCTGGAAAAAGTAGACTATGTTGTCAACTTCGCAATACACATGACACCAACCGCGCTGTATTCGGATGTAATCCTACCTGTTGCTGAAACTCCTTTTGAAATCACCACCGTAGATGCACCCTGGGGTAATATTTCTGGATGTTGGTGGGTCTATTCGCCGAAATGCGTTGAACCACAGGGAGAAGCTAAGGAGCCTGAATGGATATTAACAAAGTTAGCGGAAAAGATGGGGTTCCTTAAAGAATACAACCCCAACTACATAGACGATTCCAAATGGGAAGAGGTCAAAGACAAGCTCCTGGAAGCTTCTTATGAGGCAAAAGCAAAAACCTTAGCGAACATGGGGCGAACCCTACCAAGTTGGAAGGAATTTAAGAAGAATATTGTCTATCACTTCGATTTCCCTGAACCACTTTATTCTTATGGTCCTCAAATCAAGGAAGGTAAGCCATTTGATACCAAATCTGGAAAGATCGAAATCTACTCAGACTACTTAGAAAAAACCGATCTTACTACAACAAAATATGGTGCGCCCATTCCTCCTATACCGAGATATATACCGCCGGAGCATATGATGTTCAGCCCGCATGCTGGAAAATATCCTTTGACGATGCTAACATCACATAGCCCATATAGGTCACATACAGCGTATGATACTAACCCTCTGTTGGATAAGGAAACGTACCGACATTCGATATGGATCAGCGTGTCTGATGCTAAAGCTAGAGGCATCAAGGACGGTGATTTAGTTAGGGTCTACAATGACTGCGGCGAGTTAATCATGCCTGCCTTTGTTACTTCGCTAATTATGCCTGGTGTGGTAATTGTATGGCACGGTGCTTGGTTTACACCAAACCAAGCTGGCAGAGATAGCAGAGGGGCTTGCAACGTGTTAACATATGATTCGATGAGCCCATCAGGCTCATTCCCAGTAACAAGCGTAGTAGAAGTTGAAAAATTGAGGTGAAGAAGATGGTACAGTATGGTTTCTTCTTCAACGAAGACCGATGTATTAACTGCAAAGCCTGCGTTGTAGCCTGCAAAGACTGGTATGATATAAAACCAGGTCCAGTCAAGTATGTCAGAACTTACGAATATGAGGAAGGCTACTATCCCAATGTAAGGTTAAACGTAAGATGGATTGCTTGCTTCCACTGTAGTAATCCAGTATGTATAGATACTTGTCCTAACCACGCTATATATAAAGAAGAAAAGTACGGTGCGGTTCTAATAGATCAAGAAAAATGTCAGGGCCATAGACTTTGCTCAAGAGCTTGTCCTTACGGCGCAATAACTTTTGAGAGCGATAGAATGTCCGCAGCTGTAAAAGCTAACAAATGTACTATGTGTATTGATAGGCTTGAACAAGGCTTGAAACCTGTTTGCGTCTTGGCTTGTCCAATGAGAGCACTAGACTTCGATACGATGGATAATCTGATTAAGAAATACGGTAATAATCAGCATCTAAAAGATCTACCAGACCCAAATATAACCAGACCGTCTATAATATTCAAAGCAAAAGGCGCGAAGAAAAATATATTACCCTATGATGAAGAGAAAGCGCTTAGATTACTGGCGACAAGAGACCCATTGCCTCCAATCTTTAAGTCGCTAGAGGACGTTAAAGAAATACCTCAAGGGTTAAGACTAAAAGACAAGCTAATTCTGAAGCATACGAACGTAGAAGAGCTTATGGAGTATACGAGAGACGACTACGGTTAGCTTCTCTCGTAGGGGGACGCTCCCCTCTCCACTTTTTTTAACTCAAGGATTGTTAAGTAGTATTGACCTTCTGCTAACCAGGAGTAGATAACTTTAGAATTATCGTAGCTTAAAGATAATCCTAGTATTTTGTTGCAAGTAGTTTCGTCTATTCTTTCGATCTTTGTGCCTTTAATAGCAGGCATATTTCTTTCTTTTAGATCTAACTCAACATCTAAATGCAGTGTGAAGAGGTTTGCACTTGATTTTGTAGAATAACCTGCGAATAAAATAATAGGTTGATCTCTTCTAACAACATATCTAACTTCAGGGTCTACGATAGGGTCCCAAAATATACCAGCATACTGTCTAACAGGATTTACAAACAAGTTCTCCGCATAGCCTTCAAGCATCTGTAAAGCGTATATCGACCAACCACTGGTCGTGTTCATCAAAAAGAAGACCCTATCGTTACTCGCTGAAAAACTTGGATACCTTATAGGCGCTTTCGCTGAATAGATTCGCCTTGATTCGCCTGTGTAAAAGTCTATTATTTGTAGTGTGTAGTTTTCTGCTTTTCTCCCCACGCAGACGACGAACCTCCCGTCTCCGCTCCAAGAAGGATCAAAGCACTCACCCCAACAAACACGCCAACGAAAACCACCTGCAACATCAGCAACCCAAACACCCCAACCCCCACCCTGAAACACATCATAAACCAGCAACCCACCCCTAGGAGACCACTCAAACCTACCCTTAGGAGCACCATCCTCAGTCAACCTCACCACACCCAAACCAACCCTATCAAAAACAAACAGATCCACAACCCCCTCATATTCGTGGACAAAGGCAATCCACCTACCATCAGGACTAAACTGCGGCCCTCTCTCATCACCCTCCAAACAAGTAACCCTAACACAACCCCTCCCACCAACATCAACCAACCAAACATCAAAACCTCCAGAAGCATTCGAAGAATAGGCAACAAACCCCCCATCAGGGCTAAACACAGGATCCACACACCAACCCCTGGAAGCAACAACTCTAACACCCACACCCTCAGAAACAGGCTGAGGAAAAACAAAAACCGCAGAAACAGAAACACCGCTCACAACAAAACACAAAAAAAGGAACAGAGTGAAGCGCAATTTCGATCATCCACCGTTTTTAACATTCTTGGAGCGTGCTGCTTTTATCAAAACTATTAACCCAGATAAAAACCCAGCCGTCAACATAACTATACCTGCCTGCATATAAGGTATGGCAAAGCTGCTGTGAGGCAAAGGGTCAAGAAAGATGTAGAATAACGCAGCGCCAGTTGCTACAACATAACCAACGGTCAAAAGCGCCCCTGCAAATTTCCTCGAAATAGTGTCGTCACACACCCTAACTAACACCAGCAGAAAAAGAGCTACAGCGGTTAAAACGATAAGAGCATGTTCGTGACCTAAAACGAACGGTATCTCATTTCTCAACCCTACAAACTTATCCAGATGTATAGCAACGTATATACCTGGTAGGGTTACAGCAACATTAACCCAGAAAAACGTGAATAATAGTCCAAATGACGCTGCATCACCAAACACTGCTTTAATCGGGTTGGCGCCTCTACTCTTAACTATAAAATCCGCAAAGATAGCGTACATAATGAATAAAGCACCTTGGAGTAGCATAGCACCGCTCGGCGTTATCACGTTATGCGCAGCTACACCAAACGGAATAGCTGCGTAAGTTGAAACAGAGACCAAAGGTATACCTATCAATGTTAAGTATAGTCCAGCGTCAACGAAGAAACCTCTTGTCCCTTTAAAAGAATGCGCACCAAAATGGTAAGAAGACAGGATAACTATTGCAGCAGCGCAGACCGTTATGATAGTATGTCTATGTGCAGCCACCACTAGGCGAAATCTTTCAATCTCACCCACAGCCCCCCACTGACTACTCCCCAACGTAGCGTAAAACCCTATAAGAGAAGTCGCTAACACGAAGAATATCGCAGAAAGCAAAGCTATCCTCATGAGCCTTACACGCCTCGCACTAATCAAATCAACTTCTACAACATTATGTTTACCTACTGCAATCAAAAGCGATATACCCGCCAAAAAGGACAGCGATAAACCTACGAAGAGAATCGCGTGTGCAACAGGGTTCCACTTAAGCAAAATTATAGTCCAAGCTCCTAAAGAGGCAAAAATGTGCCCAACTGTTACGTTCAACACAGCATAATCACTAAACGTTCCACTTAAATCGAAGACGTCAATAGTAGTATAGACCAAAACAGCTACAAATGGTATAGCTAAAGCGTGGTAGAAGAGACTTTCATAGGTTACTAGATTAATCATAGGTATTCTTAACACTATTTCTCCTGTGGGGTTGAAAGGCGGCGAGTGGAGAAAAAGGACCAGTAATTGTACAAGAATTGAGAGTGAAGCTGCTAAAACGAGCGTAATAAACCTTCTTCTCATCTATATCCACTTCATGAATTTAACAAGAGCCTATTTATCCTTTTTTTCTTCGACACGAATAGTAAAATATCCAAACGACGCGAAATCTTAAACTTATATAGTGCAAAAAATCGAAAGAGCGGTAAGACGATGCTCGACCAGATAATCTTAGCCCTCTCGTTAGCAGTAACAATTCTATTCTTCTTCTACGGCTACAACTGCTATTACCTACTCAAGGCATCAAAAAAGTATTCATTACCCGGATTAAACAAACACTATCCACGCCCAGCTGTGGCGATACACTTACCGATCTATAACGAGAAATATGTCGTGGAACGTCTTATCGAACATTGTGTGAAGATGGTCGAGGAGTATGATAAAGAGGCTGTTAGGATAATAATTTTAGATGATTCTGACGACGAAACATCAGATATCGTGGATGCCGTTTCAATAAGATATGCAAGAGATGGATACAAGATTGAGGTAATAAGAAGGAGTAAGAGGGACGGATATAAAGCTGGTGCGCTTCAAGAGGCCCTCTTAAGAACACACGAAGAATTTATAGCAATATTTGACGCAGACTTCGTACCGCCGAAAGATTTCCTTACTAATACTATACCATACTTTATAGAGGACGAAAAAGTTGGGATCATCCAGTGTAGATGGGGGCATGTAAACAGACAATATAATTGGATTACTAAAGCGGTTTCAATAGGTATAGATGCCCACTTTTATGTAGAACAACCAGGAAGATACGTTTCCCAGTGCCTTCTAAATTTTAACGGGAGCGCTGGTGTTATAAGACGAACCGCCCTCCTTGAAGCAGGCGGGTGGCACACGGATACACTAGCTGAGGATCTGGATGCGAGCTACAGGATGCAACTTAGAGGTTACAAAATATTATACCTTGAGGAACCACACGTAGATGGTGAAGTAACCCCAACTTTAATTAGCTTCAAAAGACAGCAGGCAAGATGGGCATGCGGCTCTATGCGAACAGCTAAAAAGATACTTCCAAAACTTCTAACTCACCCTAGACTTAACTTGAAGCAGAAGATACAGGGCTTCATTCATCTAACTTACTATAGCGTTCATTTACTTATGTTTCTAGCCTTTCTATTAGCGGTTACAGCAAGTTTAGCTAATGTAACGAGCATATCCGTACCGACTAGTGGGCTGAACTTATCCCAGCCAAGTCAATTCGTTACCTCTATCGGCTCCTTAAGTATTCAACAGATAGCCATTATACTACTATCTTTAACTATACTTACGTGCGCAGCTGCTACTTGGATCTACTATCTACAAACTATCCGGGCTCAATCACTTAGCGTAACGAGAAACATACCTAATCTTCTTATTTTGGGCTTGATCGGCTATGGCATAAGCATAAGTAATACGATTGAGGTGTTAAAAGGAGTTATGACTAAACATCAAGGAGAATTCAAACGAACCCCCAAATACTCGGTAAAATCAAAGGAAGATAGTTGGCGAGATAAAAAATATCACGTTCCACTCGATAAAAAAGTCTTGGTAGAGTGGATTTCGATGATTCTTGGCCTAATTGCGGTCTATTTTGCATATAAGACAGGAAATTTTGGAATTCTGCCCATCCTAATCTGGTACGTTGTCGCTTATGTATTCGTCAACATGTTTACGTTGATTCAATGTGGGAAAGAAAAATAAGGGATCAAACACCTAACATCCTTCAAACTCTCTCACTTTAAACGAGCGAATAAGTAAATAGAAAAACGGAACATATTCAACTACTCTGACCCAGAGCTGCTCAGGCCAGAAGCCCGGTGATATTTCCGGTAAAGTATAGGTGTAATAAGAAAGGAAGACCGCACCAGAGAAATATAACCAAGGCTTAGTTGTGTACAAGGCAGCAAAAGGAAGAACCCAAGATAGATACCAGGGTTGCACGGTCGGTGTAAATATTAGATAAAGGGTTATCGCCGTGTACGCAGCGTATGGTGTTGAGACCTTAGCGGATCTTTTAGTCAGGTATAAGAGGCTTATGATAAATAAGATACTTACGGTTATTCGCGCGTAGAACATTGAGTTTGCCGGGGCGAAGTAAGCAAACGTTTTTTCAACCAAGTAGTAGGCCCCTGAGTTAAATGCGATCCGTTCGAAGTAGGTAATTAGACTCGTTTGTACAGAACCCTTGAGGCTTAAGGGTAGATAGGGTAGTATGATTATTGAGAAGTAGAGAATCGTATTTTTTATCCCCCATTTAGTTGCGTAAAATGGGGTCAAGAAAATCGGGAAGATCTTGGACAACGTTGCTATTCCAAGAGTTGCAGCCGAAGCACTATACTTGTTGGTAAGTAGAAAGAATGTGCTAACTAACATGAATAAGACCGCTACGGAGTCGTTATGACCGCTATGTCCAAATTCAATGACCATGAGCGGATTCCAACTGTAAAGGAGCGAATAGTATAAACTTTTACTGCACTTTCCTAATATGAGTAGAAGAATGTAAGAAGATGCGATGTAGGTGATTGCTGCTAAGAGCTTATAGCTGTGGATGCTTGGCGATAATAGGTAGAGGGTTGCGAACAGTGCTTCAATGAATGGTGGGTAGGGTGTTGTTAAATCTTTATTGTTGATAAGAGTCCAATATTCGTCCCTGAGGTGAGCCAAGCTTCGCGATTCTGGTGGAAAAATATATGGGTTGATGCCATTACAGGAAACTTTGCCGTCCCAGTAATAGCGGTAAAGATCGTCAGAGAGATTTGGTCTATCTCGAATAAATGTAAGAGTAAACAGAGAGGAAAAGAGTAGAATTAAGAAGACAGTAGCCTTTGTGTTCTTAGTCGTTATCCTAGTAAGACGAATGAAGGCTAAAGTAAATAATGCAAATGGTAGATAAAATAGAAAAGTAGTCAAAGGTTTAGTTCTGTCCATCTTAGTTATATTTGCGAATATCAATAAAGTTAACTCAAGAAGTAGCCCCCAAGCACAAGTCTCGAATACTGCTTCATAGGAGGCTTTCATAAAATTCGCCTGTTATCAACTTTTAACTAGGAGTGGTGATAGGGCTGATAGATAGGGGGTATGGAAATAAAGCAAGCGATAATACTTTTCACGAAAGTCCCGTATATCGGATATGTCAAAACAAGACTTACTAGAGATGGCTTCACTGCAGAAGAAGCGTGTCAACTTTATATGAATCTTTTGAAAGATACCGCTGCTGCTATACATGGTGCGGTCACGAAAAAGAGTTTATCAATTTATATATATTATTCTCCAGCTGAGGCGCATCCTGCTCAATTTGACAGCTTGCACTCTATCTATTCAAACTCGATGTTTATAGAACAGAGGGGCTTGGATGTGACTGAGCGTGTTCGTAACGCCTTTCTTTCGGTATTTGGAGAAGGAAACGATGTTGCTATACTTATACCAGGGGATCACGATGATTTGGACTCAACTATATTATGCGAAGCCTTGAACTATTTGACCAAGTCTGCAAAGCTCAAAAAGCCTCAGATCGTAATTGGACCTACTCACGACGGTGGAGCGTATTTACTAGGGTTGAACAGGTATACTACTTTACACTGCATTAATAATCTGCAAGATACCTACCGAGTCTGCTATAATGTAATTTCTTACGCCAGATCTCATTCTATACCTTATGAAATTTTGGATGCTCGTATGGATGTTGATGATTTGGATGATGTTTTGCGCGTAGCTGCTCGTAAGAGGAAGCTTAACACCTATACAGAGAACTACTTGAAAAATTTGATAAAAACAAAGAAACTTGTCCCAGTCAATCGTTACTCACTTTCCGTAATAGTGCCAACATTAAATGAAGAAAATTGGGTCAGACGTGCGTTAACCTCTATAAGGAGACAGAGCGTAGATAGTGAGGTGATAGTTGTTGATGGCGGTAGTGCGGATAACACGCTTCACCTCGTCGCTGATCTTGCTGATAAAGTTGTAATCTTAGGTGAAGCGTCAAGAAAGACACAAGAGAATATAGGAGCATATGCAGCGAGAGGTGAGATACTTCTTTTCTTGCACGCGGATATGTTCTTACCGCAGGGGTCTCTAGCAAAAGTTATTGAAGCTTTTAAGGACAGGAGCGTGGCTGCTGGTAGTCTAGACGCTTTTTTTGATGTGTATAAAACCAGATATACTTTCACTAGATGTGTCAGACAGATTATGAGTAGGTTGTTCAATATACACGGGGTTGGGGCGGCTTTTTGCATTAGGCGAAATATATTTTATCAACTGGGAGGATTTGATGAAAACTTCATGGAAGAAGCGGTAGCTCTTTCAAAGAGGATGAGGCGAGTCGGAAGACTGATAAAAATCAACGCCCCTGTGATAGTTTCGGCTAGGCGCTTTGAGAAAAAAGGTTATGTTAGGACAATGATTATTTGGGCTCTTACTGTCTTGCTTACGCTGATAGGATGCAGAAGTACTTGGTTAGAAAGAAGGTTTTGGAAAGGATTAAATAAAAAATCATAGACAGATTAAAAGGTCTGTAGTATGTCGAGTAAGAAAAGTGGGATGCCGGCTCCACCATACCTGTGGGCTGAAGGTTTACTTGATGACGCAGAGTGGGTAAACTCATACATAAAGTCGGTTTTGAGTTGGCCTGAAAATTGCACTTTAACAACCAAAGAGAGACATTTGATAGGCTTGGGCAAAGCAATAGCGTATCTCTGGGAGCCTGGTGTCTTAATACATATTGATCAAGCCCTTAACGCTGGGGCTAATTTAAGAGAAGTAAACGACACTATTCGAGTCTCAGCGGTAACCGCTGGTCTAGCCGATTTAGACTACGCTCTTCAACAGCTTAATAATTTAGGCTTGAGTTATCCAAATCAGAAGAACAAAGCTAGGGATAGATGTGGTATGCCACTTTCAAAAAATATTATAGCTTTTCTTGGCTGGGATGAAAGGCTGTCTGAGAACTTTGTGAACACTGTTAAAATCTTATTTGAGAAAACAGCTTTAGAAGCGCGTCTCCAGCAATTAGTATGTTTAGCAGTAAGCTCTGTGAAAGGTTGGGGGCACGGAATAAAGGTACATAGTAAACTTGCCGCTAAAGCTGGGGCAACACGTGAAGAAATCGTGTATGTTGTAGTGTCGGTGTTCAAGACAAGTGTATCAACTTCGATGCAAGTAGGTTTTCGATATCCGTGCTATACTCCAGATATGAGCAAATATAGGTTAATATATGACTCCTATGTGAGATCTAGATCTAGAGCTGGTGTCAAACAGCTTGACTTCGAGTCCTTGCTGTAAGAGATCTGGCTCTTCAGATATTAGAATCGCAGTTAGATCTGCTTATGCTGAGTTGATTTCGAAGAAATCTTGCTGCGGTTCAAATAATGATCTTTATTTTGGGTGTGGTGATCCAGTTATCAACCTAGGCGTAGGTAGGGGGAAGCCGCATAAGATATTAGATTTGGGGTGCGGCTCAGGATATGATTTAACAAGATTGGCTCAGAAACTTGATTCAGATAGCGTTGTTGTAGGTGTAGATATGACTCATGAGATGATTATTAATGCTCAGAAAAGAGTTAAAGAAGTCGGTTTGCGGAATGTTGATCTCATCTTAGCAGATATAGCGTCTTTGCCCTTACATTATTCGTCCGTCGATGCTGCGATCTCGAACTGTGTCATCAATCTTACTAGATCTAAATCAAGGGTATTCAAAGAGGTTCATAGAGTACTTAAAGAAGGAGGGATGTTGGTTGTTTCTGACATAGTTTCTGATAAACGTATTCCAAGTGAATATAAGAAGAACGTTAAGCTATGGTCTAAGTGTCTTTCAGGCGCCATCACGCTAAAATCGTATTTGAAGGCTTTAAATTCTAACGGTTTCTCGACAAGGATACTTAATAAAGGATTATGGAAAAAGATCGGTGGATACAAGTTTTATACGGTAACTTTAACAGCTAGAAAGAATGGCTGACTTTTACTTATGTGAACCGAATCTGCAACTCATCTTCTTGTAATAAGTGAGGTCCATTTTGTGAATCAAAATCGTTCTATTTGCGGACCTCGCTAGGTTTAAAGCTTGATCTTCAGTCATATGACCGTGTAGGCAAGCATCTCGCTCCATGCCGCTAGGAAAGGTTGCATCAAGGATAGCTAACTCAGAGTTAACTAGTTGCTTCTCCAGTTCTGAGCATGCTCTCGTATCGCCGCTAATTACGATCTTACGACCCTTTTTATCAAATATTGTGTAACCTACTGCTTCCCTACAGGTATGATCTACATTAAATGGTTCGATTAGGAAGGAGCCGATACTAATTTTAGAACCAGCAGTAGCCTTCTCTATTTCTAATTTAGGGGAGGGGTCAGAAAGCGAAAGCAACTTAGATACCTCCCCTCCTCCACTAGGTGTAACTACTTTTAATGAAGCATCGTACCCTAGTTGTTTGAGAAAGTGGTATAAGGAAAGAAGACCACAAAAATGATCAATGTGCTCATGCGTTATTAAAATACCCTTTAGTCTGCTGAAGTCGTACCTTCTTGATATAAGATCACGCAAAACTCCATCACCCGCGTCTATAAGAATATCTCCGTCCTCACCATGAAGTAGAATCTGAGTACCTATGGTTGATGAAGAGAAGAGCACATCAACCTCAATCAAAGCAAGAACCGATCTTTTTCTAGATGCTTTTAAATGTTATCATCAACATCGGAGTATTGATAACTAGAATACATTGACACGGTAAGGTTCTTAGCTCGCCTACACCGTAGAGGGAAGTTAAGCAATCAGAAGTCAGCATTCTCCTACTTTACTCCACTTTTTAGTTGTGAGGGTGCCTATTGAGAAAAAAATAGTGATTTCGAGAAAAAGTGGGGCAAGTATTTTAGTAATTAAATCAAGCGATAAAAGAGGGTTACTGAACCGTATAGCGGCTAAGGCTAATCCCCCTATGCCTATAAGGAGACCTCCGATACTAAGTAATAAAGCTGTAAAATCACTTTTCCCTAATACAACTGCTACAATAGGAAAGGCGAATATGATAACACCGCTTGGAACATGGATGAAAAGTACAGGAAGAGTTAACGGTATGCCGCCGACCGCTGAAGCATAGACAAGCAGCAGAAAAAACAGCAATATATAGGTTAGATAATACTTGGCACATCTTTGTCCAAACATGGCGTAGACGAGCCCACACGATAAGAACCCAGGTATAAATGATGCTAAGGGAGGAACATAAGACTCACCGATAATTTCTAACCCCTTTAAAGACATCGACGCTGTTAGGACGAAGAGAAAAATAAATGAGAAGAACCACAACAATCTAAAAGCATCTTTACTTCTAATGATAGGGAGGGCATTAAGACAGGCCGAGATCAAGGCCACTATTGCAGCCAGACCATACATTACTTGGTCAAGCATACATTTGGTGCGCGCAAGTTTATCTAATAAGGTTTTAGGATTTTGTCGGCCCTGATAGTATGCTGTTGAGATTGTTTAGGATCTGTGATACTTCTTCTGAAGATAGTGTGCTCTTTAAGTAAAGTGTTGTGATTAATATGCCGCTTATGTGGTTTGCTAAGATTTGTCCCAATATTTCCAGGAGGACTTCACCGTATCTATCTGGTATTATTGTGGTTGAGGTTAGGTTTTTCTCCTGTTTTAGGGTCAAGTGGAGCCCAGCTAAGCGATCTTCGCTTCCCTCTGAGAGCGACAATACGCATCCGTTGGCATACTTTAGGAGCCTTAGTCTAAAGGACCTAGAGGCGACTGTAAACTCCTTTTCTATCAACATACATCTTTCTTGTCAAGGGGTTCCGTATATAGATTTAGGGGTCTAAGTGGTATCCTTTCATCTTTTAACTTCTCTTTCAGCCTTATGAGACTCAGCTGAATTCTCCTAAATGCGTGGATAGGGGTCAAGATCTCCAGATCATCGCCTTTGTTACACCGCAGCACGTAGCCAAAATCTTCAACCACTTCGCCACCTAAACCCACAAACATACCCTCAAGCGCTATCCTTGGCAGAACAAGCCTCTTTTCCGATGTAAGGATCGTCGAATCGGCTATATCCGATATCTCCAGCTTGCCTACACCAGGTTCAAGCCTAGGACCTAGGGCATATTCTCTACCTAGGAAGATGATATTGCATTCACTTATCTTGCGGCGAATAACTTTACCGTGCTTAAGGTA
>Ga0272449_1003412_pt1 | contig 13717 bp, 16 predicted proteins | sample YNPCB0241_FD_198679 | JGI IMG/M metagenome (GOLD analysis project Ga0272449, IMG submission 198679) | Hot spring sediment microbial communities from Yellowstone National Park, WY, United States - YNP-CB-024-1 | ecosystem: Environmental > Aquatic > Thermal springs > Hot (42-90C) > Sediment...
GGATTTTTCTTTTTCCGCTTTTTGTAGCCCGCTGAGTTAAACATGTGCGGCATGGCCGTCTTCAACGACAAGCCGCGTCGCGTATGAGGGGCCCGTCTGCGGCGATATTTCGTCTTGGCGCCCGGCGTGATAAGGCTGAAGTCGGGGGCGTGTTGGAAGCTTGACGGCGCGGTGGAGCTCTCTAAACCGGCGCCTCCTCTCTGCACCGTTTGAGATACATGTGACCACGCGGGGGCTCTTTGAAAAGTGGCATAGAAACTTTATCGATGTGTTGATCCAGCCGAGATGCCAGCGCTGGGACGAAAACCGCAACGCAAGATGGCGAGGCAGACCTGCAACGCAACAACTACAGTTAATAACAAGCTTTATAACTGGTCGGTAGTAAACGACATGGGTCTCTCCGCCCTTCTTTCTGCAGGCCTCGACAAAATAAATGAGTTTCTCCACACGGCCGAGCCTCTCACCGCCTTCTTGGGCTACAGGCTGGTGGAGCTTTCGGAGGGGAGCGCATGTGCAGAGTTCGACATGTCGCCTAACGCGCAGAGGGTGGGCGGGGTCCTCCACGGCGGCGTCATCATGGCTGTGCTGGATGAGACTATGGGCTTCGCCGCCTTGACGCTAAACGACGGCGTGGACCAGGTCACGATAGAGCTTAAGGTGAACTTCCTGGAGCCCGGCGTGGAGGGGCCCTTCAGAGTGTGTGGCCGGGTGGTGAAGAGGGGAGGTCGCGTGGCTGTGGTGGAGGGCGAGGTCCGCGACGCAAGGGGCAGGCTTATCGCCAAGGCCCTCGGCACGTGGTACTACCTCTCTAGACGTGTCGGGAATGTTTATATATCTCCCGAATCCTAAATAGCCATGTCGGGGATTATGTAGAGGTTCTAGACACCACCCTTAGAGACGGGGCCCAGGGCGCCAACGTGTCCTTCACTCTTGAGGACAAGATTAGGATCGCCCTTAAGCTCGATGAGCTGGGGGTGGACTACATAGAGGGCGGATGGCCCTACTCCAACCCCAAGGACTTGGAGTTCTTCAAGGCTATGAAGAACTACAGCCTAACTAAGGCGAAGCTGGCGGCATTTGGCAGCACGCGGAGGAAGTACACGAGGCCGAAGGACGACGAAAGCCTAAACGCCATAGTGAAGGCAGATGTGCCCGTCGCAGTGATCTTCGGCAAGAGCTGGACGCTTCACGTGAAAGAGGTGTTGGGCGTCACGTGGGAGGAGAACCTCGCCATGATTACGGAGAGCGTGGAGTACCTCAGGGAGCACGGCATGGAGGTGATCTACGACGCGGAGCACTTCTACCAGGGGTTTCAGGAGGACCCCGAGATGGCGCTCGCCTCCGTAGAGACGGCTTGGCGCGCGGGGGCCCGCGTGGTAGTGCTGGCGGACACCAACGGCGGGACTCCGCCGCATGAGGTGTACCGCATCACGGCTGAGGTGAGGCGGAGGTTCCCGGCGATGCCTCTGGGGGCCCACATGCACAACGACGTCGGTTGCGCCGTGGCCAACACATTGATGGCGGTGGCGGCGGGGGCGCGGCATGTGCAGGGCACTATCAACGGCGTGGGGGAGCGCGCCGGCAACGCCGACTTGGTCGCCGTCCTGCCCACCCTGGAGCTCAAGATGGGGCTGAGGGTTCTGCGGGACGAGCCTCCGCCGGTTAAGTTCGGCCGCCTGCGGGAGGTGTCTAGGCTGGTCTACGAGGCGCTGGGCCTCCAGCCCAACCCCTACCAGCCCTACGTGGGGGAGTTCGCCTATGCACACAAGGGCGGGGTCCACGCAGACGCCGTTATGAAGGTGCCTCGGGCCTATGAGCACATAGACCCGGCTCTTGTGGGCAACAAGAGGGTCTTTGTGGTGTCTGAGATGGCGGGGGGCGCCAGCGTGGTGCTCAAGGCGGCGGAGGAGCTGGGCATCCCGCTGGACAAGCGGAGCGACGCCGTGAGGGCCGCTCTGGAGGAGATAAAGCGATTGGAGCGGGAGGGGTACTCCTTTGACCTGGCCCCCGCCTCGGCCATGCTCATATTGATGCGGCACCTCGGCATCTACGGAGAGAGGTTTAGGCTAGTGGGGTGGCGGGTCGTGGCGGGGCCCGGCGAGAGGGCCTACGCCGTGGTTAAGGTCTGGGTAGACGGCGAGGAGAGGCTGGAGGCTGGCGAGGGGGTGGGCCCTGTGCATGCGGTGGACGTGGCGCTGAGGCGCGCCCTCACCTCCTCCTTCCCCCAGCTGGCCGCCGTGGCCCTCAGCGACTACCGGGTGGTGCTTCCCACCTCCGTGAGGAGCACCGAGAGCGTGGTTAGGGTAACCGCCGAGTTTAGAAACGGGGAAAGGATTTGGCGGACGGTTGGCGTCTCCACCAACGTGGTAATGGCCTCCATTAAGGCGCTTGTGGACGGCTACGACTTCGCCCTGCAGCTGGAGGCCTTGAAAAGGGGCTAGGAGAGGAAAAAGAAGACGGCTAAGAAGTAGCCCAAGACCAGTATGACCAGCCGCGCTACGACGAAGGCCGTGAATAAGCTCCAGATCTTGTACTGCTGCAGTAGGCTTATCCTAGTGTTTATGCCGATGGCCACGAAGGTGAGGCCGAAGAGCAGAACTCTGAGGGGATCTGTGCCTCTGTCCACCACGACGGGGACGACGGCTTTTGTGGCCGCGTCCACCGGGTTGGCGGCGTTTGCGTAGACGGTGTTGGCCAGCTGGATTATGAGGAGCGACACGACGACTGAGGTGAGGAAGTAGCCTAGGACGAACTTGGGGAATCTATACCACAGCTCCAGCGGCGACGGCCTCCTCCCGGCGGCGGCGCCGCGGCGCGTCTCCACGAGGAAGATCCATATCAATGCCAGCGCGAAGGCTATTACGCCTATCCAGATGTCTATTAGAAGCTTCGTCATGAGGCCTATCGTAAGCGGCGTGTCTGTGTCTAGGCTCCTCGCGACGATCTCCGCAGAGGCGGCCACTGCGCCGTCTGTCTTCACGGCGAGGCCTATCCACGCACCGGCGGTTGCTGGGTCTATCACGCCGCTTTTCACCAGCGAGGCGGCTAGCCAAGGCACGAGCATTATCTCCACCGCGGCGAAGATCAAAACCGCGGCTGAGACCATGGTGGCGTATATGGCGGGTGCGCCTATGGCGCCCGCCGTGGCCACGGCGGCGGAGACTCCGCATATGGCCGCGCCCGCCGACGCCACTGCGCTTAAGTCTGTGTTCCTGGTGAAGAGCCGGAAGATGGGGAAGGCCACAATCATGAACAGGGGAAAGCCTATCAGCGCCATTACGAGGATCGTGCCGCCGTACCTAACCCAGTCCGTGAAGAGGATCTTGGCGCCCAGGAGCACAATGGCGGTTTTGACGAACCACTCGCCTCTGGCGGAGTCCACAAGCCACCGGGGCACCCAGGGCAGGTTACCCATCACCAAGCCCGCGACGAGGGCTAAGGTGAGGGCGAACTCGGTGGTGACGGCGTCTGCGATGGGCTTATACCCCACCACTATGGCGCTGGCCCAGAAAACCCAGTAAATCACAGAAAACCCCTTGACCCAGTCGCTGAACTTAACGCCAATGAGCCTCGCCGGGCCCCCAAACAAGAACATCAAGACGAGCCAAGTCACCAAGAGGTTCACCCACGGCGAGCCCAGCACCAGCTCTTTGTTAGGCACCGAGACGGGCCTGGCGATGTCTGTCCACGTGGCCCACTTGGGCACCCACCCCAGGGCGTCTTTATAGAAGTAGAGGCCCAGGTAGGCGTAGAGAAACAGCGCAAGGCCCAGCCACAGCGCCCACCAATCCTCCTTCCTGTAGAGGCTAGACCAGTCCACCTTACCGCCGCCCGCCATAGGCGCCCCCAAGCCCCCATTAAAAACTCTTATTTTCACGTTTCGATAAATATCTGCTCATGTGTATATAATTATAATTAAGGTAGTCAACTCCTCACCGACACGTACACCCCAGCCACGGCCACGGCCATCCCTATCAGCTGTGTCGCCGTGGGGGCCTCGCCAAGTAGAAGGTAGGAGAGGAGCGTGGTGAGGACCGGCATTAGGGGCAACACCGCGGCTGACCTCCGGGGGCCTGCCTTCTGGACGGCAACGTTCCAAGCGGCGTACGCCAGGGCCCCGGGCACCATAGCCACGTATGCCACTAGGGCGAGGACGAGGGGGTGGGCCAGGGTTTCCGGCCTGGAGACGGCGGCGGCCGGCGACATGGCGGCCAGTCCAAAGAGCGAGATCCAGGCCACGGCCTCGACGGGGCTGTACAGCCGATACACGCCTCTCACCAATACGGTATACACGGCCCAGGACAGCGTGGCCAGCGCGGCCAAGAGGGGGCCTAGGTAGGAGCGGACTGCTAGGTACGGCTCTAGGGTGAGGTAGGCCCCCGCCACGGCGGCCAGGGAGCCGAGAAGCGCAACTCCGCCGGGCCTCCGCCGGGCCAGCGCCGCCTCCAGCAACTGAGTTGTGGGGCTTGCGAGGACGACGAAAAGCGACGCCACGGCGGCCGTGACGTAGGCCAGGGAGGAGTAGAGCAGTAGGTTGAAGCCTGCGACGCCGAGGAGGCCCAGCAGGGCGAGGCGCCGCGCGGCGCCTCTGTAGGGCGGAAATCTCGCCATTAGGAAGAGGAGCGGCGTGGCTACGGCGAACCTCAGTATAGACATGGCGACGGGGTCTACGCCGCCTGCCACGAGGAAGCGCCCGACGAGGTAGTTGGTGCTCCACGCCGCCACTGAGAATAGGGCGTAGGAGATGCCTCTCATGGCAGACAGCCGGTCTCCGCGGCCGCCTTCTTGATCACTTCTGCTATCTGTTGAAGAGACACGCGTCTAGTCCCCACGTTGAGGGGGCTTGGGTGGTAGGAGGCGTATATCTTCACGGCGCCGGCCTGCAGAACTGCGCCGTGGGCGAAGGGCGTCGGCGTGGCGCCTAGGGTCCTTATAACGGCGTCCCAAGCCACCTGGCCAAGAGCCACGATGATACGCGGCCTCACGGCGGAGATCTCCTCGGCGAGCCAGGAAGAGCAGTTCCTCACCTCTTCCGCCGTCGGTCTGTTGCGGGGCGGGGCGCACTTCACCGCGGAGGTTATGTAGACACACCTCAGCTCCACCCCGTCGTCTCTCGACAGGCTGTACGGCTTGTTGGAGAGACCGAGGCGGTGCAACACGGCGAAGAGGTTCTGCGCCGATCTGTCGCCGGTGAACATCCTCCCGGTCCTGTTTCCGCCGTGGGCCGCCGGCGCCAGGCCCACGATCATCAGGCGGGCCCCCAGGTCGCCCCAGGGCGGCACGGGCTTCGCCGAGTAGACCTCGCCGCGGAACCTTGGCGGGGGCTTGACGGACTCTCTATAGGCAACCAGCCTGGGGCACAGCCTACACGCGGCGAGCCTCTCTAGGAAGTCTCTATACCACGACACCGCCGCGGCGGGGCAGAGAGGCGGCGATTTCGGTGAGTCTCTTGGCGATGTGGCTGACGGCGGCGGCGAGGGTAGCCCCGTTGTCGTAAGAACGGAGGAGGCCGAGGAGCCTCTCCCTGTCCCAGCTCTTGAGCCTAGTGACGGCCTCCACAAGCTTCGGCATGGCCCGGGTCACGTTGTCTACGATAGTTATGGAGGCGGCCTGCGCCGTCCTGCTGAGGGGGTTTAGGTCTATGGCTATTACGGTCTTGCCGAGCCTCCTCAACGCCTCCGTCCTGTCGCCGTCTTCAAGAGGGACGAGGACCACGTCGGCGGCGTATATCCCCCGGCAGCTGACCCGCCTCCTCTCGCTGAAGAGCTCCGGTATGGTGCAGGCGGCGTCTTCGCCGACGCCCAGCACCTCCTCAGCGCCGTGGCGTCTCAAGACTTCGGCAATTTTCTCCTCCCTCTCCCGCGTCCGGTAGAAGAGGTTCACCTCCAGAAGCGCAGGCACCGCCTTGGCCAAGGCCACCATGTCACCCGGCACAAGCGCCGCCACGTTTCCGTTTACGCTGATGACAGGGTGCTTCGCCGTGAGGAGGGCGGCGGCGGCCGCCTCTATGGCCCTCTCCGCGAAGGGCTGGGTGGCCTCGCCGATAAGGTAGTCGAAACACTCGCCCCTCCCGTGGGCGATGAGGCCCTGGAGAGCCACGTACCCCTCCCTGACGCCTTCCACAACCTTCTCCCTCTCCAGCAGAGATCTGTACCGGGGATGAGTTGGCGGAATCGTCACGTGGCCGCGTGCCGCCAATGCCTAAAAAACATTACTGCTCCACGGTAGCCGCCTTCTGCGGACCAGCTACTCAAGCTTGAGTAACTCTTGATTGCTAATCCAACCTTCACGACGCCTGCGGCGTTGTTTTTCCATAAAGCTTATATATGAACAAAGAGGAAAAGATGTGGAAATTGTTGAGATAGACGGCTCGGGGAGGATCTACATACCTGCCGAGATTCGGAGACGTGTAAAAGCCAGGCGGTTTAGGTTGAAGGTGACGGAGAGCGGCATTTTGCTGGAGCCCATCGACGATGTCGATGTCTATTACGGCAAGTTCGGCCCGGCGAGGTATTCCACGGTGGAGGAGATTGAAAGAGCGTTGGAAGATGCCGCGCAGGTTGATCTACGTTGACGTCAACGTCCTCTACTACTTCTTCACTGCACACCCCCAATTCGGCGAGGGCTCCCGGGAGCTGTTGAAGAGGCACCAGGGAAGTCTCGCCACTTCTGCACTTTCGGCATGGCTTCTCTACGTCTTGATGCGTAGAGAGGAGGTGGTGGAGGCCCTTAGAAACATCGCCGTCCTTCTGCCGCTAGACGCCGAGATACTCGCCAAGGCTCTCCGTCTGGAGAAGCCCAGGGAGTTCGAAGACAGGATACACCTAGCCACAATGCAGAGCTACGGGATAGACACCATATTGTCAAACGATTCCGATTTCGACAACATCGGCGTGGTTAGGATAGCCCCCAAGCCGAGGTAAAAGTTTACAGCTCTGCCGCCGCTGGGAAGCACGGCTGTCTTCGGCCCATGTCACTCCCTGTAGTGTTCTTTAGCGGGGAAAAGCCCTTTCCGTACCTCCTCCGCGTATTTGGCCACGGCGTCTTTTATGAGGGTGGCGGCGTCTGCGTAGCGTTTGGCGAAGCTGGGGGCCCTCTCGGAGAGGCCGATCACGTCGTGGAGCACCAGTATCTGGCCGTCGCAGTGGGGGCCCGAGCCTATGCATATGGTGGGCACGTCGACGGACTCGGTCACCTCCTTGGCCAGAGAGGCGGGTACGAACTCCAGCACTATGGCGAAGACCCCGGCGTCTCTGAGGGCTTTGGCGTCTTCTAAAATCTTCTTTCTCTGTTCCTCCGTCTTGCCCACCATTCTGAAGCCGCCCAGCGTTAAGACGCGTTGGGGGGTGAGGCCTATGTGGCCCATAACAGGTATGCCGGCCTTCACCAGCTTCTCCACTATGTGTGCATACTCGGCGCCGCCTTCCAGCTTCACCGCGTCTGCCCCAGCCCTAACTAGGCGGGATGCGTTTCTAAGCGCCGTCTCGGGCCCCGGCTCGTAGGACATGAAGGGCATGTCGGCGACCACGAGGGCTTTGGGCCTCGCCCTGGCGACCGCCTCCGTATGCCTAACCATATCCGCCATGGTCACGCCAAGCGTGTTGGGGAGCCCCAGCACCACCATTCCCAGACTGTCGCCCACCAAGATGCCGTCTACGCCGGCCTCGTCCACTAGGCGGGCCGTGGGGTAGTCGTATGCGGTGATCCAAACGTAGGGGCCCCTGCCCTTGGCGAAGTCTAGGACTGTCTTCCTGCGCGTCACTGATTTAAGAGTGCCCCTTCTTATAAATGTGTTCACCGTGGTGGGCCTAGGCGCGGTGGGCAGCCTCCTTGCCTACTTCCTGAACTCCGCAGGGATAAGGCCGTACGCCGTCGTTCGGACCAAGTGCGAGCGGTATCTGTTCTGCGCAGAGGCGTGCAGAGAGCTCGCGGTGGAGGTCGTCCCGCGGGCTCCCCCCTCTGTCAAGTATACCCTAATCGCCGTGAAGGGGCCCGACACGGCAAAGGCGCTTGAGGCGGCGGCGGGGGTGCCCATCTTGTTTCAAAACGGCATCGGCGGCCTCGAGATGGCGAGGGAGAGGTTCCCCAACGCCCTAGGCGCAGTCGTTACCTACGGCGTCTACCGCGAGGGTTGCAGAGCCGAGCTGAGGGGCGTCGGCGAGGTTGCGCTACCCCGCGGCGCCGGGGAGGTGGCCGAGGCCTTGGAGAGAGGCGGGGCTAGGGTGAGGGTGGTAGACGACATCGAGCCCCTCCGTTGGGCGAAGCTTGTGGTAAACGCCGCCATAAACCCCGTCACAGCCGTCTTGCAGGCCCCCAACGGAGTCGTGGCGGAGGACCCCTGGGCCCGGGCCCTCGCCGAGAGGCTCGCCTTGGAGGCGGCGGAGGTGGCGAAGGCGGCAGGCTACCCAGTGGACGACCCCGTGGCGGCGGTTATGGCGGTGGCTAAGGCAACCGCGAGAAACGTCTCCTCCATGGCGCAGGACTTGGCTAAGTGCAGACCCACCGAGGTGGATTTCATAAACGGCGCCGTGGTTAAATACGGCGAGAGGCTAGGCGTCGAGACGCCTTACAACCGCGCCGTGTATCTGATCGTAAAGGCGCTGGAGGCTTCATGCGGCTTCTGATCCCCCACCACGTCACCGGCTTCTGGCTTCCTCGGTACGCGGAGGACCCCCTCACGACGGGTTCCCTGGGCGCCGGGCTTCTGCTGGACTACGCCGTGGCCCAGTTTAGAGACGGCGGCGTCTATTACAACGGCGAGTTCCTCGGCGGGGGTCCCGGCGTCGAGATCCGCTCGCCGTATCCCCTGGGCTACGGCTACGCGGGCTCCGCCGTGGTGAACATAGCCAAATATGTAAGACTCCGCGGCCTGTCTCTAGAGGCGTTCCAGATGGCACACGCGGCGGAGGTCACAGCGGGGACAGGACTCGGCGACGTCTTGGCCATATACACGGGCGGCTGCCTCGTGGTGCGGACCAGACCCGGCGCCCCAGGCATGGGCGAGGCGGTGGGCTACCCCTGTCCCCCGCTTGCCGCAGTGACTGTCCACACCAAGCGCCTAGAGACGGCGGCTATGCTACGCGACTTGCGGACGGTGCTTGAGGTAGAGGGGAGGAAGGCCGTAGAGCGGGCTGTGGATGGAGATTTCTACACATTTCTCGAGACGGCTAGGCGCTTCTCAGTCGCGGTGGGCTTCCTCTCCCAGGAGCTAGACACAGAGCTGGCGGAGCTTAGAGGGGCCGTGGGGCACTACGCCAAGAAGGGGGTTTTGGTGGTTGTAGCGGAGCGGGACCGCGCAAGAGACGTCGCGGAGCGGCTGAGGCGGCTGGGCCCCGTAAGGATCTGCGAGCTGAAGACGCGCGCGGTCTCGCCTCTCTAAAGTTCCCCGTCCCCCACGTCGAAGTCGGGCCCGCCGTCGAAGACCTCCCCGCCCAGCTCCGCCGCCTCATCCAGCGTTGCCGGCTGCCCCAGCGCCGCGGCGTAGAGGGCCATGTCCAGCAGGCCGAGCGTCAGCATAAGCGGCAACACCGAGGCCACGGGGGCCACCACCTCTTCGGCCTCCTCCCCCCTCCCCGCGCGCCGGAGCTCCGCCGCCTTCTCCACACGCCCCTTTACCTCCTCTCTCCACTTGTAGAGGACCTCCCAGCCCTTCTCCGTCAAGGCGTACACCTCCTTCTTGAAGAGAAGGCCCTTCTCTCTACGCTCCACCAGCCCCTGCCCCATTAGGGCGGGGAGGACGGCCTCTACGTCGTGCGGCTCCATGTCTACAACCCTTGTGATCTCTTCGACGGTCTTCGCCCCCGTGGCGAGGGACTCCAACACGGCGTAGTACTCCGGCCTGAACTCCATGGCCGTCTGAACAAATCCATTTAAAAAGATGAGTACCTTAACCCGGTGATGTGAAGCGGCTGCAGGCGGAGCCGTGGCGAAGATGGGAAGAGCTGATAAATTTTTTAAAGACGCGACGCAAGTCCGCACATGCGGCTTTTCTTCGTCGGCCTTATGCTTATATTCGCCGGGTTCCTCCTCGTGTTAGCGGCGCCGTTCCTGGCGCTGGCGTCACACGCTAAAGTTGTGGCTACAGGCGGCGCGGTGGGTTGCGTCGTCATCTTCTTCGTGCCCATATGCTTCGGCGCTGGCGCCCCCCAGGTCGTGTCCTGGGGTCTTGTTGCTGTGGCGGTTATGATGGCGCTCGTTGCTTTGGTAGTGTGGCTTATCTTACGAGAGCTAAGCCGAGCAAGAAGAGGAGGAGGGTAACAACCGTCAACACAATAGCCAGCACCATAACCGTAGTGGCCACGCGCTGGCTGGTGCCGAACACTATGGGCACGGGGCCCACAATTACCACGCCGCCAGCCTCCGCCCTCCCCTCGCCGGCCCTCCAAAGAGACAACATCAATATCAACATGCCTAGGAAAATGAGGACTATGCCGAGGAGGATTAGCTCCAGCACATGTTGAGAAAACTTTGCAGGTTTATATACCTCTCGTGTGGAGCTCCACGCTCATGGGTTCTAAATAGCTAGGGTACCTCTTCAGCTCAAGCTCGCCCTGGCCAAGACCACAATCTTCTTGTATCTATGCAGAACTTTCACGCAAAGAGCTTCGGGGAGAGGCGCATAGACAGTATCGCCGTTATAAACACGCCTAGCTCACTGTCGTACCCCCAACCCTCTCCCCCTCGACCTGTAAAGACACCCCTCAGCACCTGGTTTACACACCTTTCGTCAAACACCTCCGGCAAAGTATCCACATCGCCGACAAGCTCTGAGGGTCGCTGGCGTGTATCTAAACACCGCCATCCTCACTGCCGCATAGCTCCTGGGGGTTCCAAGTTCTTCACAAAACACTGCACTACCTTCTTTGTCTCCTCTCCAAGCTTCTCCGTCGCCAATGCGCCGGAAGGGCGTCTCGCGTCAAGAGGATTAACGATATCGTCGCCGGCTAAGCCGTCTTTCGGAGTCTCTCCACGGTCTCTCTGACGTATTGCGTAAGGGCCTTCACGTCTTCTGCCACAGATTCAAGCCTGACGTATCGGCTCAAGACGCCGGATTTGTCGAGGCCGTTGTATTGAAACTCGTGGAGGTTTAGGGCGACGTTGGCGTAGTGGAGCAACTCCCGCCCCGCCAACTGCGAGAGATCCCGCGCCACCTCCAGCATGAGTCCCGTCGGCATGACGGCGATTACCCAGTCCACAACCTCAACCGCCTTGCCGCTCCTCAGCCGCTTCCTGCCGGGGTGCCTCTGGGCCAGCGTATCTCGGTATTTCATAGCCAGCGCCGCCAGCAACGCCTTGAAGGCTTGAAACGCCTTGCCCGCCGCGTTTCTATACAAGCCGGCCTCCAAGAACCTAAGGGCTAGGTCGGCCTCATACACCGCCTCCATCAAACGCCCTTCTAGATACTTCTGAGAGTCACGCCAAGGCTTTTCAAGCTCGATCACAAAACAAGAATAACCCAAATATAATAACTTTATATATCAACACGATTAGCCCATGAAGCACATCAGCCTTGCGCCCGACGATGTACAAAAGGCTGGAGCTCGCAACTGCTACTCCCGGCGAGGTGAACAGATCGCGCTTTGTGGCGTCTCTAATGGCGGAAAAGCCTCCTTCGTGTAGAAACCCCAGTGGCCTAGGTGATAGTGTTCGTGTACGTCCACGAAGTTGGTAACTAAGGCGCCACAGAAGTTCAACGATTATAGAAACGTGATCAGACTCCACCCACGTCCACTTAGACGGGCGCAACTGCCTAGAGGTGATACGCGCCGTGGGGGCCGGCGAGAGGATCCGGGAGCTTGTGTGGTGAATTTCGCGGATTGGCCGGGGCCTCAGGTTGTAAGCATCCCACAGCTGGTGTAAACCGCCGGGGAGACCTTTTATGGTAGTCTCTTTATTGCGGAGACTCTGGACAAGTTGGCGGTTCGGCAGGAGGTGGAGGTGAGGTGGGTCGTGGTGTCTGTGCCCTCGGCGTCTTAACTAGACGTGGGGATGTTGAAAGAGGCGTTTGACATGTTGAAGCAGGTGTCGCGTCTGGCCAGTGTCTTGTTCGACTAGCGCAACTGGCCCGCGCGTCTCGGCCCTGGGCTGTGCACACAGTGAGACGCCGAGGGGCTCAGTTTTTATGGACGTAATTCTAGATCCGGAAAATAATGCTTGGCGCTGGGGTTGACGTGCGGCGTCGTCGTGAGTAGCCGCGGCTGTTGTGTTTATAAAATCAGCAACCCTATATAGCCGTGGAGGTGAAACTTGACTGGGATAAGCTCGAGGAGGTGGTGGAGAGGGCCGTTAGGAAGGCTAGGACAGAGGAGCTCAAAGACGTGGCAGAGGCCCTCAAGATGTTGGCCGAGTACATGAAGACTGGCTTTGAGGCGATGAACAAGTCGCTGGAAGGCCTCCTGAAGTCAGTAGAGGAGCTGAGGAAGGCAGTCGACGAAATGCGCAAGACGTACGACGAGCAGTTTAAGTCGCACGAAGAACAGCTCAAGAGGATCGAGGTCACTTTGGGCTCCATAGGGAGGGGCCGGGACCTTGAGCAGATGGTGCTGGAGATCTTCAGAGAGGCGCTGGAGCGTAGGGGGGTTAAGCCGGGTAGGGTGGAGAAGTTGACTTTGGAGGGTGAGGAGGGCGTAAGGCTGGAAATCGACGTCTATATCCACGACGGGAGGGCGTATCTGATCGAGGTTAAGTCCAGGGCTGAGCTTGCCCATGTGGAGTGGTTCCGCCAGAGGGCGAGGCTGGCGGCGGAGGCGCTTGCGAAGCAGGGCAAAAAGGTGGAGCGGCTGATACTAGTCGCCTTCCACGTGGACGAAGAGGCGCTGGAGAGGGCAAGGCAACTAGGCATAGACGTGATATACGGCAACGTCTTGGGCTAGCCCCTCCTTCCCCGCCCTAAGCTTGAGATACCGAAATCTGACGTAAGCCCAACACCGATGTAACCGGAATACTTCCAGGCATAGTCTTCGGTCACGGAGATAATGTCGTCGCCGTAGAAGTCGGGTAAGCGTACAGCACCCGCGCACCGCTAGAGACCCCCTCTATTTAACAATACGTCGCCACAGACAACCTAACTCCCAGCCGTCACGCTCCCTCCAACACCTCCACCTCTGCCACATTGTCCACTTGCCCCTCCCCTCAGCCTTTGAATATCCACAAATCACCCCCTCTCCATCTTCTCAAGCCGAAGCTCCCCCACCTTAATGGGCGTCTTTCGTGAGATGCCCCGCGCGTGAGGTAACGTTAATATTCCCCTAGTTTATAGCTCTGTGGCGAGCATCGCCCTCTTCACAGACCTCGACGGCACCTTGATCCCGCCGGAGCTTGTGAGGTCCAGGTCCGAGGTGCCGCCTCCGCTGGACGCCGCCTTGAGGAAAGTTGCCGAGCTTGTGCCCGTCGCGGTGGTCACTACGAAAGACTGCGGCTTCGCCGCCAGGGCGGTCCCCTACGCCGCGGCGTACGCCTGTATAAACGGCATAGAGGTGAGGGCCGAGAGATACGTGGCTGTGGCCCGCGGCCTCAACACGGCGGCGGTGGAGGAGGTGTACAAAGCTGCCTCCGGCCTGGAGGCGTATGTAGAGGCTAAGCTGACGTGGCACGGGGAGCTCGCAGGTGTCACGGTGGATTGGCGGGGGAGAAACACGCCGCCGCGTGGCCTAGAGGAGGTCCTCCAGCTGGCCCAGCGGCTAGGCCTCAAGATCCTCCGCTACTCGCGGCACCCCTT
>Ga0272449_1003414_pt1 | contig 13705 bp, 13 predicted proteins | sample YNPCB0241_FD_198679 | JGI IMG/M metagenome (GOLD analysis project Ga0272449, IMG submission 198679) | Hot spring sediment microbial communities from Yellowstone National Park, WY, United States - YNP-CB-024-1 | ecosystem: Environmental > Aquatic > Thermal springs > Hot (42-90C) > Sediment...
CGCAGGCTCGACGCCGGCAAGAGCATCAAAACCAGAGACGAACTCGCCGATGATGCGGAACATCCGCCAGGCCTCTTCTTTTACCAGTTCGTTGATCTCGTATTCGTACGGCATATTACCCTCCACAACACAGATATTACCATATCATAGTCTAAACTACTAACCTCCATCGCACTAAACATATAGGGCTTGACAACAGAGCAGGCGGGTGGTATACTGGTAGACGGTTACCGCTTACCGCCATCATGCTGTGGAAAGGAATGGAAATGAGAAGGATTTACATAAAGGAGGAATATTGCATGGGCTGTGGCCTTTGCCGGCTCTACTGCGCCGTTGAGCATTCCAAAGCGGGTGACATTATGAAGGCATTCAAGCGAGAGACACCGCGCCCGATATCCCGTATTCGCATCGAGAAAAATGGTGAGGTAGTGTTTTCACTCCAGTGTCGCCACTGCGCTGAACCATGGTGTGTCTATTCTTGCCTGACAGGTGCCATGCACCGGGACAAGAACACCGGCGCCGTGACCGTAGACACCGACAAATGCGTGGGTTGTTGGACGTGCATAGTCTCCTGCCCTTACGGTGCGATATTGCGGGACAAGGACAACAAGGTAGCAGCAAAATGTGATCTCTGCCCCAGTCGTCAGGTGCCGGCCTGTGTGGCTAACTGCCCCAATGAGGCTCTCGTGCTGAGCGACGATAAAGTGGAACAATCAGTTTGAAATTCGGAATTCGGTGAATGATTCGGAGTATCGGAAGAAATGATAGCTATAGTAAACCACGGTGCTGGAAATATCGGTAGCGTGGCTAACGCTATCGCTACGCTGGGCTACGAGACAAAGATTACAGATCGCCCCAAAGATGTGCTGGGCTCCAGAGTAGTCATCCTGCCCGGCGTTGGCGCCGCTGGCGACGCCATGAAGCGCCTGAATGAGACCGGTATGGCAGAGGCAGTTCGGAAAATAATGGAGGAAAACCGACCTCTATTCGCCGTGTGTCTGGGATTGCAGCTCTTGTTCTCGAACACTGAAGAGAATGGGTTTCACAGCTGTCTGGATGTGATCAAAGGGACTGTGAAACGATTGCCTCAGACAGTCAAAGTACCTCATATGGGCTGGAACCAGGTCAAGCAACGAATACACCATCGGATTTTCCAGGGCATACCAGACGGGGCGAATTTCTACTTCGTACACAGCTATTATGCAGAGCCTTTTGACAAATCGCTGATAGCTGCCACGACGGAATACGGCGTGACCTTTTGCTCTATGCTTATAAAGGGTAACCTTGTAGCCACCCAGTTCCACCCCGAGAAAAGCGGCAAATGGGGGTTGAAAATGTACCAGAATTTTCTAGAAGTGGCATCAAGTTGAGGAGAAACAGCATGTCTGAGCCCAAAGCAACCACAGCAGAATATCTGATAATCGGCAACTCAGCTGCCGCCATCGGCGCAGCAGAAGCTATCCGCGAAGTGGATAAGATTAAGCCCATAACTATGGTCTGTGAGGAGCCTTACCCAGCATATTCTCGGCCCCTGATATCAAAATATCTGGCTGGTGAACGCAACATAGATGGTATTCTATTCCGCCCCGCTGATTTCTATCTTCAAAACAGCATCGACCTCCTGACAGGCGTAAAAGTCAAGCATCTGGATGTGATTACCAAGATAGCCTACTTGGAGGGTGACGAGCTTATTTCCTGGAGAAGACTATTGCTTGCCACCGGAGGTATTCCAATAGTGCCCAAATTAGACGGTGGCGACAAAGAGGGCGTATTCACATTCCTGACGCTAAAGGACGCCATAGCGATAAGCGAATACCTGAAGAACGGATTACAGGCGGTGGTAATTGGTGGTGGACTGATCGGCATCAGTGTGGCTGAGGCGCTGACGAAGCGAGGTGTAAGTGTCACCGTGGTAGAAATGAAGGACAGGATCCTCAACACCATTCTGGACGAGACAGCCTCGTCGATAGCCGAAAAGGTTTACACGAAAGCTGGCGTAAAGTTCATCACCAACCACACAGTCAGGAAAATAGTCGGCAATACACGAACTGAAGGTGTTGTCCTCGATGACGGGGCGAAAATCCCTTGTCACCTGGTTGTCATAGCAATAGGTGTCCAGCCCCGAGTTGAACTGGCAACTGCGGCGGGAATAAAGGTAAACCGGGGCATAGTAGTAGACCGCTTTATGTGCACCAGCCACCCTGATGTATATGCTGCTGGGGATGTGGCTGAGGGGTACGACTTCGTCTTCGGGACAAATCGGCTGACCCCCATCTGGCCCAACGCATACTCGGGCGGTAGAATCGCTGGGCTTAATATGGCGGGAACGAAAATACAATACCCCGGTGGTACGGCAATGAATTCGCTGAACTACTTCGGGTTGGATATAGCTGCAGCCGGTGTAGTGACCCCACCCGCTGATAAGAGCTGCGAGATAATGAGTCAGCAAACAGACGTGGCTTACAAGAAACTAGTCTTGTGCGACGACACCATAATCGGCATTGTCTTCGTCGGAGATATAGAACGAGCCGGAATCATCCATGGGCTGATGCGGGACAGGATCAATGTGGCAGGGTTTAAGCAGGCGCTTCTTGCCGACAACTTTGGTCTGGCATACCTGCCTGCTGAGCTCAGGCAAAAACGCTTGGCAGCTGCTACAGCAGACAGAAAGTAAACAGGAATGGAGTGCAAACATGGAGAACATTGCACAGCTCAGTAACCCTTATTGCGATACCAAAGCAATAGATGCCTGTTCTATATTCGGAATGATGGACACGACAGGTAAGCGCTTTTCCGGAAAGGATGTAATAAAGGCAATCGCCAATATGCATGTCAGAAGCAATGGCCTTGGCGGGGGGTTTGCCATTTACGGTCTCTACCCTGAATATGCCGACCTTTACGCCTTCCACATCATGTATTTAAGCCCGCACGGCAAGGCGGACACCGAGTGTTTCCTAAAGCAAAAGTTCTACGTGGTGCGCGACGAAGAGGTGCCCACGCAACCCACACCACGCATAGCCAGCCCTCCGCTGGTTTGGCGTTACTTCCTCGACGTTAATCGCCAGGAGTCCAGAGAGCAGGCAGACGATGACTATGTGGTTGACAGGGTGATGGACATCAATACCGAGATTAGAGATTCCTTCGTCCTTTCCAGTGGTAAGAATATGGCGGTGTTCAAAGGGGTAGGTTATCCCGAAGAAATAGCCGAATATTTCTGCCTAGAGGAGTACGAAGGTTACCTATGGACGGCGCACGGCAGGTTCCCCACTAACACCCCAGGCTGGTGGGGAGGTGCCCACCCATTCAACATCTTAGACTGGACGGTGGTTCACAATGGTGAGATATCATCCTATGGCATCAACCGCCGTTATCTGGAGCAGTTCGGCTACCATTGCACCTTACAGACTGACACAGAGGTGGTGGCTTACGCCGTAGACCTGTTAGTCAGAAAACATCATCTGCCCATCGAAGTGATGGCAAGGGTATTTGCGCCACCGTTCTGGGACGAAATAGAACTCTGCACCCCGGAAGAGCAAGAACTCTACTATACCCTGCGTCAAGTTTACGGGAGCCTATTACTCAACGGCCCCTTTGCCGTGATCATCGCCCACCATGGCGAGATGATAGGACTGACCGACCGCATACGGCTGCGCCCGCTGACCGTGGGCATAAAAGACCAGATACTCTTCCTGTCCTCGGAGGAGTCCGCTATCCGGTTAATTTGTCCCGATCTAGACGAAGCCTGGATTCCAAAAGGTGGCGAGCCAATTATAGGCAGTCTGGAAAAACCGCTGAAACACAAAGAGGTAAAGGCGGTAACAAAGACAGATTACAACAACGGTAATGGTTAAGGGAAGTACGATGCTGACAAAGAGGATAATCCCCTGCCTTGATGTAACCGAAGGGCGTGTGGTCAAAGGGACCAGCTTCACTAACCTTCGTGACGCCGGTGACCCAGTAGAGCTCGCTGCACGCTATTACGAGGAAGGGGCTGACGAGCTCACATTCCTCGACATCGGTGCCACCCCTGAACGCCGTGGCATCATAGCCCACATGGTCAAGGAGGTTGCGAAGAAGGTGTTTATCCCGTTGACCGTCGGCGGCGGCTTGCGCACCATCGAGGACATGCAGCGCCTGCTCGACGGAGGCGCTGATAAGGTGAGCATCAACACGGCTGCAGTATACCACCCTGAACTTATCGCTGAAGCAGCACATAAGTTCGGCTCACAGTGCATCGTGATCGCCATCGACGCCAGACGCACCAGGAACAGCCCTGAACCTGCGTGGGAAGTTTACACCCATAGTGGACAGGTGCCGACAGGGAAGGATGCCGTGCAATGGGCAAAGACAGCCACCGAGCTGGGAGCCGGGGAAATCCTGCTCACCAGCTGGGATGCCGACGGACACAAGTCAGGTTATGATTTGGAGTTGACCATGGCTGTTAGCGACGCCGTAACGGTGCCAGTCATCGCTAGCGGTGGTGCCGGCAATCTGGAGCACCTGTATCAAGCCCTTACAGTGGGTAAGGCTGATGCCGTCCTTGCAGCCAGCATCTTTCACTACGGCATCTATTCCATTAGCGAAGCGAAAAACTATTTGAAAGGGAAAGGGGTGCCGGTGAGGACAGACACATAGAATAACAGGAGCGCAGAAATGAAGACTTACTTGCCACCAAAATTTATAGTTGAGCGTGACCCGAACCGTTGCATTCAGTGTCAGGTCTGTGTAAACCAGTGCAGCTTCGATGTGCACTACTACGATGCCGTAGATGATGAAGTAAGAAGTCGGGAGGAAAACTGCGTTGGCTGTCACCGTTGCGTCATCTTCTGCCCCACACGCGCTTTAGGCATCAGAAAGAGTCCTCTGGACTACAGGGAGAACTACAACTGGCGCCCGGAAGCGATCGAGGACATCATCAAACAAGCCGAAACCGGCGGCGTGCTCCTCACCGGCATGGGCAACGACAAGGGATACCGAATATACTGGGATCACCTCGTCCTCAATGCCAGCCAAGTAACCAACCCCTCAATCGACCCGCTGAGGGAGCCGATGGAACTCACCACTTTCATCGGGCGCAAACCTGACAAACTCGAGTTGGAAAAGGGCTCACTGAGACTGAAAACAAAGTTAGCCCCTCAGGTCAGGTTAGAGGTTCCGGTTATGTTTTCTGCCATGTCTTACGGAGCAGTAAGCTTGAATGTACAGGAATCCCTAGCCCGTGCAGCAACCGAAGCCGGCACACTGTGGAATACCGGTGAAGGCGGGCTGCACCGAAGCCTTTATAAGTATAGCAAGAACACCATAGTTCAAGTAGCCTCAGGACGGTTCGGCGTGCACCCACAATATCTGGATGCCGCAGCTATCGTGGAGATCAAAATCGGGCAGGGAGCCAAGCCTGGTATCGGCGGTCATCTCCCCGGAGAAAAGGTTAGCGCTGACGTAGCCTTGACTAGAATGATTCCCAAAGGGACCGATGCTCTCTCGCCAGCACCCCAGCATGATATCTACTCCATCGAGGACCTAGCCCAGCTAATCTACGCCATAAAAGAAGCCACGAACTACACAAAGCCGGTGTCGGTGAAGATAGCAGCCGTACACAACTCAGCAGCTATCGCCAGCGGCATGGTCAGGGCGGGTGCAGACATGATAGTGCTCGACGGCTTACGAGGGTCTACCGGTGCAGCACCAAAGGTCATCCGCGACAACGTCGGTATACCCATAGAGCTGGCACTGGCAGCAGTGGACACGCGCTTGCGGCAGGAAGGCATACGGAATCAGGCATCTCTGGTAATCGCCGGTGGAATTAGGAACAGCGGCGACGTGGCTAAGGCGATAGCGCTGGGTGCCGATGCCGTGTACATCGGCACCGCAGCTCTGATGGCTTTAGGCTGCACCTGCTGTCAGCAATGCCATACGGGCAAATGCGCTTGGGGTATCTGTACCAGCGACCCGTTTTTGACCAAACGGATAAACCCTGACATCGGAGCTAGACGCCTGGTCAACCTGCTCCGAGCTTGGAGCCACGAACTGAAGGAGATCCTCGGTGGTATGGGCATAAACGCCATCGAAAGCCTTCGAGGCAACAGGCTGGCTCTCAGAGGGGTCGGGCTCACCGATACCGAATTGGAAATACTGGGCATAAGAATGGCTGGAGGTTGAAATGAAACAGGCATCTGAAACGAAACCAGTTCGTGAACTTATCATGAAAATGGAAGCTGCTGGGCTCTCGACCAGCGAATTGAACAATCGCCTCAGAGAGGCTTTGACCAATGGGGTCAGCAAGATAGAACTTCACAATGTCTACGGACAGCGGTATATCGGCACCAGCCTGAACAAGCCAGTGGAGATCGAGATATTCGGCACGCCGGGAAATGACCTGGGTGTATTCATGGACGGACCCAGAATAATCGTCCGTGGTAATGCACAAGACGGCTGCGGCAACACCATGAACGAAGGGGAAATAATCGTCCATGGACACGCTGGAGATGTCACCGGTCTCTCAGCCAGGGGCGGCAAGATCTTCATTCGGGATAGTGTGGGGTATCGGGCGGGCATACATATGAAAGAATACGGCGAGAAGAGACCGGTGTTGGTCATCGGGGGTAGTGCCCAGGACTTCCTCGGCGAATATATGGCTGGCGGGGTTTTGATAATCTTGGGGCTAAACCTGAGTGAAGGCGACTTTTACCATACTACTAGGTACATCGGAACGGGCATGCACGGTGGCGTCATCTACCTCAGGGGGAGGATCGCGCCCCACCAGTTAGGCAAGGAGGTCGGGGTGGCAGAACTTGGCGACACCGACCAGGCTACTCTGGAAAAGTATGTTGGCGAGTTCGCTTCGCATTTCGGCTATGACGCAAAAGAGATATTGGAACAGCGGTTTGTCAAGCTTTTCCCGCTTCACCTGCGTCCCTATGGCAGGCTATATGCCTACTAGTTAGGAGACTGAGATGATCGGACAGGAGACGCACGAGGTTGAGAGAAAAATAAGGGCAATTCTGCAGATACTCAGTGACTCGCCCAGGCCACTAGGGGGCAGAGTAGTGGCACAACGCCTCAAGGAACAGGGTATAGATCTGAATGAAAGGACGGTAAGGTACCATCTAAAGATTATGGATGAAAGGGGCTTTACCCGCCAGATGGGCGATCGCGATGGCAGAATGATAACCGAACTTGGGCTTGAAGAACTCAGAAGTGCTCTAGTCTGCGACAAAATCGGCTTTGTTACCGATAGGCTCAAAGTGCTAGCCTTCTTCACCAGCTTCGACCCTTCCGCAACAAACAGCGGGATCGTCCCCATTGATGTCTCTCTTTTTCCCGAGCAAGACTTCCCCCGTGCCATGGAGCTAATGGCAGGCGTTTTCCGAGCGGGTCTGTGTATCAGCAACCTGGTGGCTGTAGCCCGCGAAGGTGAAAGGTTGGGCGGGACGCCCGTACCCCAAGGTAAAATAGGTCTTGCCACCATATCCGCTGCCGTCGTCAGTGGCGCAATGCTCAAAGCCGGCATCCCTGTTGACTTCAGATTTGGCGGAATACTGCAGTTCCGCAATCACAGGCCAGTACGCTTCACAGATCTAATAGAGTATTACGGTTCCACCGTCGACCCGTTTGAGGTTTTCGTGGCCGCACGAATGACCAGCGTTTCCAGCACCGCCCAGTGCGGGGACGGCAACATACTGGCCAGCTTTCAAGAACTACCTTTGCCTTCAAAAACAATGGCTGAGACGATTCTGCGACAGCTGCAGACAGCCGGACTCTGCCATGCGTCGTTTATGGGAAAGGCAAATGAACTGCTGTATGAAATACCGGTAAAGATGAACAAGGTGGGACTGGTCATTCCCAGCGGCTTGAATGCAGCCGCTGCCGCCGCCGAGGCAGGCATACCTGTTACAAGTAAAGCCATGAACGGAATCACGCCTGTCTCGGAATTGAAAGACTTCTACCAACTCTGGGCGCGCGGTGCCTGTTAAATTCAGTCAAAAGACGGAGGGTGCTTTGTATCGGGCATTGGTAATAGCCGAACAAACGATGGAAATCAAGCAGCTCTGCTCCGAGCTTGCCCGATGCGGGATTGCTTGCACTGTAGCAGACAGCCTCTCAAGCAAGCTTGATAAGATCGCGCTTCAGCCCCCGGACATCCTGTTGGTCGACCTAGATACTCAGCCCAGCCCCGCCCAGACAGAATTGTCGCTGAATGAATTGCACAGGCTGCGGACAGCGCACCAAATCCCGGCCATCGCCCTCCTCGCCAGTGCCCAGCTGGAACACCTGCATTCTAACCTCACCATAGATGATTTCATAGTTAAGCCTTGGCACTTGGCCGAACTGGTAGCCCGGATAAAGCGAGCGGTCGCCTCGGCACATCCAAGGAGGGCGTCAGAAAAGGAGGTGATAAGATACAATAGCCTGGTGATAGACATATCTCGGTGCGAGGTGAAGCTCGACGGCAGGGCACTGGCTTTGACATTTAAAGAATACCAGCTATTGAAATTTCTGGCGATGAACAAAGGAAAGGTGTTCACCAGAGAAGCTCTGCTCACCGCGGTTTGGGGGTACGACTATTACGGCGGTGACAGAACAGTAGACGTACATATAAGGAGACTCAGGAGCAAACTGGGTGATTACTCTGGTAACTATATTCAGACCGTGAGGAACATCGGCTACCGCTTTAATGCAGGAGAGCTTCCAGAGATGCCTCAAAACGGGGATCGGTGTCGCAGTTGTAAAACAGATTTAACATTCCTGTAATTTGCCTGCAACAATCGTGAGGTAGACTGATACCAGACTATCCCGAAAGGAGCTATCCCGATGGCAGTAAACGCCGGAGACACTGCATGGCTTCTCATCTCTGCGGCACTGGTCATGCTCATGACCCCGGCGCTGGGTCCCTTCTACGGTGGCATGGCGAGAAGAAAGAACGTCCTCTCGACCATTATGATGAGCTTCGCTGTCCTGGCGCTGGTATCTGTGCTCTGGGCACTGTACGGCTACAGCCTGAGCTTCGGAACGGACTACGGTGGCATAATCGGCGGGCTTGACTGGCTGGGGCTGGTCGGTGTAAGTCAGCAGCCCTCCCCCATATACGCCACCACAGTGCCCCATCTGGCATTTGCCCTGTTTCAAGCCACGTTCGCAGCCATCACCGTCGCCCTGATTAGCGGCGCTGTAGTCGAGCGTGTCAAATTCGGCGCACTGATGGCTTTCTCAGTGCTATGGCTCACGCTGGTATACTGTCCGCTGGCTCACTGGGTATGGGGCAATGGTGGCTGGCTTGCCAAACTCGGAGCGCTGGACTTCGCCGGCGGCACTGTAGTCCACGTCAACGCCGGGATATCAGCGCTGGCTCTAGCACTGCTGCTTAAGCCACGCAAGGGCTTCAAAGAAAAGTGGCTCATGGAACCCAACAACGTGCCCATGGTCATCCTCGGCACTGCTCTGCTCTGGTTCGGATGGTTCGGTTTCAATGCTGGAAGCGCGCTCACTGCTGGCGGGTTAGCTTCGAATGCGTTCGCCGCCACCAACATCTCAGCTGCTTCAGCATCTATTACCTGGATGCTACTCACCTGGGTCACCCGCCGACCATCCCCCTTGGGAGCAGCGACCGGGGCAGTTGTGGGGCTGGTGGCGATTACACCAGCCGCTGGCTTCGTTCCACCATGGGCAGGGATACCTATTGGAGCCATAGCCTCGGTATTATCTTACTCCACCATGCTTTGGCGGCTGAAAGCCAGCAGAATAGATGACTCGCTGGACGTATTCGCCTGCCATGGCGTCGGCGGCATCTGGGGTGCACTGGCTACGGGGTTCTTCGCCACAGCCGCTGTGAACACTGCCGGATCTGGGCTGCTCGACGGAAACCCTGCTCAGATTCTAATTCAGGCGGTCGCCATAGCCGCTACAGCAGCTTTCGCTTTCACCGTAACCTGGACTCTAGGGAAGCTGGTCGATATAACCGTGGGGTTGCGCGTCACCACCGAAGAGGAGACTGTGGGCTTGGATATCGCACAGCACGGTGAGAGAGCTTACGGCGAGGTGCTCAGATGAAAAAGATAGAGGCCATCATTAGGCAAGAGAAGCTGGATGCCGTCAAAAACGCCCTGGAGGAGCTCAGCTACTTCGGCATGACTATCAGTGAAGTCAGCGGCAGAGGTCGGCAAAAAGGGCTGACTTTGCAATGGCGGGTGGGAGAGTATCGGGTCGATTTCCTGCCTAAGATCAAAATTGAGGTGGTCGTGCTGGATGAAGATGTTGGCAGAGTGGTCAACACCATTGTCTCCAATGCCAGAACCGGGGAGGAAAGAGGTGACGGCAAGATATTCATCATCCCGGTTGAAGACGCAGTGCGTGTCAGGACCGGCGAGACCGGTGTAAATGCAATATAAATAACACAGAGAAGGAGGTTAAAATGGCAAAAACAAAGACTAAAGACGAAAGCAAAGAATATGTCCTCAAAATGGCAAAGGAGCACGATGTTAAATTCATCCGGCTCTGGTTCAGCGATGCCCTCGGCTTCCTGAAAAGCTTTGCCATCACCCGCGATGAGTTAGAACAAGCGCTGGTAGAAGGTATGGGCTTCGATGGCTCTTCCATTCAAGGATTCGTTCGCATTGACGAAAGCGACATGATAGCTATGCCCGACCCTGATACCTTCCAGTTGCTGCCGTGGCGCCCGCGGGAACATCACGCCGTCGCCAGGATGTTTTGCGATATCCTTAAGCCCGGTGGCGAGCCCTTCGAAGGTGACCCGAGGTACGTCCTAAAGTGCAACCTGCAGCGGGCGGCTGAGATGGGCTACACCTACTACGTTGGTCCTGAGCTGGAATACTTTTACTTCAAGGACTCAAGGAGTCCGGAGCCCCTCGACAAGGGTGGCTATTTCGATATGATCCCGCTGGATGCTGCCACAGATTTAAGGAGGCAAACAGTGCTCATCTTGGAGGAGATGGGCATCGGTGTGGAGTACTCTCATCACGAAGTAGCGCACAGTCAGCACGAAATAGATATGAGGTATACCGACGCCCTCACCATGGCAGACAACGTGATGACCTACCGCCTTGTGGTCAAGCAGGTAGCTCTACAGAACGGAGTCTACGCCACCTTCATGCCCAAGCCAACCTTCGGGATAAACGGCAGTGGCATGCATGTACACCAATCGCTGTTTAAAGATGGCAGGAACGCTTTCTTCGACCCCGATGACAAATACCATTTGTCCAGAGTGGCTAAGGGCTTCATCGCCGGGCTTCTGAAGCATGCACCCGAGATAACTCTGGTGTGTAACCAGTGGGTCAATTCTTATAAGAGGCTGGTGCCAGGCTACGAAGCCCCGGTCTATATCTCCTGGGCAAGACGGAACCGGTCCGACCTGATACGGGTGCCCGAATACAAGCCAGGGAAGGAACAGGCGACCAGGATAGAGTTCCGCTCACCTGACCCAGCATGCAATCCATACCTCGCATTCAGCGCCATGCTGGCTGCCGGCCTCGAGGGCATCGAGAAAGGATACGAACTGCCTGACCCAGTGGAAGAGAGCGTGTATGAGATGACTGAGCAAGAAAGAAAAGGGCGCGGCATTGGCACGCTACCATCCAGTCTGTATGAAGCCATACAGCTGTTTGAAAAAAGCCAGCTTATGCGCAAGACACTCGGAGAACACGTCTTCTATACCCTGTTGCAAAACAAAAAGAAAGAATGGGACGAATATCGGATTCGTGTTACCGAGTATGAGATAGAAAGATACCTGCCTGTTTTGTAAATAAGGTCGATTCGGCACGGGAGAAATGATCCGACAAGGAGGTGGTTATGGGAGGTGATTTGGACAGTCATAAAAAAACAGGCTAGTAATGACAACCAGCGGAGGTGAAATATGTCATATAACTGGGGACCAAACTATATAGTCCCAACCCCAGTCCTGAAGAATTACTCAGGGATAGTCACCCTGCGAGAGGGACTGGACAAAGAACTCCTGCACAAAGAGCTGGAATCGCTGAATCTATCCGGAACGGTGACAAAGATCACCAACCCTTGGTACTGCCGCAAAAAGGGCGCTGAGACCTGGATTAAGATCGGCGAGTCAACTGACGAGCACCAAAACTTTGCTACCCTATGGAACACGACTGAACTGGAAAATGGGCAGTATGAGGTGATGGGGTTGATGCACGTCTTCGTTAAGAAAGGCAATGTGGAGACAGTTATAGCTCGGCAGAACATAGTGGAGATCAGCATCCAGAACTGATAGCACGTTTACTGCGGTCACGATTAGTTGTAGAATGGCTGCAGGTCACCGGGTTCGGTGAGTTAGCGGCATAATTATACCTGCCGCAAAAGGTGGTATCGGCAACTAATGATAGTAGCCTGGAAAGCAGGAACCCGTAAATTACGTATCGGTATTGCTCAGATAAACACAACGGTCGGCGATTTCGCTGGCAACACGAGCAAGATCCTTGACGCTATCGCCGAGGCGAGGTCTCTGGCAGTGGACATTGTCGTATTCCCCGAGCTCGCCATCTGCGGTTACCCACCCGAAGACTTGCTGTTCAAGCCACAGTTCATCAAAAAGAACCTAGAATGCCTGGAAACGGTTGCCGCTGCCACTGCTGGCATCGCAGCCATCGTCGGCTTTGTTGATGCCCGTGAGGATATTTACAATGCGGCAGCAATTGTTTATGACGGTAAGCTTTGCGGTGTCTACCACAAGATTTATCTGCCGAACTACGGTGTATTTGATGAAAACCGTTATTTTCAAGCGGGCGAGGAAAGCCCGGTATATGTGCTCTACGGTGTCGGCGTCGGTGTAAATATCTGCGAGGATATCTGGTATGAAGCTGGTCCCATCACAGCTCAGGCATGCGCCGGGGCAGAATTGATAGTAAATATCAGCGCCTCGCCCTACCATGCTGGCAAACGCAGTGCTCGCGAAAGGATGCTCGCCACCCGTGCCTCTGACAACGTGGCTTTCATCGTCTACGCCAACCTCGTCGGTGCGCAGGATGAGCTGGTATTCGATGGCAACAGCATGGTGTTCGATGAAAAGGGTGAACTTATTGCCAGGGGCAAGGCATTTCAGGAAGATTTCATCTCCGCAGACTTGGATATCGAGGCAGTATTCCGCACCCGTCTCCACGACCCCAGGTGGCGAAAGGCAGCCATGATACTGCGGGAACAGAAATGGCAAGCCCCGAAGATAGTCATCTCAGAGTCACTACCCTCACCAACGAAGCCACCGTTGCCGGTGAGGCAAACTGAAGTGCTTGGTCATCCCGCCGAGGTCTACGAAGCCTTAGTGCTGGGCACGAGAGACTATGTTACCAAGAACGGCTTCCACAAAGTAGTCATCGGATTATCTGGAGGCGTTGATTCCAGTCTGGTAGCCACCATCGCTGTTGATGCGCTGGGTGCTGAGAACGTCATCGGTGTCTCCATGCCATCGCGCTATTCCTCGCCGGGCAGCGTTTCAGATGCAGAACTTCTGGCAAGAAACCTCGGCATCAGGCACCTCAATATCAACATTGAGAAGGTGTACCAAGCCTATCTGGATACTCTAGAGGAACAATTTCACAATACCCAGCCGGGCACCGCCGAAGAAAACCTGCAAGCCCGCATCAGGGGTAACCTTCTGATGGCGCTATCCAACAAATTTGGGTGGCTGGTGCTTACCACGGGCAATAAAAGCGAGATAGCCACCGGCTATACTACCCTGTATGGT
>Ga0272449_1003416_pt1 | contig 13703 bp, 13 predicted proteins | sample YNPCB0241_FD_198679 | JGI IMG/M metagenome (GOLD analysis project Ga0272449, IMG submission 198679) | Hot spring sediment microbial communities from Yellowstone National Park, WY, United States - YNP-CB-024-1 | ecosystem: Environmental > Aquatic > Thermal springs > Hot (42-90C) > Sediment...
ATGTGAAAGCGGCGCAGGAGATTGAGGAAGCTAGATCAAAGACAGACAAAATAATGGATCTGTTGATGAAGGATGGCGAGTTCAGGGAGCTTCTGATGAGGAAGCTGAGGGAGCTCGGGGCTTCTTAGCCTTCTCAACCTCCTCAACCATCACCAACAGTTCACGAACCCAGAATGGTAGCTTCTCTAAGACCTCTTTATCGAAACCTTTAGCTTGCTTAGATTTTGAGACACCACTCACCCCTCTTCACCCCTCCCGATGGCGATCTTCGCAGCCTCTCTGCATGTTGGGCATAGGTGGTTTTGTGATGCTGCTCCACATACCCTACAACCCCTAAGCTTTGCTCGGCTCAAGCTCACCCCAGTATTCGACAAGCGGTTCTCCTACCTGCTTGCGTTTGAGTTTGAGGAACCCCTTCTCATACTCTACATCGTGGTATACTGCTAGTAGGGCTCTTCTTACTCTGTAGTATGTTGTGAGAGATAGGTCGAGGAGGTATTGTAGTTCACCGTCGTCTATCAGCCCTCTTTCACATATTACTCTGTATGCTTCTTCTACGTGTGTTTTGAATCTGCCTCTACCCATATTGATTCGCCCTCGACGCAAACCCTTTTGCTCCACTCTGGGTGCTTCAGCCTAACCGTCTTAGCTATCTTGGATGGTCTTCTGCAGGTTGGCCAGATGGACAATAAGCTCTTCTCCTTTCTTATCGATATCTGCTTCCACCTACGCAACCCGCCTAACTATATGATATGATACTATATAAGATTTATATAACACCATCACATATGGTATGGATGAGGTGATTAAAATGACTAAGCCTGGTTGGAGGACTGTGCTGCTGAGAGAAGAGGTTGTGAAGGCGATTGAGAAGGCTAAATCCGAGAGGGAAAGCGCTTCAAGGAGAAGGATAGCCTTAGGCGCCTTCATAGAGGAGCTCGTCTGGCAGGTCATAGAGGGCCAAGAAACACTAAGAAAATATGGCCCGTTCATAGAGAAGATAGCCATAGACTCAAATGAGATAGTCCTTAGAGACAATAGGATCGGTAGGATAGTTGAGTGCGTGGTTAAGGAGGGTGAACTCTACTGCCTACACTGCCAGAGCCTGAACTGCGTACACATAGGATACTCCTGGGCAATACCAGAAGTATACAAGATAATGAATCTGAAGGGTAAGAAGATGCCTAAAATAGAGTAGCTCAAAAACTATATTCAAAGCTTGGTTTACTATGTGGTGGTGTGGTATGGGGCACGTTTATGCTGATGTCGTGGTGAGGGGTGCTGTTGGAGAAGCCCTTTTGAAGGGGGTTATTGTGGATACTGGTGCGAGCTATACGATGTTGGGTAGGGATGTTGTTGAGAGGGTTGGTGCTTGGCCCATACCTCATAGTGTGGATCTGGAGCTTGGGGATGGGAGGGTTGTTAAAGCTGGTGTTTATGCTGTGATCGTGAGGATAGGTGATAGGTCTGCTGCCACGCTTGCTGCTTGCTTCGAGGGCGCTAAGAGTGTTATCGGCGTTAGGACGCTTGAGGACCTCGGCTTAAAGGTAGATCCTGTGAGCGGTAGGCTCGAAGCCACTAGACCGAAGAACGTAGCCTACTTTTACAGTCTCTTAATTAAGTGAATTTGGGCGATTCGGTTACTATCCCTAAAGAGCTCTTGAAGGAGCTTCACGAAGGGTTCGTTAGGATCGAGGAGGTACTTGCCACACTCGAAGAGCTTATGGATGAGGAGGGTGTGCGTAGGGTAAGAAGAGCTGAAGAAGAGTATAGGAGAGGCGAATACGTTGTAGTTGAAAAACAGCTCAGAGGTTGAGAAGCTTATCAGATGAGCGAAATAGGCTACAAAGCAGCCCTAACCAAGAGCTTCTTAAAAGAGCTTAGGAAGGCTCCTCGAAGACGTTAAGGCAAGGGTCTTAAAAGCTGTCGCCAAACCCTACGCGGGCATCAGACTAAGAGGCGAACTTGAGGTGTTTTGGAGGTGGAGGATAGGAGAATATAGGATCATCTACTCGATCGATGAAAGAAGCAAGCTGGTCGTGTTTCTCGATACGAGTCACAGAAGAGCAATCTACAAATAGTGAGAAATACCCTTAACGTTAGGTTCTTTGTGTAGCTCTAAGCCAATTCCAAATATCTTCCTTCACCTGAAGGAGGGAGAAAGTACTAGATGAGGACGTTTCGACCCAATATTATAGTGGCGAATGGAAAGAGGGTAGATAAGCACAACATATGGGTGATCGTCCCCTAGATGATATCAGGACCGCAAACACGCAAGTAAAAGGTAGCCGTGAGGGGGCTGCGGGTGCTCTAAAGGGTGTTCTGAAGAAAGCGGCCTACATCCACATTTAGGTTAACACAGCTACGATCCCGGGGACTATCAGAATAGCGCCTATAACTATGAGCAGCAAGCCTAGGGGAAGGGTAAACGGCAAAGCCACCAATGTAAATACCCCAAGCGCTACTACACTAACGGCTAATAGTGGGAGTAGAAGAAGACCTATCAACACGCCTATAATAAGCCAGAGAAGCTCACTTGCTGTCAATTTGCCTTCGACCTCCTACACAGCGCCACTTTTCTGCTTTTCAGCTTTAGCTTCCTCTTCACTCAGCTCTAAATATCGCTTTAATGCTGCTTGAACAACCTCAGTAAGCTTCAAGCCTTTCTTCGCAGCATATACTTTAACGTCACGCCAAAGCTTAGCAGGAATGTTGATGCTGGTCTTTATGATCCTCTCTACTTCTTCACTCATCTACGGTCAGAAGGAGGTAAGGATAAAGGTATTTAAGGATTTCCCTACTTCACCTGAGGTGATACAAGACAACCCTTGTTTGTTTGCTCAAATTTATATAGAGGAGGAGATGTGTAGATGGGTGAGTGAGTAGATTGGTTGAGCATATTGTTGTTCGCTCTTAACTAGGTATGTTGTTGGTGAGGGTTTTGCTAGTGTGTTTAGGAGGGTTATGAGTATGGTTGCTTTGATTGCTTGTTGTAGTGCTTGTATGCTCTTTGTGTGGCTGAGGTGTCTGTGGAGCTGGTAGAGTTTGGTGTATAGTTGTATGTTGTATTTTGCTATACCTCTGTGGAGGGCTATGAATGGTCTGAGTATTGAGAACTCTGCTTCGCAGGTGTTTATGTGGACGTCTCCTCTCACATACTCACCTATCGAGTGGTTGACTGATTCATGGTTGTAGATGGTGTTGAGGGTCTTGTATGGTGGGTATTCGTCTGTGTATGCTTTGCTTCCTGGCTTGATGCGCTGCTCAACCAAGGCTAAGATGGTGCTCTCTGTAACATCCTTAGCTGCTGTGAAGAGCCTTGCACCACCGCGTTCGACGAAGGCGAAGACAGGAACCTTATCCACCTCATACCTCCCCCTACCCCTCCGCTTCAAACCCCTACTCCTAGGCACCCTACCAAGCATCTTAATGAGGCTACTGTTATTCCTACCCTTCAACCCAGCAGTCTGGTATGATTCATCAACAACGCCTCCAAGCTTCACCGTAGGCTGGTTAAGGCTGATGAGGATCCGCTTACAAGCCCTAAACACACTCATATACGATACACCAAGAAGCCAACCAATAGAGTGTATGGAGGTGTGGATGAGTGTGAAGAGTATGATCAAGAGAAACCAACACCTAAGGCTCATCCTAGAATAGTGAAAGATAGTCCCAGTCTTATCATTGAATGTTCTACAGCAGACCTTACACATATACCTCTGGTAGTCACGATACCTACACCAACGAATCACCTCTCTAGAGCCACATATAGGGCATGTAACACCATCAGGCCAACGAACCCTACGAAGCAAGGCTACATACTCACCCTCACTTGAGAGAAACCTAAAAACCTCAGGGACAAACATACCTACATCAGACAGAACAGAGAAACAAAAACCTTACCAACAACATTCTTATTTAAGAGCGTTGTTGTTTATCGACCATACAATATCAAAAGACTTATTGAAGATGCTAAAGGGGCGAGAGGCGAAGATGAAGCAAAAGACTTCATGGCTGCTTTGAATGAAAGAGCGTCAAAGGGCTTCAGCGTCAAGAATATTGGCTGTTTCACTACGAGCGAATACGTAGTATTCTGGGCGCTGATGGAAAAAACGCAACATACCCTCTAACTTGTTAAGCTCATTGTTATGTCGTCTTTGGGTTAACTCGAAAAACGAATGTGAAAATTAATAAGCCTACCCTTGCATTGATAAGGGTGAACATTGAGGGGTTGCTAAAGTTTACTTTAAAAGAATTGGGGAAGGCTGATTAAAAATGGTTCAAAGAACGCTATTTCCCAAAACCATCACGCGTGAAGAATTGTGTTCTCTCGTAGATAGAGCAGCCGATATCATAAGGACTGCTACTGACTATAAATTTATCCTTGTTCTTCTATTCCTGAAGAGGCTTAGTGATACTTGGCTGGAAGAGTTTGAGGAGAAGAAACAGGAATTTATGAAGTATTTAGATGAGAAATCGGCTGAGAAAGAGGCTGAGAACGAGGTTTATCACACTTTTAACCTAAGAAGTGATCTGCTATGGAACAGAATAACTGAGGATATTAAAAGGCTTCCTGAAAATCTTTCAAACGCATTAATAAAGATCGCAGAGCTTAACCCTGAGTTGAAGGGAGTTATAGATAAGTTCAGCTTTCTGGGCTTTACGACTCAGGAGCATAGGGAGAAGTTAAGGCAGCTAGTTGAGCTATTCAATCAATACGATTTCAGCAACAAGTATGTTTCAAGCGATGTAGTTGGAGATGCCTACGAGCATATCTTATATAGATTTGCACCAACGCAAGCTAAGGAAGGTGAGGTTTATACTCCAAGGGAGGTTATCGAGCTCTTAGTTAACATTCTTGATCCAAAGCCTGGGGAAAGCGTTTACGATCCTGCCTGTGGTTCTGGCGGTATGCTCATAATCTCGCATAAGTATGTGAGGGAGAAATATGGGAAGGAGGAGAAGCTTTTACTTTACGGCCAAGAATATAATCCCGACATCTATGGACTTTGTAAGCTAAATCTAGTAGCTCATGGAATCACTGATGCATTTATAGAGTTTGGCGATAGTTTGTTGTATCCAAGATTTACCGAAGGAGGAAGATTAAAGCAGTTTGATGTAGTTATAGCTAACATTCCATGGAATCAAGACGGATACGGAGAAGAAACGTTAAAGAGAGCAGATTTTAAGGAAAGGTTCTTTGAACCCCCTCCAAACAACACAGCGGATTGGGCTTGGGTTCAACACATGCTAGCTTCTGCAAAAGAAAACGGGAGGGTTGGGCTGGTTGTAGATAATGGATGTTTGTTTAGAGGTGGTGCTGAAAGATCTATTAGGAGCAAGATTGTAGAAAAGGATTGGGTAGAGTGCGTAATCCTTACACCTGAAAAGTTGTTTTATAATACTGGTGCACCTGGAGCGATAATAATCTTTAGAAAGAATAAACCACAAGAGAGAAGAAATAAAATACTCTTCATCAATGCGTCAAACGAGTACGTACCTCATCCTTCAGTTAGAAGGCTAAACACGCTTTCAAAAGAGAACATTAATAAAATCGTTGAAGCTTATAGAAAGTTTGCAGATATCAGTGGATTCTCCAAAGTAGTAAATATATCGGAGGTTAAAAAGAACGATTACAACTTAAACGTCACGCTTTATGTTATGCCAGTTGAAGAGAAAGAGCAGATTGACATCTTTAAGGAATTTTCTGAGCTGAAAGAGCTTGAAAGGGAGAGACAAGAGGTTGGAAAAAAGATAGAAGAATACATTACTGAATTAGGCAAGGTGTTGAAATAATGTTTTACAAGGAAACTAATTTCAAAGAAACACCACTTGGCAAAATTCCGAAGGATTGGGAGTTAGTTAAGTTTTCCAATATAGCTGAAGACATCTACTATGGCATTACCGCTAAAGCCGTCGAAAACAAAACAGGGTTAAAAATGTTAAGAACGACAGATATAAAGGATTATAGTGTTGATTGGGATTCATTACCATTTTGTGAAATTACTGAAAAAAGAGGTGATATTCGACGATTTTTACTTAAAAAAGGGGATTTAATAATTGCTCGCGCTGGAACTACGGGAGTCTCTGTTTTAGTTGAAAAAGATTTTGAAAATGTTATTTTTGGTTCTTATTTAATTAAAGTAAGGTTGAGCAGGAAAGTTCATCCGAAATTTATGCACTACTTCTGTCAATCTCGTCTTTACTGGGATCACATAACTTCAGGTCAAGCAGGTAGTACCCTCAAGAACATTAGTTTACCCATTCTTAAGTCTCTAAACATACCTTTACCTTCCTTAGTTGAGGAACAGCAAAAAATCGCCTCAATTCTCTCAACAGTTGATGAAGCCATTCAGAAAACCAATGAAATCATAGCTAAGACTGAGCGCTTAAAGAGGGGCTTAATGCAGGAGCTTTTAACTAAGGGAATAGGACATAAGGAGTTCAAGGATACAGAGATTGGAAGAATACCGGAAGAGTGGGAAGTTGTGAAACTTGAGAATGTTGTTGAGATTTGGGACAAATATAGAGTTCCTGTAAAGGAGCAGGACAGAAAGCCTGGGCCCTTCCCATATTGTGGAGCAAACGGGATTATCGACTATATTGCTGGATATACACATGATGGCGAATTTGTCCTTCTTGCGGAGGATGGGGGTTTTTTTGGACCTTTCGAAAATAGTGCATACATAATGCGAGGAAAGTTTTGGGCTAATAATCATGTTCATATCCTTGAAGCGATTGAAGGAATTTTAATTAATGAGTTTTTAATGTATTGTCTTAATTTTATGGATCTGACTCCATTTCTTACTGGTTCAACAAGACCCAAATTAACTCAGGAGGACATGAGGAAGATTCCCTTACCTCTCCCACCTATTCAGGAACAACAAAGAATAGCTGAAATCCTTACAACCATCGACAGAAAGCTCGAGATTGAGAGAAAAGAAAAAGCAAAATTAGAAAGGATCAAGCAAGGATTAATGGATTTACTTCTTACTGGAAAGATTAGAGTCAAGGTGAGTTAGTCTATGGTAAGCGGAGAAGGGGAGCCTAGGAATATGATTGAAAGTTTCTTGCGTAGAGCTCGGAATAAGTTAGATGAGGCAAGAGAGCACTTAAAAAAGTTTAACTATCCAGAAAGCATATCAGCTTCTCAAGAGTGCATTGAACTTTCAGTAAAGGCTATATTCTTACTTTTTCAAGAGAAATATCCAAGAAAGCATGAATTTGATGAAGAAGAATTTGAGAAAATTCTAAAAATGATCCCTGCTCAACTTAAATATTTAGATCTTCCAAAAGTTTACCTTTATTCTACGTTCTGGTCACAGTTTTATACAGTAGCAAAATACGGCTTAGAAAAACTTGGAGTAGGAGCGGATAAATTATTTGAAAAGGAAGAAGCGGGACTCGCGCTAAAGCGTGCTGAGAGATGCGAATTTGCAGCAAGTCAACTATTAAATTACAAGAAATATGGAGGCTAAAATCAATGCTAGCTGAGCGTACCCTCCAGAATTACATCGCGAGAAGATTAAAAGAAGATTTAGGATGGGAAGTTGTTGAGTGGGGTAAAGGTGTAAAAGGTGAAAGGGAATCTCTCGAAGAGGTCTTCTTAAGGGAAAGGCTGTTTAAAGCTATAGAAAGGATAAATGGTGTAACATTAAACGAGGATGAAAGAAGGGATATCCTTTCTATTCTCTCCTTGCTCCCAAACAGCGTTGAGGGGGTAAAGAACTTCCTAGATTTTATTAAAAACGGTATTCCGTTCAAAATAAAGAGGGACGGCGAAGAAATACCGAAGCAGATTTACTTATTCGACTTTGAAAACCCCGAAAATAATGATTTCCTCGCGGTTAAAGAGTTTGAAGTTGAGGAGGAAGATAGAAGGAGGAGGTTTGATCTATGCCTCTTCGTTAACGGCATCCCTCTAGTTGTAATAGAAACAAAGAATCCATTTTTGGAAGAAGAAAGAGGAACCACCTGGTACGATGCATACAAGCAGATCTTAGAATATGAAGAAGCGATACCAAGCATTTTCAAGTACATTCAATTTTGCATAGTCTCAGACGGTTATGAAACGAAATATTTCCCCAATTATTACGCTAAAAGTTACGATGATTTGTTAGAGAAAGATAAAGGGGTTTGGAAGAGCTATTATCCTTTCAAAGAGGAAGAAGTTAAGCCTCTCAAACTATTTCCATATTTAGATTCAACGATCTTCGGAATGCTATCAAAGAGAAACCTTCTAGACCTAGTAGAGAACTTCATATTCATCAAGAGGTATAGGGACGTTTACAGGAAGGTAATGGCTTGGTATATGCAGTTTGAGGCAACCAACCTTATAGTTAAGAGGGTTTTGAAAGAAAAGGAAAAGAAGCTTGGGCTGATCTGGCATTGGCAAGGTTCGGGAAAAACCTTGACGATGGCTTTTTCTTCCTGGAAGCTTCTTAGAGACCCAAGGCTTAGAATACCAACGATCTTCATAGTTGTTGACAGAAGAGATTTACAAACGCAGATCGTAGATGAGGAATTTAGACCTTTGGGTATAGAGATAGAGAAGATAGAGAGCATAAAAGAGCTCGTTGACGTCTTAAAGTGGGGAGGAAAGGAAAGGGAGGGTAAAAGAGGGATATTCGCTTGTTTAATCCAAAAGTTTCAGCCTGAAAAGCTTAAGAAGCTCCATGAAGAAGGGGAGATAAACCTTGAAAGAGAGAACATAGTGATCTTTACTGATGAGAGCCACAGAAGCCAATATGGAATCTTAGCAAACGTTATGAGAGGTATATTCAAGAATGCTACAATCTTCGGCTTCACCGGCACGCCTTTAACAAAGCCTGAAAGAAATACGTTCCAAAAGTTTTCTCCAAAAGGCGAGTTATACCTACATCGCTATGGCATGGCTAATTCGATTAAAGACGGCTTCACCATAGAAATAAGGTATGAGGCTAGGCTACCAGACCTCCACTTAAAAGAGGAGGATATAGAGGAGCTCTCCGAGTATGAGGAGGAAGTTGTTGAGGAGTTAACGCCGGAGGAGAGAAGGCTTTGGAGGAAGAAGGTCAAACCTAAGTTGGCTCTGCTTAAAAGCCCTGAAAGGATAAAGAAGGTTTGTAACGACATAGCTGAATATTTCAAGGCAAAGATCGAACAGACAGGGCTTAAGGCGATGATAGCCACAGTTGATAGGGAGAGCTGCGTTCTATTTAAGAGAGAATTGGACAAACATTTCGATTCAAAATATTCTGAGATCGTGATGACCTATCAGGCAAGGGAGAAGTCAAGCATAATTGAAAGCTACAAGAAAGAACTTATAGAGCGCTTTGGTCATTCGGATTTTGACAAGATAAATAGGGATATTAGGGATTGGTTTAAGGAGCAGGATTATCCAAAGATATTGATAGTAAGCGACATGCTATTAACAGGATTTGACGCCAAAAAGCTTTTCGTGCTATTTCTCTACAAGCCTCTAAAAGAGCATAGGCTTCTTCAAGCAATAGCGAGAACCAATAGGCCTTATGAAGATAAGAAGGAGTATGGGCTAGTGGTAGATTACATCGGAGTAGCCAGGAATCTAGAGAGGGCTTTACAGCATTTCGAGAGAGACTTCGTAGACGAAGCCCTTCTTCTCATTAGAGATGTAACGGCTTCTGAGAAAGAATTTGAAAAATGCATAGACGAGCTAAAGGAAATGCTTAGAGGGGTTGAGATAAAAGGAATAGAAGATGTGGATAAAGCCGTAGAAATTTTAGTTTTAAACGGAAAAGATAAAGAATTTGCGGAGAAAGCTAGAAAGCTAAGAACGCTTTACGAGCTTCTATCGCCGAGCGATGCTACATTTAAACACCTCGAATTCTACAAGTTAGTAATATGCACCGCCATAGCTTTAAACAGGTACAGGAGGATAGGGATGAGGCTAGTGGAAATAGAGAAGATGGCGAAGAAGACCTATGAGCTCATACAAAAAACTGTTAGTATAGAAAGCGTGGAGAAGATTGGAGAGGTAAATATAGCAGAGGAAATGTCAAAACTCGAAGCTGAAGGGATGCCGAGGAGCGCCTTAAGGGTTCTAGGCGAGTTTAGAAGAGTGACAGAAGGTTTTAGGTCTGATTTCTACCTCAGCATCAGGGAGGAGATAGAGAAAATAGTCGATGAAATGAAAGAAGAAAAGAAGGTAACAAGAAGTATTATTGAGAAGATAAAATCAATACAAGGAAGGCTAGAGAGTAGAAAAGAGGAAAAGAAAAAATTCAAAGAAATATTTCCCATACTTACTGTAATTAGGTATTATTTCCCAGATTTTGCAAAGGCTAAAGAAGTTTCAAAAGGCATTATAGAAGAACTTAAGGCGAAGGAGCTGCTTTGTAAGGAGAGCTTTTTGAAGAAGAAGCTAAGAAAAGAAGTGAAGAAGACAGTTAGGGAGAACATCATAAAGAACTTAGGACCTATGAAAGAACTTATGAAAGATTTGGATGATATTGTTGAGAAAATCTTCCTAAACTTGGAGGAAGAGTATGGCTGAGAAAGTAATCGATGAAAAGGTAGAGGAATTTCAGCGAAGGTTAGAGCGTATATTAAAGGAGCTTATAGAAGGCAACAGTATGGAAATATACGGGAATCTGACTATCGAAGTTGCTAATATGGATACAGTAGCCTTACTTAGGGGAAACAAAATCTACATAAACGTTAAAGCAAGAAGATACCCGAAATTTATTCTAAAATACATTATTGCCCATGAGCTAGCGCATCTGCTCATCAAAAGACATACCAAAAAGTTCTGGGAATTAGTAAAAAGGATTTACCCAGAATACGAAAAGGCCAGAAGTGAATTATTTAACAGAGCTATTAAGGGTGATAAGCATACTTGAAACTTATGTAGTATGGATTAGCTGCTCAGTTCGCTTCAGAGCGATAGTGCCAAGCAAAGGAGCCCGTCTTTTATAGCCAAAATCTTTTTTGCAATTTCCTCCGCGTCCCTCTGCCTTATCTCTTCCAGAGGTTTTGGTTGGGCGTGAGCAGCTTTATCCCTTAGTTCCTTTACCCTCACCAATCCACTTAAAAGGCGTCTTCTAGTTTCTTCAGACAACCCAAGTCTAGGATATATACTTGCATTTTTGAGGACTTGCAACCAGACCCCAAAAGACGTTTTATCGAGGTCTTCGAGGTCTTCTAACCCAGCTGCCATCCTAATGGCATGACTAAGTTTACTTCTTATGAGTTCTAGGCGTTTGATAAAGCGAGGTCTGAACTCCTCTTCAAAAGCTTTAGCTAGCTCTATTATAACCAAGCCCCAGTCAAAATATGTAAGACCCCTGAAGCGAGAATAGAGAATCTTAGCGTTCTCAATATAGCTCACAGTTCCCTTCTGAAGTTGATTCACATATCTCTCAAGAAACTCTTCATAGAGCATTATATTGTCGTCGCGGAGAGGAAATCCTGGCAATACCTGCAGAACTTCCTTGACCGGTAACAACGAAACCTTCTGAGCAAGTTGAGCCGCAACTCTATGAAGGCAATCTAAAGCTACGTCAAGAACATCTTCCTTCTCACGGTCACTTTTAGCCTCAAGCATTTTTCTGTGTAACTCATTGCGTATTCTATCTATCTCAGGAGTTAGAGCCTTGAAAAGATCCTCAGGACTCCCCCAAGGCAGCATCGTCTCCACTTTATACTTGCTGCTAGGTATTTAATATTTATCGAGATTACCTCCTAAGATATAATCATCTCTAATTAGAAAAAGTCTTTTTAGGATAATGTTTTAGCCTCAGGACCTGAGGTTATATGAATTCAAGGAGAAACTTCAGACCTCTAGATAGGTGTTCTCACAAGCTTATTTCTAATCCCCTAGGGGTTTAGAGTTCAGATCCCCTCTGGTAAGGTAAGACTTGAAGATTCTAGAAGTAGATATTGTGTTGATTTATCTTTGGTTAGAGGCGTAGTCTTCCTAGATCTACTACCAAGCTTAGACTTCAACCATGAGCTGAAAAACGGTTGAGTTTGACTAGAAGGTAGAAGTAAGGAGGAAGGTTCGAGGAAGATAGGCTCATTCCTATATCTTCTAGAAAGAGTAGAACTCCGGGTAGGTGTTCCCCCAACTTGCCCTAACCACTTAGTGGTTGGCGAAGCAAACCCTTAGGGGGTTCTACCCGCTAGATCCAGGGGTTGAGATCTCCCTCCTTGTTAGGGGGATACTGGAAGATATAGGGTAGATGTTGATTTATCTTTAGTAGGGGGTCTTCTAGGAGGTTAGTTCTTCGAAAGGCTTGAAACTCCCAACTAAGCTAGACTCCAAGATTTCGAACCGTAATGGTAGAGTGGTGATGTTTAGAAGGGCCTAAGGGTAAGGAGTATGTTCAAGGGAGATAGGATTGTCCTCATATCTTTTAAGAGATAACCAACCTTGCAGAGGAGGATCTAGGTTAGATGTTATCTTTCTATCTATCTTTCTTTGATTAGAGATCGCCTAGGGGGTTGGAAACTCTTAAGATCAAGTCTTCAGTTTAAGTTCGTTAGAGTTAAGAGATAGGTATTAAGCTTAGACAACTCTTAAACTTAAATATAGGACGGTGCTTCCGACTACCAATGCCGATATTATTCCTTTTGACGAGTTGGGACCCCCCTCCAGAAATAAGGTTTAGCAAGAACATTTTCATCACCAATCTCTTAAAACATAAATGGTTTACGAGCCGTCAGCATACCAGGAAAACGCATTAGAGTTAGGTTCTTTGTGTCGCTCTAATCCACTTTTCGTATAGTATTCTGTCTGCTGGTCTTCTTACATCAGTAGTCTTTTCCTCTGTTTTCGCTTCTTGTATTAGTGCTACTCCTTCTCCGGCTCTTTGTGCTTCTAGCTTCTCTACTCTCTCCTCTAGATCGCTTATTCTCTCTTCGTGGTCTATTAGGATGTCTTCTACTGTTTCCTCTAGGAGCTGTTCAGCGCCTTCTCTGTATTCGCCTATTTTTAGTGCTTTTGCGTGCTTCTCCAGATGCTCTCTTGCCTGATCTTTGTACTTCTGAGGTATCTTTGATTGTGGTAACCTTGCTAGGGCGTTTCTTAGGTGTGGTAGGTCCACTGTTTCATGCTCGTCTCCGCTTTTAACATCTTTGTTGTGGTGTGGGAACTTTCTTAGTGATCTTGGTGTTGTTTTGCCCTGCTCATCTTTTTTGCCTCCTGGTAGTATGACTGCGAACGCTTCATCGGGTAAATCGTTTATGTACTCCCTAGACCAGACGGCTTCGGCTCTTCTAGCTGCTTCACCTTTTATTATTGATGCTAGTGGGTCTCCTGGTGGTGTGTCCTTTGTTAGTAAGGCTAGCGCTGGAAAGATCACACCCTCAGGCTTAACCCCATCTGTTAGATGCTCTTTTAGTGCTGCCCACTCCACTGATACTGCGTTTATCTCACCCTCCTCGATCATCTTGTTGACCTCTGGGTCTGATATGAGTAGGAGAGCCTCTATAGCATCATCCTCAAACTCAGCTCTCAACACCATGTTCTGGGGGTATGGTAGCCACCTAGCTTTAGCGCTTAAACCTAGGGATGGGTGGTTTATGTTTACTGGTCTGAGTGATAGGCTTCTAGCAGCTCTAATCAGCTCTTCTCTGGTGAACTTGACGTTGTTTCTTGTTGTGCCTGCGTGTAGAACCCTAGCCCTCCATATCTTGCCACCACCCTCCTCAACAGCATCTCTAATGGGTTTGAAGATGCCTTC
>Ga0272449_1003418_pt1 | contig 13697 bp, 19 predicted proteins | sample YNPCB0241_FD_198679 | JGI IMG/M metagenome (GOLD analysis project Ga0272449, IMG submission 198679) | Hot spring sediment microbial communities from Yellowstone National Park, WY, United States - YNP-CB-024-1 | ecosystem: Environmental > Aquatic > Thermal springs > Hot (42-90C) > Sediment...
AAAAAGTAGTTCAAGAGCAAAAACAGAAGAAAAAGATAAATTTACCTGTTGCAAGAATTTATATAAATGCAAAATGGAATAATACTTTTGCAACATTAACAGATGATCAGGGTAATGTTTTTGAAAGTATTTCAACTGGACAAGTTGGATTTAAGGGTACTAAAAAAAGTACTCCTTATGCAGGATCAAGAGTAATAGAGGTTTTGGTTGAAAGATTAAAAGGATACAATATCGAGAAAATTAAAGTGTTTGTAAGTGGTTTTGGACCAGGTAGAGATTCAGCATTAAAGACACTATTTTCTAAAGAGCTTCCAATTTATTTAATTGAAGATATAACACCGGTTCCTTTTGGAGGCCCAAGGCCGCCAAAGGTTAGAAGAGTTTAATTATGTTAAAGTATAAATGTAAAATTTGCAGAATGTATGGTCAGAAGTTTTTATTAAATGAAAGATGTGCTTCCCCTAAATGCGCTCTTTCAAGAAGAAGAACAAGGCCCGGTCAACATGGGTCTAAGATTAGAATTTTATCAGAATATGGAAAAGAATTAGTTGAAAAGCAAAAAGTTAAATTTTATTATCTTTTAAGAGAAAGGCAGATGAAAAAATATTTTAAATTGGCAGAGAAAACTAAAGAGCCAACCCCAATAGCTTTAGCAAAAATTTTGGAAAAAAGATTAGATAATATTGTTTTTAGAGCTGGATTTTTTACTTCAAAACCTCAAGCAAGACAAGCAGTTGTTCATGGTCATATTTTTGTAAATGGTAAAAAAGTAGATAGACCTTCTTATTTAGTTGAAATTGGTGATGTAATTTCTCCAAATCCAAGAAGTCTTAAAAAGGGAATTTTTAATGGAATTTATGATAGAATTAAAAAATACCAACCACCAAGTTGGATTGAGTTAAATAAAGAAAAATTAGAAGCTAAAATTGTTGGAGAACCTGTTATAGAAGAGTTAAAATTACCATTTGATTATTCATTAGTAGTTGAATTTTATGGCCGTTAAAATTAATTAATAATTTTAAAAATCATGGATAACAAAATTTTAATAGCACAAAATGTTCAAATATTAGGAAAGGAAAAAAATTCAGCCTTAATTGGGATTAAAGGTCTTTATCCAGGTTATGGAATTACTTTAGGTAATGCATTGCGCAGGGTTCTTCTTTCTTCAATACCAGGCGCTGCAATTACAACTTTAAAGATAGAAAATGTCTTACATGAGTTTTCAACAATACCTGGTGTTTTAGAAGACGTTCTTGATATTACTTTAAATTTAAAACAAGTAAGAATTAAAATGTTAACTTCGGAGCCTCAAGAAATTTATTTAAATGCAAAAGGAGAGGGAGAAGTTAGGGCTGGCGATATAAAAGTTCCTTCTAATCTAGAGATAGTAAATCCAGAACTTCATATAGCAACATTAACCGATAAAAAAGCAACTTTAAATATAGAAATGAAAGTTGAAAAAGGAATTGGATTTGTTTCCTCTGAAGAAATTAGAAAAAATAGCCAAGAATCTAATGCTATATTTTTAGACGCAATTTTTTCTCCTATTAAAAAAGTAAATATTGAAGTAGAAGATATGAGGGTTGGCGAGAAAACAAATTATAACTTTTTGAAAATTTATATTGAAACTGATGGAACTATAGATCCAATAGAAGCTTATAATATGGCAATAGATATTTTAATAGAGCAATTTAATGGAATTAAAATTTTAAACTATGAATAAAATAGCAGTAATTGAAATAGGAGGAAATCAATTTTTAGTAACTGAGGGTAGTAAAATAAAAACAAAAAGAATAAAATTAAAGAATAAAGATCAAAAAGAAATAGAAATAGATAAGGTTCTTTTATTTTTTGATGGGAAAGATCTTAAAATTGGAACGCCTTATTTGGAAAATAAAGTTATTGGAGAAATATTAAAAGAGATTAAAGAAAAGATTGTTGTTGGGAAATTTAAACCAAAAACAAGATATCATAAAAAGATTGGGACAAAACTTTATTTTTATGAAATTTTAATAAAGCAAATTATCTAACATGCAAAAAGTAAAAAAAGGAGATGTTGTTTTAATAACAAAAGGTAAAGATAGAGGGAAAACTGGTAAAGTTTTAAAGGTTTTTCCTAAAGAATCAAAAGTTATTGTTGAAGGTCTAAATTTAGTAAAAAAACATAAAAAGCCTAAAAGAGCTGGAGAAAAAGGTGAAATTATTTTAATTCCAAGAAAAATCAGTTGGAGCAATGTTAAAGTTATTTGCCCTAATTGTAAAAAACCAACAAGAGTTGGTTTTATTAAAGAAGGAGAAGATAAATATAGATTTTGCAAAAAATGTAAAAATAAAATAGTATAAACATGGAAATAGATTTAAAAAAACAAATAGAAGAAAAATTACCTCAATTTTTTAATTATAAAAATAAATTTGAGTATCCGAAATTAGAAAAAATTATTCTTAATATTGGAATAGGAAAATTAGTAACTTCTAATCCACAGAATCAGGACAAAATAGTTCAAGAAGCAGTTTATGTTCTTTCAATGGTTGCAGGGCAAACTCCTAAAATAGTTAAAACAAAAAAATCTGTATCTAGTTTTAAACTTAAAAAAGGAATGCCAGTAAGTGTTGTTGTTACCTTAAGAGGTAAAAGAATGTATGATTTTCTTACAAGATTTCTTATCTATGGACTTGCGCGCTATAAGGATTTTAAAGGAATTAAAAAGGAACATTTTGATAAAGATTACAATTTAAATTTTGGTTTTAAGGAAATAAGCGTTTTTCCAGAAGCAATTTCAGAAAAGGTTCATTATAATTTTGGTTTAGGAGTTAATATAGTAGTTAAGGCTAAGAAAAAAGAAGATAAATTAAAATTTTTTGAAATGTTAGGATTTCCACTAAAATGAACTATTTTGAGATTAAAAAAAATTTTTTAGAATTTTTTGAAAAAAGAGGACATAAAATTATTCCATCTTCTTCTTTAATTCCTCAAAATGATCCTTCTGTTCTTTTAACTACTGCTGGGATGCAGCAATTTAAAGAATATTTTTTAAGAAAAAAAAATCCAGAACAAGATTTTGGTACTCAAAGAGTTACATCATGTCAGAAATGCTTTAGAACTACAGATATTGAAGAAGTTGGCGACGAAAGGCATCTTACTTTTTTTGAGATGCTTGGAAATTTTTCTTTTGGTCCAGTTAAAAGCGACGATCCTTCAGATTTTTCAACTGGTGGTTATTTTAAAAGAGCTTCTATCTATTGGGCCTTTGAATTTTTAACACAACATATGAATCTTAAAATAGATTATGTTACTTATTTTGGTGGAGATAATGAAATACCAGAAGATTTAGAAAGCTTTAATATTTTAAAAGAATTAAATCTTCCTATAAAAAGTTCTGGCAGAGAAGATAATTTTTGGGGGCCTACAGGAAATGAGGGACCTTGTGGTCCAACAGTTGAGTTTTATATAAATGGTTTAGAAGTTTGGAATTTAGTTTTTAATGAGTATTATAGATATCCTGATGGTAGTTTAAAAAAACTTGAATTTCCTGGGGTAGATACAGGCATGGGCTATGAACGTCTTTTAATGGTATTAGAGAAAAAAGAGAATGTTTTTGAAACATCAGCATTTGATACAATTTATAAAATTTTAAAGCCTTTTATCCCTCAAGAATATATAAATTTTAAAAGAGATCAAAGAATAATTTTGGACCATTTAAGAGCAATTGTTTTTTTAATTTCAGACGGAGTTTTGCCCTCAAATATTTTAAGAGGCTATGTTTTAAGAAGAATTTTAAGAAGACTTTTTTTGAAACTAAAGCAACTTAATGTGCCAAAAAAATCTTACAATATATTAATTCAAAAAACATGTGAATTTTATTCTAAATCTTGGCCAGAAGTTGAAAATTATAAAAAAGTTATAGAAGTTTTTGAAGAAGAGCTTGATAAATTTAATTTAATCCTTGAAAGAGGTATAAGATTGTTTAATAAAAATATAGATGATTTTAAAAATAAGGAAAAAAAGGCAAAAAAAGCTTTTGATTTGTTTTCAACATATGGTTTTCCACTTGAGCTTACTAAAGAACTTTTAAAATCAAATGATATTTTATGGGAAAAGGAGGATGAAGATGAATTTTTAAAACTTTTTGAAGAACATAAAAAAATAAGCAAAAAATTATTTGATGATGAAATTGAATAAATGGTTTTTAAATCTTTTTTTAATAATTTTAATTTTTATTTTAATTTTTTTTCTTCCTCAAAAAACTCCAATTTCTTTTTCTTTTATAAAAGGTTATTCAGCAGCTGGAGAGAAAAATTTAGTTTTTAATTTTTTCTTTTTGCTCTTATTTTTAAATATATTAGATTTTATTTTCTATTTTCTAATACCAGAAAAAAAGGAAATTTTCTTTTTAGTTTCCAATTATTTAAATTTTATTTTTTTGATTTATTCAATTTTTTTGTTTTTAGCTAAATTTGTTTAATTTTATGGTATAATTAAATTATGTTAAAAAGAAAGTTTCATAGAAAAACAGATCAAAGAAGAGCATTTATGAAAATATTGGCAAATAATTTAATTGAAAATGAAAAAATTACAACTACTTTAGTAAGGGCAAAAGAGCTTAAAAGTTTTATTGAAAAGATTATTTCAAAAGCGAAAAAACAAGATTTAAATGCATTAAGATATCTTTTAAGATTTTTTAATAAAAGAATTGCTTTTAAAGTTTTTTACGATATTTCCCAAAGATACAAAGAAAGAAATGGTGGCTATGTTAGAATAATAAAACTTGGTAAATTTAGAAAAGATGGTGCAGAGCTTGCAACCATAGAATTTGTATAAAATGAATTGCTATTTTTGCAAAAATAAAATAGAAGTTGATTGGAAAGATGTTGATCTTTTAAAAAAGTTTATTTCAGCTGGAATGAAAATTAAGCATAGAAAATATACAAAATTTTGCGCAAAGCATCAAAGAAGATATGCTCAAGCAGTTAAAAGAGCTCGCGTAATGAAACTATTACCTTATTTTCCGGGCCAATGGTAAATTTCCATATTTTCAATACACTCTTTTTTAAATTTTTCCCATAAACTAAGCTTTTCTTGTATTTTTATAATTTCTTCTATTTTAGTTTTTGTAGCAGGAAATTTTGATATATATAAATTACAGCAATCTGCATAATTTTTTTCACTTATTTTACCAGTTCCAATTTTATATGATAAATCTATTATTTCTTGTTTATTAAATCCTAAAAGAGGTCTTAAAATTAAAATATTAGAATCAAAACTAATGCTCCAAATGTTTTCAATTGTCTGTGAAGAAACCTGTCCTAAATTTTCTCCTGTAATTATTGCATTATAACCATATTGATTAGCTAACTCTTTTGCAATATCCAACATAAATCTTCTATAAAAAATTACAAGATATTTTGGTGGGACATTTGAGAGTATATATTTTTGTGCTTCTAAGATGTTAATAAAAAATATTTTGCTCTTTGGTTGATATTGAGATAATATTTTAAAAATTTCAAAAACAGCCTCTTTTTCTAAAATACTTGTTTGTGGATAAGCATAAAAATGAACAAAATCAACATTAACACCTCTTTTTATCATAAGAAAGCTTGCAACAGGAGAATCAAAACCGCAAGAAATAAGGCTAAGCGCTTTTCCGCCTGTTCCAACCGGTAAACCACCTACTCCTTTAATTTTATCTAAGTAAAAATAAAAATTTTTATTAAAATATTCTAAAAATAAAGTTTTTTCTGGTTTTTCAAAGTCTATTTTTATTTTTGGATATTTTTGTAAAATAAGTTTAATTAATTTATTTTTAATTTCAAGAGAATTTTCTGGCCAATCTTTATCTGCTCTTTTAACAACAATAGAAATAGAACTAAAATTAATATTAAATTTCTCAACTAATTCTTCTGGTTTTTTGAAAATATCAATTACTTTACAAAAATACTCAATTCCAGGAATTTTACTTAATTTTTCTTCTAAATTTTCTCCATAAACTAAAATTCTTCCTCTTTTTCTTTCTACTTTAGCTTTTGTTTGAATCTTTATATTCTCTAATAATTTTCTTTCAAAATAATCTCTATTTTTCTTTTTTAAACCTATTTCTGAATAATGAACTATCCACAACATAATTTGCTTTTTTTTTACTCTACTTTATAATTATAATAATTAAATAAATTTTTATCATGAAACAATCAAAAGGATTTACTTTAGTAGAACTTATTGTTGTAATTGGAATTATTGTTATTTTAGCAGCAATTTTAATTGCTGCTTTAAATCCAAATGAACTTATTAAAAGAGCAAGAGATACAAGAAGAATGAATGATCTTGCTGCATTAAATAGGGCATTAGCATTTTATTTAGCAGATGTTGATTATCCAAATTTAACAAATAGTTCCACTCCAAATGCTGGTTGTACTGGAACATCTCCTGCAATAGCTTATTTAAGCGCATCTTCAAGTATTTCGATTTCTGGTTGGACTACAACGACAAGGGCATTAAGAACTGTTGATGGTACTGGTTGGGTTCCAGTTAATTTTACTTCAATTACAGGAGGATCACCATTGGGGCAACTTCCAGTTGATCCATTAAATGATAATAAATATTTTTACATTTATGCTTGCAGTATAAATCCAGCCCTTACATATGAACTTAATGCAAGATTAGAATCTTCAAAATATATTGGTCTTATGGCAAGTACTAGTGATGGTGGGAATAATGATAATGCTTATGAAGTTGGTACAAAATTAGACATTCTTCCTAACTTTACTTGGCCATAATTTTTATTCTTTAATAAATTCAAAAATTCTTTTAAAATCTAGAACAAAAGGAGTTTAAAAAATAAATTATTTAAGTTGCACAAAATTTCAATAACAACTAAAAAAATTCTTTCGCTCCTAAAATTTAATTATAGTGATTTATTCTTTAATAAATTCAAAAAATTCTCTTAAAATAGGGGTTATAATAACTGTTTTTCTATCTAAAATTCCAACTGTTGCTTCAAAATGAGCTGAAAAAGAATTATCTTCTGTTACAAAACTTTCATCTTCTGCTTCTTTTGCAAAATTAGTATTACTTGCCATAGGTTCGATAGCTACAACAAGACCAGAGGATATAGTAAGTCCAGTTCCTTTTTTACCATAATTTAAAACTTCTGGTTCTTCATGAAGATTATAACCAACTCCATGACCACAAAGATTATAAATTGCCTTAAATCCATAAGATTCTATTTCATTTTCAATTGCATAACCAACATCTCCTAATTTATTTGATATTTTAAAATTTTCTATTCCTCTCTCAAGTGCCTTTAACGTTGCTTTAATTAAAGTTTTTTTCTCTAAACTTAAAGGTTCAAAACCTAAACTTATAGCACAATCTAAATAAAGCCCTTTCCAAATCATCCCAATATCTATTTTTATAATGTCAGATGGTTCTATTTTTAAATCTTTTTTAGGTATTCCATGAACAACAGTTTGATTTTTAGAAAAACAAATTGTAGCTGGAAATGGTTTTTTTGCAAAAAATGGTTTGTAGCCTTTAAAAGCAGGTTTTCCTCCAACTTTTAAAATTAATTTTTCTGCTAACTCATCTAATTTTTGACTAGAGACTCCTATTTTTGCTTTTTCTTTTAAATCAAAAAGTATTTCAACCAATTTTTTACCGCCCTCTATCATTTTTAATATTTCTTCTTCTTTTTTTAGAAAAATTTTATTTTGATTTTGTTTCAATTTAAGATTTATTGTTTGTTATTATTTGTTGTATTTTTAAAATTAGCAGTTTTTAATAATTTTTTTATTCTTTCAGGTTCAATAACTTTATCAATTAATCCGTAATCTTTTGCTTCATATGCAGAAAGATAAAAATCTCTATCAGTGTCTATTTCAATTTTTTTCATAGGTTGGCCAGTGTGAAATGCTAATATTTCATTTATTCTATTTTTAAGTTTTACTATCTGCCTTGCTGTAATTTCTATTTCTACTGCTTGACCCTCAACTCCTCCCATTACTTGGTGCAGTAAAATTTCAGTATTTGGTAATGCAGCTCTTTTTCCTTTAGCTCCTCCTGCAAGCAAAACTGCTGCTGCTGATGCTGCCATTCCAATAGCAATTGTTGCTACATCAGGCTTTATGTATTGCATTGTATCATAAATAGCTAAAGCAGAAGTAACAATTCCACCAGGACTATTTATATAAAAATAAATATCTTTTTCAGGATTTTCATGTTCTAAAAATAATAATTGAGCAATAATGCTATTTGCTACAATATCATTAATTGGGCCTGTTAAAAATATTATTCTTTCTTTAAGAAGTCTTGAATAAATATCGTAAGCTCTTTCCCCGTATTGAGTTTTTTCTATTACCATCGGAATTAGATTCATAAAAATATTATAACATAAAAACAAGACAAAGATAAAAAGGGCGATCACATAATTGATCGCCCTACTTTTATAGATTTTTTATCGTTTAGACTATAAACTCAAACTTTTTTTCTTCAAGATTATATCTTCCTAAAATAAAAATTGATTCATTGTTGAATATACACACAAAATAATAGACGCTCCCAGAATCAGAAACTTTAACAATGGTAGAATCAGTTTTTGTAGATTCATGTGCTCTTTCTCCATCTCTGAATTTAGAATCAACATCATCAAAATTTCCTGTGGTTAAAAAAGGATTCCTTATATCTGCAACGCAAACGTATATAAACTCTCCGACATTTTTACCTCTATAAATACCATCAACTAGAGAAAGATTTTGAGGGCTAGGATCATAACCCAATATTTCTAAAAATTCTGATAATTCTATTCCTACAAGTTCCCTTCCTTCATATTCAAAAGATATATACTCCCATTTACTAAAAAGAGAAGAATGCGTTTTAAAGAATTTACTATGTCTCCAATTTTTTACGACGTCTTCTATTATACTATTATATATCTCAATGCTTTTTTCTAATTCTTCCCCTCTAAGTGGTTTTCCATATTCAAAACCAAATAAATTCCTTCCAATTTCATATATAAGAAATTCTATTGTAGAAGAGGCTTTTTTTGCGAATTCTATAGTGTACTTTATTTCACTACAGAAGTGAATCCCTTTGTTAAAAGATCTCCACATGCCCTTCAATTCGTTTTCGGGTGCAAACTTTTCAAACTTTCTAGGGCTGCCATGAAATAGTATCATTAACTCATTTGTTTCGGGATACCTACATTTACTATCTTTCATCCTTTTTTCTAGAAAACTTAGCTTTTTGCGTAATATTTCTAGATCTTCCTTATTTTTTATTATTTCCATCAGTTTTTTAAATTGAACGCTCTCCATTTTTGCTCCCTTTTTTAATTTTTAATTGCAATAATTATTAATTTTTATATCAAATTTCAAAAATTTGTCAATAACCAAATATTTTTAATTTTATAATTTTATCTTATAATTTTTAATATGTTAGTTGGGGATCATAAGATATTAAAAATTGCACTATTTATTTTAATTGTTCTTTTTCTTTTTTATATTTTTCTTTATAATCCAAAAATCTGTTCTGATAAAAGCATTATAAGAGCATCAACTATTTTTTTTCCATTTTTAAATTTAATAGCAATTATTTTTTCAATTATTTTATTTAAAAAAGAAAATTTAATTTTAAAAATTTTTCTTCTTTTTTTTGTTGTTTTAATGTGGCTAATAAGTCTTTATTTAAATTTTTTAATAGGGAAATCTTGTTTTGATTTGCTCTTTGCCCTTAGCATTCATTCTATTTTAATACCCTTTATTTTAATGATTTTTTATTAGTTGAGTCTTTAAAAAAATTTATGGTATAATAATATTAAAAGAAATTAAGATAATATTTGCTAGATTAAGAAATTCAAGAAATCGAGAAAATAAAAATTAAATTAATAAAAGTTTTCTAATTGCCCGGACGAATTAAAATGAGAGTTTGATCCTGGCTCAGAGAGAGCGTTGGCGGCGTGGATAAGGCATGCAAGTCGTACGAGTAGGGGTGGGAGATGAGAGGTGGGAGATTAGATATAATTTTGTTATGATTAGAAATTTTGAGGATTTAGAAGTTTATCAAAGAGCACAAAATTTATATCCGCTCGTTGTTGAATTTGTTCGCAAATTTCCTAAAGAAGGTTTTCATCTTAAAGATCAATTATGCCGAGCTGCAAATAGTATTCAAGCAAATATAGCTGAAGGTTGCGGGAGATCACCTGCTGAGTTTAAAATGTATCTTACAAGAGCTTTAGGTTCTTGCAATGAAGTTATTAGTCATCTCAAAGATGCTTTAAATGCAAAATTTGGAAATCCAAAAATAGAGAAAAACTTATTCAAGAATACGAAATTATAGGAAAACAAATATTTCGTCTAAGAGAAAAATGGAAATAAGAATTCTCACAACCCACTTCTCACCTCCCACCTCTACTAGTGGCAAACGGGGCAGTAACACGTACGCAACCTACCCTTATCCCGGGCATAACCCTGCGAAAGTGGGGCTAATTCCCGATGGTCCCAAAATGTGTCACCGACACGTTTTGGGTAAAGGCGCAAGCCGGATAAGGATGGGCGTGCGGCCGATCAGCTAGTTGGTGAGGTAACGGCTCACCAAGGCTATGACCGGTAGGGGGCCTGAGAGGGTGTTCCCCGCCAAGGGCACTGAGATCGACTTGGTCTCCTAAGAGGAGTAATCCTCTTAGCAAAACCCAGCTCATAACGGTGAAGCCTTCTTTTACCCATTTTGGTTTTACATTACTTTTTGAGATATAATTTTCTCAAAATGGGTAAAATTGGTAACACCGTGGGAAGTCAGAGGATTCCTTTAGTTCTTTCAGAAACTCAAAAAGCATTTGTAGCAGGTTTTTTAGAAGGAGATGGAAGTATTTCTGCAAAGATATCACCGACTCCTTGGAAGAGACTAGGGTATCGAGTGAGAGTGATAATTAGTTTTACTCAACATACTAGAAATAAGGAGATTCTTAGATATTTGCAAAAAATAGTGGGTGGAAGTTTAAAAGATTATGCTTCTCGTTCGATGTCGGAGTTGGTGATTTTTGATAGAAAAAGGGTGGAAGATGTATTAAAAGAAATTCTTCCATATTTAATTGTTAAAAGAAAACAAGCGACTCTTGCTTTAGAAATTATAGAGCGATTCAAAAAAAGAAAAAAACATAAAAGGAGCAAATTAAGTTCAGAGGATTTAATTGAGATAGTAAAAATTGCAGAAAAAATCAGAGAACTGAACTCTTCTCGAAGGAACAAAATTATACATAACTTAGATAGAGTAAAACAAAAATTAGAAAAAAAGGATCTTCTGACCCCGTAACGATTTGGGCTATAGGCCCTAATGAGGGTTAGCTGTTTTATATAACTCTCATTACACGCTGGCCCCAAATAATGGAAGTGAAAAGTGGGTGATGGGAGATGGGAAAAATAGTTTATAATTATTTCTCTCACCTCTCATTACTCACCGCTCACCTCTATTATTTGGGTGAAGGTATAATCTACCCCCTCAAGAAATTGAGGGAACAAGGTGACGGGCCCTACTCCTACGGGAGGCAGCAGCCGAGAATCTTGGGCAATGGGCGAAAGCCTGACCCAGTGACGCCGCGTGCCGGAAGAAGCCCTTCGGGGTGTAAACGGCTTTTGTGGGGGAGGAAATCCCGATATTTTATCGGGATTGACAGTACCCCACGAATAAGGGACGACTAACTTCGTGCCAGCAGTCGCGGTAATACGAAGGTCCCAAACGCTTCTCGGATTTACTGGGCGTAAAGGGTGAACAGGCGGACCCTGAAGTTCTTTGTTAAAGCTCCTAGCTCAACTAGGAAAAAGCAAAGAATACTCAGGGTCTAGAGAGCTCCAGGGGCCGGTAGAACGGACGGTGGAGGGGTGAAATCCGATGATATCGTCCGGAATGCCGAAAGCGAAGGCAGCCGGCTAGGGAGTTTCTGACGCTGATTTCACGAAAGCCAGGGGCGCAAAAAGGATTAGATACCCTTGTAGTCCTGGCTGTAAACGCTGGGTGCTAGCTTTGGGGATTTTAAAGACCCCATCTCCGAGGCGAAGCTAACGCGTTAAGCACCCCGCCTGGGTAGTACGGCCGCAAGGCTGAAACTCAAAGGAATAGACGGAAGGCTGCACAAGCGGTGGAGCATGTGGTTTAATTCGATAGTAACCGAAAAACCTTACCCGGGCTTGACATCCAACCGTCAAGCCCTGCCGAAAGGCGGAGGTGAGCCTACAATTTTTTGTAGGCAGGTTGGACAGGTGCTGCATGGCCGTGCTAAAAAAGCACGACGGCCCTTTGCCAAGTAATTGGCATTGAAACACCAGCTCATAACGGTGGAGCCTAAGAATGGAGATGGGAGGTGAGAAATGGGAAGTGGGAAAATTAAATTAAAAATTTTTTATCCCACCTCTCACTACCCATTTCTAATCTCCATTTTTAGGTAATACCGTGGGAAGAGAGATTAGCTTATTAAATAAGGATGCTTATATTTTAGGATTGTGGCTTGCGGATGGTTATTGGTGGAGTTCCAGTATTGGGATATCTAATACTGACTTACGAATTATCAAGAGATTTAGAAAATTTTTGGAGAAAAGATTTCCTAAAGAGAGAATCAAGACCAGAATATATAAAGCAATGATGATGAAAAAAGCAAGACGAGATTTATATCATGTTTATGTTAATTCAAGATCATTGTTAAGAGAATTTAGAAAAGCTGGAAGGTTGCGTTACTTGATAAGTGTTGAAGATTTATATAAATATTTTGCTGGAAGATTTGATGGAGATGGATCGATAGATAAAGATATGAAGACGGATTGTCGGATAGTTTATGGACCATTGAAAGATGCTGATCAGGATAAGAAATTATTAGAGAAATTGGGATACCAGCCAAAAACATATTTTTACAAAAAAGCAAAAACATACGTTATTTATTTGAAGCCACTAGATGCAAAGGATTTCATTCAAAAAATAAAATTATATTCTATCAAGCTAATCTCTCCCCGTAGAGACTGAGGCTTTATGCCAAGGATTGAGGTTTTTACCTCAATCAAGATGCTGGCCCCAAATAATAGAAGTGAAAAGTGGGTGATGGGAGATGGGAAAAATAGTTTATAAATTTATTTCTCTTACCTCTCATTACTCACCGCTCACCTCTATTATTTGGGTGAAGGTATAGTCCGTTTCCTTTAGTAATAAAGGAAAAGGTCGTCAGCTCGTGGTGTGAACCGTATCCTTAAGTGGCACAACGAGCGCAACCCCTGCCCTGTGTTACACGTGTCACAGGGGACTGCCGGTTCTTAACCGGAGGAAGGAGGGGATGACGTCAGGTCCGCATGGCCCTTATGTCCGGGGCTACACACATGCTACAATGCTAGCTACAAAGGGTTGCGAAGCCGCGAGGCGGAGCTAATCCCTAAAAAGCTGGCCCAGTTCGGATTGCAGGCTGAAACCCGCCTGCATGAAGCCGGAATCGCTAGTAATCGCGGTTCAGGATGCCGCGGTGAATACGTTCTCAGCCTTTGTACTCACTGCCTGTCAGCCCAGAGGAGTTCTCGGTGCTCGAAGACCCTTTTTAGGGTTTAGAGCACAGGGAATGACTAGGGGTAAGTCATAACAAGGCACCGCTAGGGGAACCTGGCGGTGAAACATCTCTGATTCCTTTGAGTTAAAATTTTGAGCCAGACTCATTTTATATGGGCCAAGTCATTACTTGGTC
>Ga0272449_1003419_pt1 | contig 13696 bp, 5 predicted proteins | sample YNPCB0241_FD_198679 | JGI IMG/M metagenome (GOLD analysis project Ga0272449, IMG submission 198679) | Hot spring sediment microbial communities from Yellowstone National Park, WY, United States - YNP-CB-024-1 | ecosystem: Environmental > Aquatic > Thermal springs > Hot (42-90C) > Sediment...
CCATATTATTACGATCGCCTCCCGCAGCGGTTTCAATCCCACCTTGGTTCGATTAGCACCACCACCACGTCCTCCCCGCGGGGGGGAACCCCCGGTTTCAATCCCACCTTGGTTCGATTAGCACTCCGTCTCTCCACCCACTTCAACCTCCACTCGCCGGTTTCAATCCCACCTTGGTTCGATTAGCACGTATAGTGATCCGGTGCAGTTGTCTTGAACAAAACTGTTTCAATCCCACCTTGGTTCGATTAGCACGCCGCCATGAGAATTCCTCCCGACAGCAGTAACACGTTTCAATCCCACCTTGGTTCGATTAGCACATGGGTGGGGATCTCATGGTGTGGGAGCACCCGCAAGAGTTTCAATCCCACCTTGGTTCGATTAGCACCCCATCCCGATGATTGTTTCGTTTCGACATCATCGTGTTTCAATCCCACCTTGGTTCGATTAGCACGAGCTTCGCCGGATTGGTAGCGGTGGTGGGAAGTCGTTTCAATCCCACCTTGGTTCGATTAGCACTGGGTGGAAGGCTTCGATGAATACGTGTGTCGGTTGTTTCAATCCCACCTTGGTTCGATTAGCACCCGTGCTTGTGATGTAGAACGTGCGCGGCTGTGATTGTTTCAATCCCACCTTGGTTCGATTAGCACCCGTGCTTGTGATGTAGAACGTGCGCGGCTGTGATTGTTTCAATCCCACCTTGGTTCGATTAGCACCTGGAGGGTCCTCGCGCCAAGGAAGCCCCTTCCCCTGAGGTTTCAATCCCACCTTGGTTCGATTAGCACACCCGCGCTCCTCGTTGAGCTGCAGGGGGACTATACGTTTCAATCCCACCTTGGTTCGATTAGCACTCTTTCTCAGCCTGCATGATCGCAAGCTGAATAATCTGCGGTTTCAATCCCACCTTGGTTCGATTAGCACGTTGTGGGTGAGGCTGTGGGAGCATCTTGTGATGTTGTTTCAATCCCACCTTGGTTCGATTAGCACCGGTAGGACAGGCGCGTATAACCCGCGCTGGCAATGTTTCAATCCCACCTTGGTTCGATTAGCACGATGGCCCGGCAGTGGCTCACGCTCTTTTGTCAATTGTTTCAATCCCACCTTGGTTCGATTAGCACCGAAAGCATCACGACCGGCAAGAAGTGCGAAAAGCAGTTTCAATCCCACCTTGGTTCGATTAGCACCGGAAGCGACGCAGCTCCTCGATGAGCCGTTCTGCGTTTCAATCCCACCTTGGTTCGATTAGCACCCCTGGCGGCAGGACTCTCAGCATCTCCTGCCGCACAGTTTCAATCCCACCTTGGTTCGATTAGCACCAGAACAAGAGCAAGCCAACCGAACAGCCACGACCGCCGTTTCAATCCCACCTTGGTTCGATTAGCACCCGCCCTGGAGGTGGGACATATGTACGTTCCCACCCGTTTCAATCCCACCTTGGTTCGATTAGCACCCCAGAGTGGGAGGCATGGGATCCACGTACTCGCTCCGGTTTCAATCCCACCTTGGTTCGATTAGCACCCCGCAACCCTCCGCGTGCGTTTGCATTCGACACGGTTTCAATCCCACCTTGGTTCGATTAGCACTTATCGCGTCCGCCGCGCGTGGAGACGTCAACCCTGTTTCAATCCCACCTTGGTTCGATTAGCACGCGATAGTGGGGAGGTGGGTATTGATGGGGCTGGAAGTTTCAATCCCACCTTGGTTCGATTAGCACACCAACGGAAATTCGGGTAGTCGGTCGCTGCGATTGGTTTCAATCCCACCTTGGTTCGATTAGCACGAATTCGTGATTCACCCCGACGGAAAGATCGAGCTAGTTTCAATCCCACCTTGGTTCGATTAGCACCTAACTGCTGAAACTTTGCTTTACCGTACGTCTTAGTTTCAATCCCACCTTGGTTCGATTAGCACATCGTCCGCATAACAGGCTTATCGCGCATCTCACCGTTTCAATCCCACCTTGGTTCGATTAGCACCCCCAACGGCCTGAACGGGTAGGAGCACGCCCATCCCTAGTTTCAATCCCACCTTGGTTCGATTAGCACCAGGGGGTGAGGCGTATGTCGTCTCTCCCGACCACGGTTTCAATCCCACCTTGGTTCGATTAGCACTGGGGATGTGGAGCGTGCATCTCTTGCTGAGTTTCTGGTTTCAATCCCACCTTGGTTCGATTAGCACAGAATGCCGCCGCCCGCAAGCTCTTCTACCCACGAGTTTCAATCCCACCTTGGTTCGATTAGCACTAAGGTGATCGTTTCCGCTGCTGTTGCTGCGATCGTGTTTCAATCCCACCTTGGTTCGATTAGCACCAGAAAAAGTAGTCCCTAAAAAAACAAGGCTCGCAGAAGTTTCAATCCCACCTTGGTTCGATTAGCACCCAGCGCCCAAGCCGCTGCGGGGGTGGTGGTGCGCCCGTTTCAATCCCACCTTGGTTCGATTAGCACCCTGTACCGGATTTTCAAGAGCGAAGGCATTCGTGGTTTCAATCCCACCTTGGTTCGATTAGCACATAACCCAACCCAGCACACTCTCATTGCGACTGATGTTTCAATCCCACCTTGGTTCGATTAGCACGCCCGTGCCGGAAGTGGCTGTCGTTGTAGACACTTCGTTTCAATCCCACCTTGGTTCGATTAGCACAAGCTCGGACTCTTCAAGGCATCCTCGCCAATCTCCTGTTTCAATCCCACCTTGGTTCGATTAGCACCAGGATGCTTCCCCGCGCCTTGAATCCGACGTTGATGTTTCAATCCCACCTTGGTTCGATTAGCACTCGCTTTATCAGCGATGGGCCTCTTCTCTTATAGGCGTTTCAATCCCACCTTGGTTCGATTAGCACCTATATTATCGCTATAGGTGAGGAGGATCTTGACACCGGTTTCAATCCCACCTTGGTTCGATTAGCACCTCGTGGACCGAGGTGCTGCAAACTGCCGTAGAAGTGTTTCAATCCCACCTTGGTTCGATTAGCACCTTTCAGCTTAACGCAATGGGTGGGGATCTCATGGTGGTTTCAATCCCACCTTGGTTCGATTAGCACAGACGGTTACTACCAAGTCTCCGCCATCATAAACAAGTTTCAATCCCACCTTGGTTCGATTAGCACAGCCACTCCACCTCGTGGGGGACCTTTTCATCGCGGTTTCAATCCCACCTTGGTTCGATTAGCACGTCGCGTGCGTGGGCGCGTGTTACTGTTCGGGTTCCGGTTTCAATCCCACCTTGGTTCGATTAGCACGCTCTGTGTGAACTTGATTGGGGAGCTTCTCAAGGCGTTTCAATCCCACCTTGGTTCGATTAGCACCTCACGCAGCGCGGTATTACAGGGCCTGCAGCCGCTCGTTTCAATCCCACCTTGGTTCGATTAGCACTCACGATAAACTTCTAACTGAAGCCGCGCTTCTTTGGTTTCAATCCCACCTTGGTTCGATTAGCACCCCCTCTGCCATTACCCATCGCCATTCTCCAACTCAGTTTCAATCCCACCTTGGTTCGATTAGCACAAGCAATAGAGGGAGAATGGGCAACCGCCCTAGAGTTGTTTCAATCCCACCTTGGTTCGATTAGCACCTGAGGTTGACTAAGAAACCCACGTGCCTGTCAACCTGTTTCAATCCCACCTTGGTTCGATTAGCACTACAGCGCGTCTTTGACGCGCGCCAGGTGCGCCCTGGTTTCAATCCCACCTTGGTTCGATTAGCACACTGATGGAGTGCGTTACAACATTGCCATGAGGTCAGTTTCAATCCCACCTTGGTTCGATTAGCACCAGGGAGCTCGAATTCTTGGCGCTTTATGCCCGTAGTTTCAATCCCACCTTGGTTCGATTAGCACTGGGATCAGCTCCCCGCGGAGATCGCTGATGTTCTTGTTTCAATCCCACCTTGGTTCGATTAGCACCAATCGCTCGAAGCGCTAACCACGCCCGCCCCATGACGTTTCAATCCCACCTTGGTTCGATTAGCACAAGATCACCGGCGATCCCGTCGGACCCGCTTGCACCGGTTTCAATCCCACCTTGGTTCGATTAGCACATATCGGAGATGCCTCCGGCACTGGAGCACCAACCCCGTTTCAATCCCACCTTGGTTCGATTAGCACCCGAGCAGGTGTTGGAGATGGGTGCTCTTCCATTCGTTAGTTTCAATCCCACCTTGGTTCGATTAGCACCAGCAACACCCCCTCCAACGATAATCTCGTGACTCTCGTTTCAATCCCACCTTGGTTCGATTAGCACGATGAGGAACCAGAAGTCCTCGTCGTACAGCATGCTGTTTCAATCCCACCTTGGTTCGATTAGCACGATAATGCCGTGCCGGCGCAAGACGGGCTCCATGTCGTTTCAATCCCACCTTGGTTCGATTAGCACAGGCTCATCGGGCTGCCGCGCATGGCTCATCCTCCGTGGTTTCAATCCCACCTTGGTTCGATTAGCACATGGGGACGCTTCCCGATGAGGAGCTGCGCATCCCAGGTTTCAATCCCACCTTGGTTCGATTAGCACGCAGTGTTCGAGGACGTGGGCGATGTTGGTTCCTTCCGTTTCAATCCCACCTTGGTTCGATTAGCACCGGGGGGTGGAGAAAAGCAAGGAGGAGGAGCTATGGGTTTCAATCCCACCTTGGTTCGATTAGCACATCCCTCCCTGTAGTCGGGCTCGGCAACGGTCACGCGTTTCAATCCCACCTTGGTTCGATTAGCACAAAATTCACGCGATGCCTTCAGTGCGGGGCGCGCGTCAGTTTCAATCCCACCTTGGTTCGATTAGCACCTATGTGCGGGGACGCACATTTCCTATCCGGGGGCTTCTCGTTTCAATCCCACCTTGGTTCGATTAGCACCCGCCATGAAAAGATATGGCGGCCGAGGATGCGTGGTTTCAATCCCACCTTGGTTCGATTAGCACGTTGAGATCAGGGAGAGGGGAGGACGCATCTACGTGGTTTCAATCCCACCTTGGTTCGATTAGCACCAAAAACGGACGCGATATCCACGGCGACACGTCCCGGTTTCAATCCCACCTTGGTTCGATTAGCACCTTGTCACAATCCTGCACCAGCGCGTTCCGACGCAGTTTCAATCCCACCTTGGTTCGATTAGCACCAAAAATCCTCGTCTTGCTCCGCTTCGTGGAATCCCCGTTTCAATCCCACCTTGGTTCGATTAGCACCTTTTCGGAAGGGGAGCAGTAGGGGAGTAGGGATGAGTTTCAATCCCACCTTGGTTCGATTAGCACGCGGCGTCTCAGGGGTGGGAGGAGGGGGAAGGGGCTTTTGTTTCAATCCCACCTTGGTTCGATTAGCACATGTCGAGCCACATCTTCACGTTCTTCCAGATCATGGTTTCAATCCCACCTTGGTTCGATTAGCACGGGAAATGAGAGAGCGCGGGAGAAAGGAGGGGAGCAAGTTTCAATCCCACCTTGGTTCGATTAGCACCAGGCATACACGCAAGCCGTAACTCAAGCCGCGCAAGAGTTTCAATCCCACCTTGGTTCGATTAGCACTTCAGACGCGCGTACCAGCGCGTCAGATGTTCCGTGGTTTCAATCCCACCTTGGTTCGATTAGCACATGCGTCCGGGGAGCTCTACTGTGATCATTGTTGGAGTTTCAATCCCACCTTGGTTCGATTAGCACCTGTTCCCAGAGCGGCCGCCCGTTCAAGAATGCCAAGGTTTCAATCCCACCTTGGTTCGATTAGCACCAAACTCAAGCCCGAACTCGCGGAGCAACCCGCGCAGTTTCAATCCCACCTTGGTTCGATTAGCACCATCTCAGTCCCTCCTTTCCTGCGTTTGTTCCGTGAGTTTCAATCCCACCTTGGTTCGATTAGCACTCACGAGAGCGATGCGGGTTATCGCGGCGCAAGCCGCGTTTCAATCCCACCTTGGTTCGATTAGCACTTCATTTGCGACAGATCGCGGAAGATTACGCTCGAGTTTCAATCCCACCTTGGTTCGATTAGCACAAGCATGAGGACCAGGGAGTTCATTAGCAGGCTCGGTTTCAATCCCACCTTGGTTCGATTAGCACTCATCCCGATGATTGTTTCGTTTCGACATCATCGTGTTTCAATCCCACCTTGGTTCGATTAGCACTGTTCCTCCTCGCCCCGCAAGATTGTCCCCCGCCCCGGTTTCAATCCCACCTTGGTTCGATTAGCACACGGACTGGGTGTTTACGATATCTCAATCGGATTACCATGTTTCAATCCCACCTTGGTTCGATTAGCACTGTGATGTTTGGGAACGTGTGGGTGAGACCATATCTCGGTTTCAATCCCACCTTGGTTCGATTAGCACCCCGAAGGCCGGTTCGCTTCTCCCACTCCTTTGCGGTTTCAATCCCACCTTGGTTCGATTAGCACTGCTCAACTCGGCTACCTGCAACAAAATCAACAAGAGTTTCAATCCCACCTTGGTTCGATTAGCACTGAAGATGGAATTCGTGATTCACCCCATTCACCCCGAGTTTCAATCCCACCTTGGTTCGATTAGCACACGCTGCACCCGCAGCAGTCTCTCCCGCTTTCTCCACGTTTCAATCCCACCTTGGTTCGATTAGTACCTGTGCTTCCACCCGCGAATCGAGAAGACCCCAACGAGTTTCAATCCCACCTTGGTTCGATTAGCACACGCCCTCACGCTGGGGGACACCCGGGAGTTTTTCCCGTTTCAATCCCACCTTGGTTCGATTAGCACTATCCCCACCTCGATGGCACATTGACCTGCGAGGCGTGGTTTCAATCCCACCTTGGTTCGATTAGCACCAGAGGGAGCGGGCGAAGCTGTTGCGAGGACTATATCCCGGTTTCAATCCCACCTTGGTTCGATTAGCACCCAATCCGAGATATCGAAAACGAGATCACCTGTGTGTTTCAATCCCACCTTGGTTCGATTAGCACCAGGCGCGTCTGGTGCTCTGTCAAGTAGAAGTAATAGCGGTTTCAATCCCACCTTGGTTCGATTAGCACGAGTGTTCGCTGCTTCCCTATATTATCGCCGCGATGAGGTTTCAATCCCACCTTGGTTCGATTAGCACATGGGAACCCCGGGATACAACCTTTTGACATAAGGAAGTTTCAATCCCACCTTGGTTCGATTAGCACGTGAAGGCGAATGCTCTGACGGTTGGGGGAACGTCCTGTTTCAATCCCACCTTGGTTCGATTAGCACCTCATTGCGTCGCGGCGGATCGCCGCGACGAAGATGTTTCAATCCCACCTTGGTTCGATTAGCACGACGGGCATCGACATCTTCGCGCGCTCTTCGCAACCGTTTCAATCCCACCTTGGTTCGATTAGCACGTCTCTTGAGTCTTATCGTGAGCTTTCCCCGTAGTTCGTTTCAATCCCACCTTGGTTCGATTAGCACCCCCGGTGAGCCAGAGCTCAACTGGCTCCTCAAGCACGTTTCAATCCCACCTTGGTTCGATTAGCACGAAGGGGGAGGAAGCGCGGGGAGAGCGCACAGCAGGGTTTCAATCCCACCTTGGTTCGATTAGCACTCAGGAAGGCCGACAGATCCGGAGTGAACCCGTTCGTTTCAATCCCACCTTGGTTCGATTAGCACCTAGAGCGACTGAGGCGGGACCTCTTTGTCGAAGGTTTCAATCCCACCTTGGTTCGATTAGCACTCCGAAGGGTGGCACGCCGTGCCGGGATTATGAGGAGTTTCAATCCCACCTTGGTTCGATTAGCACAAAGAAGCAAGTACCAACGGTTGCCACGTTCACAGTGAGTTTCAATCCCACCTTGGTTCGATTAGCACATGTCCCTGACCTTCCCGAAACCTCCCTCGGGAACAGTTTCAATCCCACCTTGGTTCGATTAGCACACGCTCCCGTGCCCTCTTCGGCGTGGGAGCGTCGCAAGTTTCAATCCCACCTTGGTTCGATTAGCACGTTTCGCAGGTGGGCGACGACGTTCTCATTATCTCTCGTTTCAATCCCACCTTGGTTCGATTAGCACAGTTCATTACGTGGTATCGGGCGAGCTTTGAGCTCGTGTTTCAATCCCACCTTGGTTCGATTAGCACCGCCGCGTAAAGCGCAAGCTGCGTGCTGCGTTGCACCGTTTCAATCCCACCTTGGTTCGATTAGCACGATTGACAAGCGCGTCGGATTTCTCGTTAGTCTAAGGTTTCAATCCCACCTTGGTTCGATTAGCACGGTGAAGCCCGTCAGGCGTCTTGAGAAGCACGACCGTTTCAATCCCACCTTGGTTCGATTAGCACTCCAGGCCTGTACTCTACCTGCCACTCGCCCTCCGCCAAGTTTCAATCCCACCTTGGTTCGATTAGCACAGAGATTGAATCGCCTTATAGTAATTCTCGACAACAGTTTCAATCCCACCTTGGTTCGATTAGCACTCGCCAACCCCGTGGTGAGCTTGTGCAGGAAATCTGTTTCAATCCCACCTTGGTTCGATTAGCACTTATACGCGGAGGAACGGGCGATACCAGCCCTTTCGGGTTTCAATCCCACCTTGGTTCGATTAGCACCAGGTGTCGTTGTTCCCTAAAATAGCAATCGGTGAGCGTTTCAATCCCACCTTGGTTCGATTAGCACCATATTCCCGGCACTCGGCGAGCTCGACGGTTGACTGTTTCAATCCCACCTTGGTTCGATTAGCACTGTGCCGGATTGCGGGCCGTTTCCGTCGTGAAATCCGTTTCAATCCCACCTTGGTTCGATTAGCACGGGGATCTAGACGGACTAACTGAATAGGGTATAAGACGTTTCAATCCCACCTTGGTTCGATTAGCACGCGGACACTCAGCCTAATCTTACTACTGTTTTAGGTGGTTTCAATCCCACCTTGGTTCGATTAGCACCAAGATGTTTCAATATAATATCACCCAGTTTCCCCAGTTTCAATCCCACCTTGGTTCGATTAGCACCCCGGCCAAGGTGGGGAACCCGGCGAGCACTTCCATGTTTCAATCCCACCTTGGTTCGATTAGCACTTCCGAGGATGAAGCCCAGTCTTTGCCCGGCGTGTGGTTTCAATCCCACCTTGGTTCGATTAGCACGAGGTTCCCATTGAATCCGCCGGGCGCGAGGTTGTTGGTTTCAATCCCACCTTGGTTCGATTAGCACCCAGGTGATGGGTCTCGACTCGTCGAAAGCATCACGACGTTTCAATCCCACCTTGGTTCGATTAGCACGGCGCGAAATCGCGGGCTTGAGTGGCATCACGAGCTGGTTTCAATCCCACCTTGGTTCGATTAGCACAGAGTCCTCGCTGAAGTCCCTCGCTGATCGTGAGGTGTTTCAATCCCACCTTGGTTCGATTAGCACCAGAGCGGCCGCCCCGACATCAGAGCGTCCACATCCGGTTTCAATCCCACCTTGGTTCGATTAGCACGCGTCGAGTGGGGGAAAAGATACGTGGACGTCGAATACGTTTCAATCCCACCTTGGTTCGATTAGCACCCCCACGCGGCTAGTGACTCAACCGCATGGGGAGGTTTCAATCCCACCTTGGTTCGATTAGCACTTGTGGGTGCTCCGATATTGACAAAGACGATTTGGGGTTTCAATCCCACCTTGGTTCGATTAGCACACGTGCCTTGCAGGCCAGCATAATGTGGCTATTCCGAGTTTCAATCCCACCTTGGTTCGATTAGCACACCTCACGCAACTCACCGATATGCGTTTCTTCCTCGTTTCAATCCCACCTTGGTTCGATTAGCACTCTTACGGATGCTTTGAATTCCGCCACGAACCAATGTTTCAATCCCACCTTGGTTCGATTAGCACTGAGAGCCATCTCAGCCCCCTGGGGATCAATAGCGGTTTCAATCCCACCTTGGTTCGATTAGCACTTCCGAACACACGCCTGAAAACGCTCCCCGCTCCCAGTTTCAATCCCACCTTGGTTCGATTAGCACTACAGCCCGAAGCCTCGGGAAAGGCTTCCCGGACCGCGTTTCAATCCCACCTTGGTTCGATTAGCACTTAGCCCTCCCAAACCCACCCCCTCCCCCTCCCCCTGTTTCAATCCCACCTTGGTTCGATTAGCACGCACATGCGCTATGCCGCGCAGCTACAGCGTAGCCTGAGTTTCAATCCCACCTTGGTTCGATTAGCACTCGTCGCTCAGGCAGCCGTTGCCCTGCAGGGGCGACGTTTCAATCCCACCTTGGTTCGATTAGCACTGATTCCGTTCCTTGTGGATGTGATTGATAATACAAGTTTCAATCCCACCTTGGTTCGATTAGCACAACGTGTATGCGGACCTCACGCTCGATGAAGGGATCGTTTCAATCCCACCTTGGTTCGATTAGCACTCGCGCCTGGTGCAACGCTGACCCACTGGACGGTGAACAGTTTCAATCCCACCTTGGTTCGATTAGCACATCAATCCGTGCATTTTGACGTTGAACCAGTACGGGTTTCAATCCCACCTTGGTTCGATTAGCACCGCCCGTTCTCATCGTGGAAGCCCACCCGAAGCGGGGTTTCAATCCCACCTTGGTTCGATTAGCACCTGCTATGCCGCTATGGAGAGGGAGATCGAGGAGAGTTTCAATCCCACCTTGGTTCGATTAGCACGGCCCATACATCGCCCGACCAATAGAGTACACCTCGTTTCAATCCCACCTTGGTTCGATTAGCACTCCGGTACGGGAACAACGACTGCGTAGGTTATGTTCGTTTCAATCCCACCTTGGTTCGATTAGCACACCGTTCTCCCGGATGGTCATGGCGTCCCGCCTCGGTTTCAATCCCACCTTGGTTCGATTAGCACTCAGCTTCCGAAACCCCGACATGCGTCCGAATCCCGCGTTTCAATCCCACCTTGGTTCGATTAGCACCTTCTCGAACCCCGCTGGGATGCGCAGCTCCTCATCGTTTCAATCCCACCTTGGTTCGATTAGCACCGGAGCTGGGATCTCTGGTTTTCTCGATGATCCTATCGTTTCAATCCCACCTTGGTTCGATTAGCACGCGTCATCGAGGCAACAACGCTACCCCCCCGCGGCCCAAGTTTCAATCCCACCTTGGTTCGATTAGCACTACGGATCCGGTCACCAAAACTCCACGATAACGTTCGTTTCAATCCCACCTTGGTTCGATTAGCACAACAGGCAGCGTCTAGCGCAGCACAAGCATACACGCGTTTCAATCCCACCTTGGTTCGATTAGCACCTAAAGGGGTTCAGCAGGCGGGGACGCAAAAGTGGCAGGTTTCAATCCCACCTTGGTTCGATTAGCACCACGCACTCGTGTGCAGCCCTTGACAACGAAAAGTAGTTTCAATCCCACCTTGGTTCGATTAGCACCGTCTGTACCTCGTAGGGAAGGCGGAGCGCATCGCGAAGTTTCAATCCCACCTTGGTTCGATTAGCACCCGCCGCTTCTTCGAGAAGCGCTTCGTGAATGTACGTTTCAATCCCACCTTGGTTCGATTAGCACGGGGACGCGGGAAGACGATCTGGATTAATCTCCGCGGTTTCAATCCCACCTTGGTTCGATTAGCACTTCACTTCTTCCCGACTCGCGCGGAGTGGAGTGCCGGTTTCAATCCCACCTTGGTTCGATTAGCACCAGTAAGAGTCCGGATAGGTCACGGGATCGCTCGACGTTTCAATCCCACCTTGGTTCGATTAGCACTTCGGGAAGCCCCTTCGCCCATGCCGTAATTGATATGTTTCAATCCCACCTTGGTTCGATTAGCACTCATCGGTGAGAGCATCGCCTTCTTCGCGGGCGATAGTTTCAATCCCACCTTGGTTCGATTAGCACTGACGACGTTGGGAGCTGCGTGAGGAAAAGCGCCGAGTTTCAATCCCACCTTGGTTCGATTAGCACCTCTGGCAACCCGTCTGCCCTTGGAGGGATCGCTGCGTTTCAATCCCACCTTGGTTCGATTAGCACAAAAAAAGTCGCTGCGAGACGCTGCCATTTACGATGGTTTCAATCCCACCTTGGTTCGATTAGCACCATTCAGCACGTGTGGGAAAGAAGTGAAAGGAGGTGAAACAGTTTCAATCCCACCTTGGTTCGATTAGCACAAGGCGATGAGAGATGGGAAGATTGACGCCATAGAGAGTTTCAATCCCACCTTGGTTCGATTAGCACGCAAGGGATTTTGCTGGACGCTCACCAGGACGAGAAGTTTCAATCCCACCTTGGTTCGATTAGCACGCGATCAACAGCGAATTCGATTTGTTCAAAGCGAACAGTTTCAATCCCACCTTGGTTCGATTAGCACTCGCCGCGACTCGCTGGATGTTCTGTGGACTTCCCTTGTTTCAATCCCACCTTGGTTCGATTAGCACGGGTGCCTCGCGTACCTGGTGACAAAAGGGCGCGGAAGTTTCAATCCCACCTTGGTTCGATTAGCACCTCGGGACAGCAGCAATGTACGTAGGCTTCGATGATGGTTTCAATCCCACCTTGGTTCGATTAGCACCTCGTACGCGATCAGGTCGCACATGGAGTGCGACCCGGGTTTCAATCCCACCTTGGTTCGATTAGCACCGCAGCAACCTGCAGGATCCACTCGTCAAAGATGATGTTTCAATCCCACCTTGGTTCGATTAGCACGTAGATGCGGAAGAAACCGTTCTCCCGGATGGTCAGTTTCAATCCCACCTTGGTTCGATTAGCACAAGTTTCCAGCGTCGGCATTTCCATCGGAGTCCTTTCGTTTCAATCCCACCTTGGTTCGATTAGCACCCAAACCGGGAATTCGCTGAAGGAGAAACTCTCCGAGTTTCAATCCCACCTTGGTTCGATTAGCACAGCTTCCGAAACCCCGACATGCGTCCGAATCCCGCGTTTCAATCCCACCTTGGTTCGATTAGCACTGTCTGAGGATGTGAGGAGTCACCTTCCTCATAATCCGTTTCAATCCCACCTTGGTTCGATTAGCACTCCCTTTCGGTAGCTCATATCCCCCTCTCCTTTCTGGTTTCAATCCCACCTTGGTTCGATTAGCACCTTCTCTCGATGACATAGCGCCCCCCTACCCGCACCGGTTTCAATCCCACCTTGGTTCGATTAGCACCGAACGATGGAGAGAAGAACAGCTCATCAAGGCTGCGTTTCAATCCCACCTTGGTTCGATTAGCACCGCATGGCTCATCCTCCGTGTGGCTCGCGCTCCGGGTTTCAATCCCACCTTGGTTCGATTAGCACTTGTAGCGGACCGCGCTCATCCACAGCATGTCGTCAGTTTCAATCCCACCTTGGTTCGATTAGCACTGTGGTGGTCAGCGGGCAAGGCCCGCTTCCCACCACGTTTCAATCCCACCTTGGTTCGATTAGCACATTTCTCGCCTCTCGAGACACAGCGTCCGCTTTGTAGGTTTCAATCCCACCTTGGTTCGATTAGCACCAGGTAGCGGCATACGTCATGCTCTCACACTCAAGGGTTTCAATCCCACCTTGGTTCGATTAGCACGCACGTTGTCATGCAGCTTTGGAGAACGGATTCGAAGTTTCAATCCCACCTTGGTTCGATTAGCACTTGGAGACAGGACGACTATTCTACACACGACTCTACGGTTTCAATCCCACCTTGGTTCGATTAGCACTCTCGCCGTCGATGACCGTCACGCGATACTCAAAGTAGTTTCAATCCCACCTTGGTTCGATTAGCACCCCATGAAATTTGGCCGAAAAGAACCAAATTTCGGCCCCTATTATGCCGTCGACTTCCGGTTCCTGTCAAGGGGGCGGGGA
>Ga0272449_1003420_pt1 | contig 13695 bp, 16 predicted proteins | sample YNPCB0241_FD_198679 | JGI IMG/M metagenome (GOLD analysis project Ga0272449, IMG submission 198679) | Hot spring sediment microbial communities from Yellowstone National Park, WY, United States - YNP-CB-024-1 | ecosystem: Environmental > Aquatic > Thermal springs > Hot (42-90C) > Sediment...
GGACATATAATCGAAGAATTCTTTAGCTGATAACTCTCCCACAAAATAATTAATGGATTCAAGCATCTTCTTAGCTATCTTAACTTTATTCTCAATTTCCGCTAACATCAACCTTACCCTTCGGCAATAGCTGTTTGTTCTTGCCAACTTTACTTAAGGTTTTCCTTTTTCATGTTTGAGGTGATTCTGTTTATCCTTTCCACTTTAACAAGCGTTAGAAGTTTATAAATCCAGTTACCCAGGTTCTATTGTGCTACCACTAAGAAATTCTTTACAAGCATTTATCGAAGGGATTAATTGGGCATCGTGGGGAGAAGAAACTTCCTGTTACCAACGATAATATTAGAAAGTTATCTACAATGGGTGTATTAAAGAAACTTGAAAAGATGAAGAAGTAAAAGCTTTGGAGCTGGAGTATCGCTCTATATCTCAACTCGAAGAGCTGTACTGGGTCATCTATGATTATAGGTACTCCGTCTAGCGCTTCTAATACATGTTCTGGTGGTAGCATATCAATGCACACTATGTCTATGTTTTCCTCGGGAACTCCAAGAGCTTTTGCAGCATCCACTATTAGCTCTCCAAGCTTGTATAAGTCGCACTGCGGCTTCATAAGAACTGCTATATCATAGTCTCCCTTAAGGGTGTAGCCCTTTGTCCTACCTCCATAGAGAAAAGCAAGGACAACTCTACTGCTCAATGCACTCCTAAGCTTCTCAACCACCTCTGCAACATCCTCAATAGGGGAATCGGTAGGCTTTTCCTTAATACCCCTTAATACTGTAGATACTATTCTAGGTGCATCCACTTTTAAACGTTCTGCAAACTCATCAACTTTGCCTCTATTAACAGCGGCATAGGCATGCACAAGAACATTTCTTAAGCCGGCCATAGACTTCAGCAACTCGGCCTCATCATCGCCTACAACGCCAGATTCCCTCAAAGTATAGCCTATCTCTGAATATGCCTTTGGTCTCTCCCATCCAAGTGCAATGATAATCATTAGACATAGATCTAGAATTGACTGAATAATTAGTTGAACAAGCTTTTCAATACCTCTATAACTCTTCTCAGCTTCTAACTCTGTTACAAGCTCCTCTACTAGGTTAGCCTGCCTCTTAACCCCCTCTAATACATCCATGAGTACACACCAATTAGCAACCCTACCTTTAATCACTATTAAAACTTACTTAAATCTGAATTTTTAATACAGGATATGTAAGTCTTGCGTATTTTCTGTATATCGGCATTTCGTATATTAGATGGAGGAAGATTCTCGTTTCAATATAATCTCTCTTAGCCTCTTCTGCAAATTCATCATAATATCCAAAATGAAAAACTTCTTCTAATGTGAAGTATTCATTTTAAAATTAGACGTGTGCATAGGCTTCTACAAGTCTTCTCAATACTCTAAGTTGTTTCTCATGTTCTTCTCCTATTTCTTTTTCTTCAAATACTCTAAATTTCTCCATAATCTCTACTTGATATTCGACAGGAATATATTGGTCGGCCAAATTAAATAGAATATTATCTTCCTTCCAGATATGTTGTTCAAGAAGTGAAATGTAGTTTCTAGCATTTTCAATGAATTCCTCTAGAGCATTAGGAGAGCCACCTCTATATTCTTCAACTGCTTTATTCATAGCTTTAACATATCTCCTACCTTCTTCATGTTCCAATAACATAACACCTATAGGACCACCATATCGTGGTATACCAGCATTCTCTAGGGCTGGAAATAAAATACTTTCTTCTTTTCCATGATGACACTTATCTGCAAATATCCTGATAAAATTCAGTATATCTACCAAATCTTCAATGGAGACATTCTGCTCTAAAGCAGCTTTCTCAACAATCTTATCTAAAACTGATAGCATCTCTTTAATTTCTAAATGTTCATTCTTTAAAACATCCGTAGGCTTCATATACAATCTCAAATCCAGACCTAAACTTTTAAGATTTAAACCTCATATAATAACAAATTCTTAAGTGATCCAGAATCGATTCTTCTATTAAAGATACGTCCTTAGAATCTAAAGGGAATGTTTTCAGAGTATGTTAGAGTAGATCCGTAAATAGGTAGGATATAAATTCTATGAAGGCGTTTAATTTTTTAGAAGTGGTGGTTATGTTATTAATTGAAAGAATCGTAGTCGGCCCATTAATGAGTAATGTATACCTCGTATTTGACAACATTACAGAAGAAGGAATATTGATAGATGCTGGAGATGATCCAGATAAGATAATCAAAATAATTGAAAAGAATAATGTTGAAGTAAAGAGGGTATACCTAACTCATGGGCACTTCGACCACGTATTAGCTATAAGAGAACTTAAAGATTACCTAGAATGCAGATTCTACATACATCAAGATGACCTACCAATACTCGAAAGAGCTGCAGAGTCCTGTAAGAAGCTACTGGGAAGAGAATGTAGTAATCCACCTAGTCCAGATGGATATGTTAAAGATGGGGATGAGATTACCATTGGAGAAAATAAAATTAAAGTATTGCATACGCCAGGTCATACACCTGGTAGCGTATCCTATTTAACGGATGATTCAGTATTCACAGGAGATACACTCTTCGCTGGAGCTATCGGTAGACATGACTTCCCTGGAGGAAGCTTAGATCAGCTCCTTAATTCACTAAATAAATTATTAAGCCTCCCAGATAATTACTCAGTATATCCTGGGCATGGCCCCTCAACAACTATTGGTGTAGAGAAAATCTATAATCCATTCATAGGTTTGAGGGGATTATATAGAGAAAGCAAGAAAAGATAGTATAAGTTTATATGATGAGAGAACAGGGAGAGAAGTGATGGGTCTCTCAAAATTATTGAGAAGATTTATTGTAATGCTTCTTGCAGGTATATGGTTATCTATTCACTGGAACCTCGTATATGATTATTCAGCGGTAATCGTTGCAGGCTTTCTAACATACTTACTATGTGAATTGTACTAGCTAGTAAACTATATGAATCCATGGTGTGGAGAGACTATTCTTGAGAAACATATCTTCACTTGAATTAAAACTGCATACTTCAGCTTTCATAATAGGTCTCGGATTATCTGCTCCAGCTTATTTTATCCCTATATTTCTCCAAGAACTAGGAGCAAGCTATACCCTAATCGGTATCATGGGGAGCATTAGGTCAACACCATACGCTCTTCTACCAATCTTTACAGGTTTTATCATGAGCAGATACGATATGAGGAAACTATACGTTCTCAGTTCAATTCTATCATTAATAGGCTTCACCCTCTTATCAATCTCTCAAAGCTATTTAGAGATAGGTTTGGCTAACTTTCTACTAGGTGTATCAATGGTATTCTATTGGCCTATAGCTGAATCCATTATTGCTGAATTCTTCCCAGAAGATTTGAGGTGGAAAGTATATTCTAGTTTTTCTGCTTCATGGTCTACAGCATACTTCATCGGACCCATAGTAGGAGGAGTATTAGCTGAGCTAGCTAACCTAAGAACTTTATTTAGTATTTCAGGAATTATATGTGGAGTAGCTGCACCGTTGATTTACCTTATGGGTGAGTTACGCCTAAAAAACATTGATAGGATAGGGTTTAAAGGAGGAAAATTAATCCATATGTGGTCTCTCTATGTTATGGTCTTTCTTTTTACGATCGGTATGGCATGTCTCATTCTTCTTGCCCCCTCATACTTCTATGAAGCTGGATGGAGCAACTTGATGGTTGGTACGGTCTTCACGGTGTTCGGAATGACCAGGACTATCGCGTATGTTCTATTAAGTAAGCTTAAAAAGATAGATGAAGCTAGAATCATGACTCTATCAATAACAATACAATCAATAGCGATATTCTTACTAATCTACACTCGTCCAGAAATAATATTTCCAATATTAGCTCTCGCAGGACTTATCAATGGAGCATACTTTGTCGCATCATTCAGCGTTATTAGTAAGAAAGTTCAGGCAGGATACAGAAGTATCTCAATTGGCTTTCTTGAGAGTATAATAGGATTAGGATTTATTATTGGACCAGCATTTACTGGTTTACTTCTAGACTATCTGAATGTATGGATAGCTTTCACTATAACATCTCTAGTAATCTTATCAGCTTTACCAATACTGTTTTTCTCTAAGAATATTAGGTAATTCTTCAGCTAAGACTACATACAGCTGTATTCTCTCTGACAAATCTATTAAACACTACTTCAGCAATAACCTTACATTCATTAGCAATATATCCGAGAGCCCATGAGATATACCTAGCTGATGGAAGTATTCTTGGGTCGCCTGTTAATGCTAGACTCGTTCTACTTAATCTAATATTCTCATCAATTTCCTTAATTACTTCATCAGCTATATTAATATCGAGACTGAAGAAAGCCTTCATACACTTATCAAATATTTCTTGTACTTTATCTGCTATCCTACGTAGTTCTACCGATATATTCTTATCAAGCCATAATCCTCTCCTCTTCAAGTTTAAGCATTCATGTGAAACATCATAGATGTAGTCTGCAATTTCTTCAAGCGATTTAACAGTTATCCTTGCGCCTACTACATAGAGTGGGCTATCTATCCCAAGTACTCTTCCAAGTTCTCTTCTTCTAAGATAAGTGAAGAGTAGTCTCACTATGAGAAAGTATAATTCATCTATTCTTTCTTCTTGTTTCTCGATATTCTTTATTATGCTTTCATCACCCATGCTTATTAAGTCTGATAGCTGACTGAGCATTGATGAGACCATTACTTGTAATCTCTTTAATAATCCTTCAATAGGGAATCTACCAGGATCTATGAAACTCTGAATTAATATGCTCTGAGGGTTATGTTCTACGATCTCAAAAGCTGGCAACCTATCAATAGTCTTTGATATTTCATCAGTCTGCTCTATTGTAAAGCCTTTCATAGATTGTATTCTAACAGCATCATACCCTTGAACATAGCATCCAATTATCATTCTAGCGAGCTGAATAGAGGAAGCACATAATTCAGCATTTATAGTTGCAGTTAATTCTTTCTGCATTTTGACTGGAGGTTGAATCTTCAAAGAACCATCTGGCTCCTCAATAATGGCTAGCATGTCACCTCTCTTCAACCCCTTCTCAACAACCCATTGCTTAGGAAGGGTTATACTATAGGTTCCCTCGCCTACCTGCTGTATCCTCCTATACTGTTCGCTTACCTCCATGTCCGCCCGCCTATATACACCTATATACATCTATTAGATAAAATTTAAGAGCCTCTAGAAAGAGTCTTATAGTGGGAGGCGAGAGTAGGATGTTATTAGAACAACCGAAAATGTCTTTAAGGAGGAGCTACGCAAACGGCTATAAATACTGTTCAAGATGCAGGGTCTATTACCTAACAGACAGTGTAAGATGCCCTTATTGTGGAATACTCTTAAGGAACTCACCGAGAAAAAAGAAATCTCTTAGAAATACGAAGGTTGTTAAAGTCCCACCTGAAATCGAGAAAGAGTCTAGCAAAGTAGAAGTAGCTGTAAAAACAACATAAGAGTAGGTCTCAACTAATAAGCTCTAGAAATCGTTGAAGGACGCGGATAAACCCACTAATAAATCTTCAATGATTTATATATAGATTCTATTACTTATTTTATTCGTGGCTTATGGCATGGTTAGCCAGGAATACATCGTAGAGCTTGCAAGCAAGTTAATCAGAATTAATAGTGAAAATCCTCCTGGGAGAGAATTTGATGCTGCAAGTTTTGTAGCAGATGAATTAGCGAAAATAGGTATGAAGACGGTGATAGATAAATTTGAAGATTCAAGAGCTAACGTAGTTGGAGTGTACGGAGAAGAAAACCAGCATCCTTCAATAATGTTGAATACTCACTTAGATACCGTCCCAGCAGGAGATAGAGAAAAATGGAGTTTCCCACCCTTTAGCGGCGAAGTAAGAGAAAACAGAATATGTGGTAGAGGAGCAGTAGATGCTAAAGGAGTCCTAGCCTCCTTTCTTGGAGCATTGAAAGAACTAGCTGATAAAGGTTGGCCTATAAAAGGAAGAGTAGTTTTAGCTGCTGTAGCAGATGAAGAAGTGGAAGGTAAGGGTACTAAGAAGTTGGTTGCAAGGGGTTTAAGAACAGATTATGCAATAGTTGGAGAACCTACATCGCTTAATGTATGTATAGCTCATAAAGGAAGAGTAGTAGTTCAAGTAGATTTTCATGGACGGTCAGCACATGCAAGTAAACCATCTAGAGGTAGGAATGCAATATACTATGCATCTAAATTTGTAGAAAAAATCCAGAAAATGAAATTTACAGAAAAGCATAACCTTTTGGGGCATCCAACATGTACTGTTACATTAATTAGAGGTGGAGTTAAAGATAACATAATCCCAGATAATTGTACAGTAACCTTAGACCTAAGAATACTCCCCTCAATGAAGCTTAACCAGACACTAAAGAAACTTAAAAACCTCATAGAGAAGGATGCATCTAAAAAAGATTATCATATAAGGATAGTAAACTATATCCCACCTGCAGAGACATCTCCTAGCAATGCCTTAGTGAAGACAGCACTGGATACAGTAACCGAGGTAATAGGTAAGAAGATAGGGGTAAGAGGCTTCCCAGCTACCTGTGATATGAGTTTCCTAGTTAATCAAGCAAGGATACCTACTATTATTCTAGGTCCAGGGAGAATAGAAGATGCACACGTAGTAGATGAATCTATAAGTGTAAGCGAGCTAGTTAAAGCTTCACAGATATACCTAAGGATATTAGAAAAGATTCTTTCCTAAATAATTGTTGTTAATACTAGTTTACGATTAATCATTTGTGAAAGTCTACGTTCTACGCCTTGCAGCATTAATAACCTTGGAGAAGTCTCGTATTCTTGCTTGAATACCGTATCTATCTTCCCTAAACCTCATGTGTAGATATATCTTGAAGAGGAGTATCCAGTCTCTTTTAAGATTTAATCCACTAGTTAATCCTCTCCGAATAAATTCAAACACAGTAACGTATGGTTTAAACATCTTTAGGATAGCTTTCCTATATCTTTCAAAACTATCTAGATTCTTAACAAGTGTTTCTGCAGAATATAAGCTTGGAATTATTCCCTCGCCTAGCATTGGGTAGACTGTTCCAATCGACTCACCTACCCCAACGATGTTCCCGAAATAGAATGGTTGACAGTAAAGTGGAGGGGTAATCCTAACAGGTCTACCAATCTTCATCAAGACTTCTCCTCCATATTTCTTTATGAATTCATCAAGTACTCTACAGTGTCTCTTAAAGTAGTCACCTGCACCAACATTATACATATTTCCACCTAGCGGGAAGTACCATAGATATCCTGAAAGCTCCCTAAACGGCTTAATATAGAAATCATCAAAAGGAGGGTTGTTAAATTTTACACGATATTCTACTGTTGGGATAAAATAATCATTTCTCACTTTTGGTAGGAGAGACCTATTGAATCCAGTTGAATCTATGATTAAGTCATATCCATCAAGAACTGATGAGACTCTCATACCGAATCTTACCTTACAATCTTTTATCAAGTCTTCTTCAAACTTTTTCTTATCGAAAGTGCAGAGCCCCCTCAATCTTATATAGTGAAGCTCTCTACCAAGGTCTACTATCATCTCTCTACCAGTATGTAATATGTATTCTTCAAAATTCAATCCAGCCTTCTTTGCAAAATCCTTCATAACATTCCTAGAAGTGCCCCAAGCACATATAGGGAAATACCTAGAACGGTCAAACATTTCGAATCCTTCAATATTATATTCATCTCTAAGTCTTGATAGAAGATACGACCCCGCTACCCCAACACCTACAACAGCGATCTTCAAGCTAGAAAATATTAAAATAATCGAAATTTAAACTCTAATAAACTAAAACAATGTGAAAAAGTAAAATAGAGAGACACTATCTGGGAGAATGCAGATAACGATTAAATCCAACCAATAAATGTATAAAGAGTAGGGCCCGTAGCTCAGCCTGGTAGAGCAGCGGGCTCATAACCCGTTGGTCGTGGGTTCGAATCCCACCGGGCCCATGCCGTTATACTTAATATAATAGATGCTGCTATACGTTCTAAGTGTAACGAATCCTGGTGATTTGTAATGAAGCTCTCCAGTCCTGTGATTAAGTTTGCCGGATTACTCTTGGGGCTGGTCATACTGTCAAATCTATTGAGTTTAGATAATCTCCAGATGTTCTCCCTGCTCATATTGGGAAGCATGATCGGGGCAACATTGATGTTTTGGAGATATAGAGTCTTGTTCGCATTCATTGCTCTGTCCTTTATGTTAGGCGTAGGCCTGATAGAAGTTAAGCTGATAAAAGACTTCGCTCAACTCGATACTATTCTTTTCCTAGCATCTATGATGGTTATAGTTGGATATCTTGAAGAAAAAAGATTCTTTGAAGTATTAATGGATAGATTGGTCGAGGTTATTGGAGATAAACCTACTCTAGTCATGATATTCTTCTTGGTTATGTCTGCTCTTCTCGCTGCATTAGTAGATGAAGTTACATCTATCTTGATAATGATCGCAATAATCTTAGACTATACTTCGAGATACAATATCAACCCTGTACCTTTCGTCATCATGTCCGTATTTGCAACGAATATAGGAAGCTCAGCAACCGTTGTAGGAAACCCCGTAGGAGTAATGATAGCTTTTAATGCAAAACTAAGCTTTATAGAATTTCTGAGGTGGGCTACACCGATTGCTATAGCTTCTCTCTTTCTAACCTTAATTATCGTCCGTATTGTATTCAAGAATGAGATAGCGAAATTGGAGAAGGCTGTATTAGATGAGAGAGGAAAGAGTAAGAAAATAGAAGAGGTTGTTAGAGAGGTACCCGACATCCGTATACCCACATTAATCTTTCTAGCAACAATACTTGGCTTAGTCTTTCATACACCACTAGAAGAATTGCTCGGACTGGAAAAGAACTCTATGCTTCTAGGAGTTCCATTCTTTTTCGCTGGGATAGTACTCTTTTTTGAGAAGGAGCATGCACGAGAAATAGTGGAGAGAAGGATTGATTGGTGGACGCTACTCTTTTTCTTGATATTTTTTGCAAGTGTAGGCACATTGAAACATGTTGGAACAGTAAATGTACTAGCTGAAATAATCTATAATTCTACGGGCGGATCCTTAGAATATATTATGTCAACTATAATTTTTGCTGGAGGGATTATGACAGCTTTCATGGATAATGTTTTAGCAGTTGCTACGTGGATACCCATAATACATACAATTGGAGAATTTGGGGTAAACATTTACCCACTTTGGTGGACACTATTATTCACTGGAACTTTCTGGGGAAACCTAACGTTAATTGGGAGTACAGCAAACATAATTGCGATAGGAGCTTTAGAAAGAAGAGTCGGAGTACATCTTACTCTAAAGTACTGGATACCCTATGGGGTCGCTGTAACTTTTCCAACAATCGGGCTTGCAGCACTCCTTATATTAATCCAGCTACCGATGATGATAGCTTAATCTCCTTTAATACAAGCAATAATCAAGGGGCGGTCATTTCTTAAGGTAATCCAAATCTCAAAACCATGTTTTATCAAGGTTGTAATAACATCGCCATAAGGAAAGCGTACCGGATCTATAACTTCTATACTAAAACCCCCATACTCTGTATTCACTATAGCAGTCCCCGAAACTATTAACTCGATACTTTCTCTTATATCGTGAACAGTTTGAACCTGCTTCTCGCTTAATGATACTGGATTACCAATACCAGGACTTTGAGCGCATTCTTTACTCTTTCCTTTCAACCCTCTAAGATATTTCACAAGCATCTAATAAGCCTTTACTCTTTTATTAATGAAGATGCAAACCAAACAATAAACATTATTATAAATTAGTAGGATAGTTTCCGGATAAGCATTTTTATCCGCCCCCTGTCCTCGTGGCTTGGTAGTATATTGTGAATAGGTTTAGGAATAGTTTGAGGTTTGTTATTCCCTGTATGTGGTTTCTTGCGCTTAGCTTGTAGTGGAATACCGTCGTCCTCTCCTTTAGGTATCTGAAGAATCTCTCAACCATATTCCTCATACCAAACCTCTCATACCTATACTCTAACCCAAGTCTCTCAAATGCCCACCTATACCATGGACCCCCCATCAACCAATACCAACGGCTTGTTTATACACATTCTAAGGGCCTTCTTGAGGAATGCTAATGCGTTTAGGCTACTCCTGCAGTACGACGCCTCCAGAGCCAGCAATTCCTTAGAATCCACGTCTACAGCAGACCATACATATACATGAACTCCTTTAACAGATAACTTCGTCTCATCTATAGCTATACACCTCCTATACCTAGGCTCCCTAGCAATCTTAATTATAGATACTTTCCTAGCAAGATCATGTACAGTGGACTTGCTTATAGGCTCCAAAACCATGCTAAGAACTTTGGAAACCTTCCTACAATTACCATGGAACATGTAATCCAAGACAGCTAAGACCTTGATCTCCCTACTTTCTTATTACGCATAAAACAGCTAGAAACCAAGGCTACAACATCCATACAAACAAGACATAACAACCAGCCTTTAAATATAACACCTTATCCGGACATCATCAATTAGTAGATAATTCTTTTGATGATTCTATTATTCACAGTTTCCTATTACTTAACGTAAGAAAACTTTGATGCTCCTGTTTATCGCATTTCTCTAAGTCAATAAGCTCGTGAAACGGCTCCTTTACGAATGGCTTGACATCATTCAAATATTGGAAATGTTTATCTTATCAAGGATTGAATATTTTGCAGAGGTCTCCAGTATGGATCTTGCAAGTATTATTAAGGGTAGGAGATCTATAAGGGACTTTCAAGATAAAGAAATACCTGAAGAGCATCTCTTAGCTATTCTTGAAGCTGGGATATGGGCACCTTCTGGAAGTAATATTCAGCCTTGGGAGTTTGTACTTGTCAATGACTCCATATTAATCAAGAAGATTAAGCTTTTATCCCCAGGGTTGTACGGTATGCCGAAGATATTGATAATACTATGCATGAACAAAAAGAGGTCTGGGAGAGCTGGAAGGCAGGGGCTAAGCTTAGCAATCATAGACATCTCGATGGCTGCTCAAAACATGATGTTAATGGCTTACTCACTAGGGATAGGGTCCTGTCCAATAGCATCCTTCAATAAATCAGGCTTAAAAGAATTACTTGATATACCTGAAGAAGTCGACCCAGTATTGATGATCAGTCTAGGCTACCCTAGCAGTTGGCCTCATCCACCTGAGAGAAGACCACTAGAAGAGGTGGTGCATGTAAATGCCTATGGAAAACATCTTAGAAGATGAACACTTCCAGCTACTAGCTTTCCTACTAACATCTGCCAGAGGATGCATTGATGAACCTCCAATCTACGGCCCCCTCAGATTGATTGATGCAGCTGACAAACTCATAAGCATAATAGTAAAAAAGTATGGGAGACAATTAACAGAACTCCAAGAAATAAGAAGGAAGATAGAAAAAGCTAGAAACCTAGTCCTAACAAACGAAGAAGAATTCACTAAGACTTTAGATGAGCTTGTAAGAAGTCTTTCAAAAATAATCAAGAAAGCATAATAGAATACGTTGAGCATTAGGTGAGATTGACACGTATACTTAACAATTCTCTAGCTACCTGAATACTATTAACCTAGCCTTCTTTATTACATACGTAAATCATTAAAGACTGAGGAAAAACATGTTATTTATGGCTTATTGGGAACTCAACCCTCAGAAAGATATTAGAGAAGTAGGGAAAGTAGCAGCTGAATTAAGAAAGTCTGGAAAATGGCCTGTTGATGGAGTGAAGATTGTATCATGGTATATGACGCCGAGTACTCCCTTCTGGGGTACTATAGTCTATGAAGCTGAAAATGAAGAATCCGTATTCAAAAATCTACTAGCTTGGCTAAACGCTATGCCAGGCATATTCACTACCTACAAGATCGCGCCAGTACTACCAGTAGAGAAAGCAATACCTCTAGCACTCTTGTAACCGAAGAGTGCAACCATCTTTTTTTACCAAAAGAATACATAATTTGTTTTTAGAGTTTAGAATCGGTTTTTAAGCAAGCTCTCTACCACTTCACTACTCGGGACAAAACGCCGTAAATTTTTTAAGCATGTGTTTAAAAATACGAGAACAAGTAGTTCAGATAAGAATGAATAAACAACAAAGTAGATCTTTAACGTTCGAAAGTTTTGAGATGACGCAATCATATAGGAAAATGTGTCAATATTTGAGATTTTTACATGGGTTTATAGTAGACATGAACAAGAGCCTACAAACCTGCATATCCTCTCAGAACCATTCAAACATAATCCAAAATACTCTAATGGAGAATTAGAGGAACCATACTCGACCTACTTATGAAAATTCACATACATAAAAAATACCATAATACCAGAATCCAAAGCTCTATAATTCTAAGGAAATATTATTAAAATAGTAGGTAGAAAAAATAGAAAACGGGAGAAGGTAAGGGCCCGTAGCTCAGCCAGGATAGAGCACCGGAAGAAGCTGGAAAGCTTCTGGTGAAGCTTTTAACCCGGGGGTCGCGGGTTCAAAGCCCGCCGGGCCCGTATAATTCTGGGACATACTTGACGGTATGAGTGCTTAGGTATATGGGGAAGTTATCTGTATCATTAGGAATTATAAGGAGTCTGTTAAACTTGTCAACAATAAGGGGATAAGCTAGTAGGATACTAAGATAGAGAACCACGTATATTGATGAAAACGTTTACGAGGTATTAAGCATTGGAGATACTTTATAGAATCTTCCATAAAGAATGTTGAGTATTTCATTCCAGAACCTCCGATGAATGAAGACTTAATAGAGATAGCTGGATAGCGAAGGAAAGATAAGACATGGTAGAAAACGTCTATATTCGGAGACTTCCTAGAACTCTAAGGATGTGGTTTCAATGAAGAATAATTTGTAAGATTTATGTTTCGAACCGCCCTGGCCGGGATTTGAACCCGGGTCTGCGGCTCGACAGGCCGCCATACTAACCGGACTATACTACCAGGGCTCACTTATTCATTATTAGAGGGTATTTATCAACCTTATGTGGGTTATGTTGTATATTATGGTATACGAAGGCTATGTCATCGTAGATGTTTTTAATGATGTAAATGCTTTCATTGACTAGCATCTTAAGACTAAGTTTCAGCATATAACAAGGATTAACGTATTATGTTTCCCAGAAGTATCCGAATCGAGCAGCAATATTATTAGAGACTGAGCCCACCTACTAGGAACATACCTTCTGAATACTCCAAGTTAATTATACAAGATTACATGATTATTTTCATTAAACAATCTACTAAGAATATGTTGATAAATTGTTACTACATCTATTCTGATCTTAGTTGAATGTTTTTATGAGGTAATACTATCATTTTATGGTATGTGGGAGTATGTTTTAGGTGGTGCATCCCTCTTTGGATTAATAGTTGGATTATTCTCAATCTATAATGGTAGAGCAACTCGGAAACTACTAGTAGAAGAAGGGAGGCTGACTAGAGAAATAATAGAGAAACTAGTGAGTAGGATCGATGAAGGATTCAGGAAAATGGATGAAGGGTTTAGAAGGATGGACGAAGGATTTAGGAAAATGGATGAGAGGTTCGCTAGGATGGATGAGAGATTCATTGAGATACTGATGGAGATAAGACGGTTAAGAAGTAGTTGATATAAG